>Ga0209401_1001115_pt1 | contig 17927 bp, 21 predicted proteins | sample M_140807_MF_Meta_FD_187318 | JGI IMG/M metagenome (GOLD analysis project Ga0209401, IMG submission 187318) | Freshwater microbial communities from Lake Montjoie, Canada to study carbon cycling - M_140807_MF_MetaG (SPAdes) (version 2) | ecosystem: Environmental > Aquatic > Freshwater > Lake...
AGGTGAAAATCCGTTCACCCCTTGCTTTCCTCCCCCTAAAAGAACATTTGTTCACTACTGAACAAGCGTTCACCTACTGAACACCTGTTCACCCCCCAACAGGGGGGGGGCATAGCCCCAGAAAACCAACCCCGAAACTTCAACTGGTTCACTCAAACACTTTTTTTATACCAAAAAGCGTTACTGTCGTGTAGCGAGCGTAGCATTGTCTTTTGCGTAGCGAAGCGGTAAGGGGGTTATAGGGGGTTTAAAAAGTAGTCTGTCAAGCGTAATTTGTATGTTAATAAGTTTATTACCGATTTCTGACGAATTAACTTGACAAGTGTTTAATAGCCCCCCTTATGTATCCCCTGTGGCTTAACCCCCTCAGTCCCCCAATATTGGGGGATGGGATTATTGCTTTAAGATTGACATTTAATTGCTAGTGATAAATGTGAATATGTTCTTTGAATTTAGGTGGCTAGTAATCTTCGGATTCTAGGAGGTGTGATTGAGTAACAACCTAGCAAACAGTATTAGTTCATAAGCGTTTTACAGAATACACTCCTTGACTGCTCGCAGTCCCACCTACCTCTTTCGGTCTGTAGTTCAACGGATAGAACAGCCGCCTTCTAAGCGGTTAATCTAGGTTCAATTCCTAGCAGACCGAGATGCACAAAATTAAACACACGCTTGACATTCATAAATTATCTGATTTTGGTAGTTCTATGAAAGAAAAGGATTTATGTATTGCTATTGGACTATCTCGTGAAATGTTCAAGGAGATTCGTGACTTGTACGAACAAGGTGTTCATTGGAATAAAATCCCTACTAACCGCCCAGAACAACTCTGGGAAGTAAATTGGACTGAAGAAGGAATTAAACTTCTTAAGAAAAATCTCGGCTTTAACGAGCCAGAACAGGTCGCTCTCCCAGAACGCAAGAAGGGCAAGGTAGTTCGCAAGTATGTTAATCCTCGCATCATCGGTATTGTCCTCGATGACGAGCCAGACAAAGAACACAATGTTCTGTGCAGAGAGTCTAACAAGTTCAATGTTAATATGCCAGTAGAAGTCCGTTGGGACGGAGCAAGATGGTGTATCGTGCGACATCCTCGATTCAACGGAAAGTACTGAATAAAAAAAATTTTTAAAATTTACCTTATAAACAAAATATGCCCCTAAAAAAAAGTGCATCTAAAGAAGCCTTTACAAAGAACCTTCGTACTGAACTTGGAGTTGGTAAACCACTTAAGCAGGCTCTTGCTATTGCTTACTCTGTTAAGCGTAGGGCTTCTGGTTCTAAATCAAAACGAAAATAAAGTTATGCCAGAAGCAAAAAAAGAAACTAAACCACAACCAAAACAGGTAGAAACTGACCCTATTAAAATTGCTATTCCATTAGTCGTTCAGAATGAAGGATATAAGGAGAAAGCCTATTATGATAAATTAGGTAAAGTGTGGACTATTGGAACAGGGATTACACGCTATTCAGACGGAACTCCAGTTAAGCAAGGTGACACAATCACTAAAGAGCAGAATGACAAAGAGTTATATAACTATCTACAAAAAGGACACGAGGCTCTTAAAAAACGACCTGCTTATAAGGATATGAACCCTAATCAGATTGCATCTGCTTTAGACTTAACATTCAACATCGGATATAACTGGACTAAGGCTAAAAACGCTAGTCTATTAGATGCTACATCTTCAAAAGAAAAACTTGTTAATTTGCCAGACGCTATGCGTAAATATACAAAGGCTGGAGGCAAAGTTGTTCAAGGTTTAGTTAATCGCAGGGAACGAGGAGTAGAATTGTTTAATACTCCGTACACTCCACCGCCACCACCGCCTTCACCTCAACCACAACCAGTTTCGTCTGTACCTTTAGGATTAATGATTAAAGGAGATAATGGGTTGCCTACATTCGATGTACGACCCTCACTCGCCTAATGTACTTACTCCAGAATGGGAAGATGAAGATTGCGATACAGAAGAAGATATGTGGGAGTGGAATGAACTAATTAACATTTAATATGGCAACATACAAAGGAAGAAAAGTAACGCTCAATAAACCATTCAGAACTCCATCTGCGGCTAAGAAATCTGCTGTGTATGTTCAATCTGGTGGTAAAACTGTTATCGTCCGTTTTGGTGACAAGAATATGAGCATCAAAAAGGACATCCCTGCCAGACGCAAATCATTCCGAGCGAGGCACAAGTGTTCTACTGCTAAAGATAAAACCTCTGCACGATACTGGAGTTGTAAGGCTTGGTAATGGCTTTTACTCCGACCCAACATCCAATACTTATTAGTCCTACACAGGACGATATCAAGCGTTTGGTTGAAAAGGTAGGAGCAGAGAAGGTAACAGAGATACTTAATCTCCGTGAGGATAAAATCCTTGCAGAGAAACTTGACCCTTATCGCCACGGCTTTGACTTGCCTCATTGGGCAGAAGCAGACGAACTGCTTAAAGAAAACAATGAACTTCTTGTGCTTGGCGGTAATCGTGCAGGAAAAACTGAGTGGGCGGCTAAAAGGGCTGTACAAACGCTAATTAATTTAAAAGATGCTCGTGTTTGGTGCTTACACACGACTAATCAATCGTCTATTCAGATGCAACAGAATGTAATATACAAGTATCTGCCGTCTGAGTACAAAGAACTCAAAAAGAACAAGGTTCAGAATGTGCAATACACGCAAAAAAACGGTTTTTCTGATAATACATTTATTTTGCCTAACAAGTCTCAATGCTTCTTTATGAATTACGCTCAAAAGCGTGATGTTATTGAGGGTGGTGAGGTTGATTTGATTTGGTGCGATGAATTAGTGCCGTTAGACTGGATTGAGACGCTGAGATACCGAACAGTTACTCGTGGCGGTAAACTTATTGTTACATTTACACCTATTACTGGATATAGTTCCGTTGTTAAGGAATATGTATCGGGTGCAAAGATTATAGAAACTAAAGAAGCCACAATGCTTCCAGACACCTTGAATGTTAATGGCTGTAAGCGTGGTACTATGCCATTTAAAGCAAAATCTTATGTAAGACCAGCCGCAGTTATGTGGTTTCATAGTCAACTTAACCCTTATAATCCATTTGAGCAGTTAAAAAAGACGCTCGCTGGAAAGAAACCTTATGAAATCAAAATCAGAGCGTACGGATGGGCAGATAATATATCTGGCTCGCAATTCCCTAGGTTCACAGAAGAAATCAATGTTGTCAAAGAAACCCAAGTCCCAGAAGAAGGAACGAACTATATGGTTGTTGACCCTGCTGGAGCAAGAAACTGGTTTATGCTCTGGATGCGAGTATCTAAAGACGGAGATATGTTTGTTTATAGGGAGTTTCCAGACTCAAATGAGGGAGAGTGGGCTTTACCTGCGGCTGATGCAGATGGAAAGGCTGGTATCGCCCAGCGTAATGGTGCTGGACGCTCTCTTGCGGATTATAAAAATTTAATACTTGATTTAGAGGACGGAGATGAGATTTTTGAGCGTTATATTGACCCCAGAGCAGGTGGCTCTAAGGCTGTAACCGATGAGGGCGGTGTTACCCTTATTGATATGCTAGATGATGGTGAACAACCTATGCACTTCACACCTGCGGCTGGTATCCGCATCGAACAAGGTGTTGCTTTAATCAACGATGGTTTTAGTTACGATATGAACCAAGAACTAAGCCCGCTTAACAAACCAAAACTTTATATCAGCGAGAACTGCAAGAATTTAATCTACTGTCTGAAAGAATGGACTGGACAAGACGGAGAAAAAGGTGCAACTAAAGACCCTATCGACTGTTTACGCTATTTGATGGTAATGAACCCAGACTATAACAACAGAACATCCCTGCAAGGTTGGGGTGGAGGCTCTTACTAATGAAAACATACTACCCTAACTTATTAACTCGACAAAGAGCGATGCAGATGCTGAACTGCACAAGAACTGAACTAGAAAAACTAGTTCAAGAAAATTCAGTACGAACTTTTAAAACATCTGGAAAACACAATCGTTATTTCCGTGATGACTTATCAAAATACACAACAACTTTAACAAAACAAAACAATGGATAAATACGCATCTAATAAAGACAAACTAGTTTTTGCTTCAGAAACCCCAGACATCGGATACCTTTATGACGAGTTTCAACGCTCTACTCAGAATGGTGGAAATACTGCTAATATTGCTGAGAATGACGATATCAGATTAGCACGATGGGCTGGTCAGACTTCTGACGGCAAGAAACATTCTGAAAGTTTGCCAGATGGCGAACCAGCGTTCCCATTCGAAGGTGCTTCAGATGTACGCTGTCGTTTAACTGATAAAACAATCAACGAACTAGTTGGTATGTTAATGACTACATTTGACCGATGCCAAGTTAAGGTATCTGGAACTGAAATCAACGATGGTGATTTTGCGGCAAGTGCCAATGTGCTTATGTCTTGGCTTACTCAGAACAAACTACGCACAGAGTTGCGTAATGAGGCTGAGTTGCTCGCACAGTACACACAACAATACGGCTTCTCTGCTATGCACATTGTGTGGGAGCAAGAAATGGGAACTAGATTCCAAACTATTCGTATGGATGAGTTAGTTGCAGTTGTTCAACAAGCAATGCAACAAAATCCTAATACTGCTCTGCGTGAATTGCCAGATGCTATTATGGCTGGCGATAAAGATGATTATGCCGCAGATTTAATTTCTCAGTATATTAAAACCTTAGACATTAAACAAGTTAAGAAAGCAATTAAACAACTTCGTGAAGAAGGTAAGGCTGAAATCCCAGAAACTTATATTTCTAAAAACCTTCCTAGTATGGTTGCATTAAAGCCTTACGAAGAAGTTGCTTTTCCTCCAGAAACAATTAACATTCAACAAGCACGAGTAATCTTTAGACGAGTATTTATTTCTGAAGTAGAACTCCGTGGACTTGCTAAGTTGCACGATTGGTCTGATGAGTTCGTAGAAGAAGCAGTTGCTATGGCTGGTATGCACAGTCAGTTCCACGACCCTAACTTAATACCTGCGGCTTCATTAGTTAATTATCAAGTTCATCGTAACGACCACTTGATTGAATTAGTTTATGCTTATAGCCGTCAGTTAGACAAAGATGGTATTCAAGGCATTTATCAAACTATTTTCTGCCCTCGTTCTGGCTCAGAAATTTACGCAGAACACGGCTTGCTTGGATACGCACACAATAAGTATCCGTTTGTAGTGTATCGCAGAGAGCGTCTCCGCAGACCTATCTATGAGTCTCGTGGAGTTCCAGAACTCTGTATGACTAATCAATATGAGATTAAAGCACAGCGTGACTCTATCCGTGACAGAACTGCGTTTGAAACAATGCCTCCTATCCTTGTTAAGAAGCGTCTTGGTGGAATTAACAAAGTAGCACCTGCTATGCACTTACCTGTAACATCTCCAGATGATTACCGCTTTATGCCAGCACCTACTGGAAATCCAGCGATTGCGTTTAATCTTATTGATAGGGTTGAACTTGAGAACGCTCAATACTTTGGTTTATTCCATCCTCAAGCCTCTCCACAACTCACACAAGTTACACAACAAAACATTGTTAATAACTGGTTAGATGTTTGGTCTGAAGCGTTTAGTATGACCTTTAGTTTAATGCTACAATATTTAGACCCTGCTGAGATTGAGGGAATTACTGGAACTCCGCTTCCACAAAATATTTCTAACATTTCAAGTCAGTTTGATTTTAGAATTAAATACGATGTGCGTGAATTAGACACCAACTTTGTTATTGAAAAATTAAAGGCTATTATGCAGTTCGTTATGCCGTTAGATTCTGGTGGTGTTATTGACAAGAACAAACTCGTCAAAGCCGCTATTGAGGCTATTGACCCAGACAAGGCTAAGGATATTATTATCAATACTGGTACTGCTTCTCAGTTACTATATAAAGATATTCAATCAGACATTGGATTGATGATGCTTGGTAACGAGGCTAACTATGTTGAGAATGACCCATCAGCAGGAACTAAATTACAATACCTGCAAGACATTATCAGCAAGAATCCAAAGGCTCAACAATCAATGCAAGGAGATAAACACTTCCGAGCATTGCTAGAGAATTATGTTAAAAACCTACAAATGTCGGTTTCACAACAACAGAATAAACAAATTGGAAGAACAGGTGTTACACCTGTTTCTCAACAAGCAGGTGGAGCAGTCCAAGGACAAATCCAACAGGCTGACCAAATGCAAGCAGAGGCTGAAAAAGCACAGATGCAATAATTTATGTTACCTCAAGAAATAATTCACGGATTATCGTTTGAACCTAAAGACCCATTGTGGAAAGCCGTACACGCTTTACTCGATGCTTCTATTGACTCTGAGGTTGCATCTGCAATTTCAAAGGACAATAAAGGCGAAGATAGAGCGTGGTTTGCTGGACGAGCAGACGCACTTATTGCTTTCAAAGAGATACTTGTTAATACACGCAACGATGTATTGCGTGACCAAGGAAAGCCTTCAGAAGATTATAATTCGTAAGTAATTGGTTTTAGGTTACAAAAGGACTTGCATTAGCAAGTTATGTAAACTAACTCACCTTTAATAGTTCTGGGACTATCACAAAACCTTGCCTATAAATACGGACTTTAGACCTTTATCTAATGAATACAGAAGAATCATCCGACCTTGGGACGGAATCAAATAACCCCACGAATAATAATAGCAAACCCCTTGCTATTGACGAGTCAAATCTTGCTAATCTAATTAGCAGGAAGTTCTTAGGCGGTGAAGAACAAGCGGAAACTGACGCTACAAATACAGCAGACCCTGTAGAAGTTGAAGCGACTACAGACGATGAGAACACAGTTCTTTCACAAGAAGAAGAAGATACGACTCAAGATATTGAGGAAACAACAGACTCCGAGGAAACCGAAGAAACCAAGTCTGATGAAGAAGATATCGAGAGAGGACTCCCAAAAGGTGTCAAAAAACGCATCGACAAACTCTCTGCTAAACGCAGGGAGGCTGAAGCCGAGGTTGAAAGGTTGAAGTCAGAAGTAGAGCGACTGTCGCAAGAGGCTAACAAGCCAGCACAGACTCCAACTGCTGATAATCCCTATGCACACTTAGGCTCGCTAGACGAAGTCAACCGAGAGGCTGACCAAGCAAAGCAAATCAGACGCTGGTGCGAAATGAACCCAGACGGAGCAGTAGTTACTGGAAAAGACGGCAATGAGACAGAATATACTGCCGAGGAAATTCGCAAAATTAAGATTAGGGCTATGGACGCTCTTGAGGAACATCTGCCAAAGCGGATGCAATATCTCTCGAACTACAACCAAATTGAACAAGTTGCGGCAAAAGAATATCCTTGGTGGAAAGACAAATCTGCTCGTGAACGACAAATGGCTGAAACCTTTATCAAGGCTTTCCCAGAAATCCAAAAGTTTCCAGACTACAAGATGGTAATCGGTGATTATATCCGAGGAGTAAAATCCAGAGAACAGGCTTCACAAAAGTCTGCACCAGCAAAAGCACCATCTGCACCTAGAATGACATCTGCCCCTACACGGATATCCAATAAAGATATCAATGTACAAAAAGCAACTCAACGCTACGCATCCAAAAATTCTAATGAAGATTTAGCAAGTATCATTGCTTCAAAATTCCTCTAAACCCTTATTTATAAAAATTATGGCATCCCTTACAGAACCCTCATTCACCTCTGGTAAGCGAGAAGAACTCGCTGACCTCATTTCACTCATTGACGCAAAGGACACCCCTTTTACCTCGATGGCGAAAAAGGGCTCAAAACCCGGAAATACTCAATTCAGATGGCAAGCAGACAGTCTCCCTACCCCTAAAATTACGGGTACAGTTGACGGAACTGATGTTTCATCTTACGAAAATTATGTAAAAGATGGTGGCACAACTTATCGTGCTGAACTCTCGAACTACATTCAAATCTTCCGTAGAGCCGTCCGTGTATCCCCATTAACTCAAGACATCGCAACTGTTGCTGGTGTTCGTGATGAACTCGCTAACAATGTTGCTAAAGGCATCAAAGGTCTTAAGCGTGATATGGAATCTACATTCTGTTCAGACAATAATGCAGTATTAGACAACGGAACTAACGCTTACCAAACTCGTGGTCTTGACAGATGGTTAAAACTTGCTGGTGCTGGTACACAAGATTCAACTCTCCCTATTCCATCTGCGTTCCAAACCCCTTCGGCTAATATCTCAACTGTCGGAACTTCTGCTCTTGTTGAGTCTGATGTTCAAGGTGTGTTGACTGGTATCTATAGCCAAACTGGTCAATTCCGTGACTTTGACTTACTCTGCGGTACTGCATTGAAGCGAGCGTTCACTAACCTTACCTACACGACCCCATCGTCTGGTTCGACTAACACCCAAACTGCTGTAAGAACTCTCAATCGTGAGGCTGACGCTTCTGCGTACATCGCATCGGTTGATATCTTTGAAGGCGATTTCGGTAAACTCCGCTTACACCCTTCACACTTCCTCAAACTGTCCTCTGGTGCTGGCAATACCTTCGTTGGTTATGTCATTCCTTTTGACCAAGTCGAAGTTCGTTATGGTGGAAATGTTGCTGGTGTAACTGCCCTGCCAAATGCAGGTGGTGGTGAAGCCCGCTTAATTGAAGCAGTCGCTGGTCTTTGCGTGTACAACCCAAAGGCTTTTGGTGTATTCAACTTCACTTCTTAATTAGTAGTGACGGACTTTGTTCAAAGTCTGGCTGATGCAATCCCCCCTCACCTCCGCAAGGAGGTTGAGAGGGAACTGCTCAACGGCTGGAGAATGAATGAAGTTAAGAACAAGCAAGTGGCACAGCAGGCTGGTCACTTTAACCGCTTCAATGAGGCTCGTAGCATTGATGGCGTGGGACAGAAGATTGCTTCTATCCCCTTAGACAGTTGGCATTACTGGGGTCATCGTCTAGGCTATGAGTGCTGGGAGGACAAAACTTTCTTAAGAGAGTTCCTTCGAGACAATCCAGAAACTGCCGTTAATAACTATGTTAAACGCACCTGTGTTAATGGCACAATTTTTTCAGCAGACGGCTCATTAATTAAATGAGAACAACAGACTTCTCCACAATCCTATTCAACGCTCTCCAGTTCTCTGGAAACGATAGAAACAACATCTCGGACGAGACCTTTCAGCAGTTCAGAGACTTTGCAAGTACTTCATTGCGTGAGGCTTGGGAAACTGTTCAATGGTCTGACATCTGCCGTATCGTAGATTTTACTACGACTGTGGATGCAAATGGAGTTGGTTACTTCCTTCCTGCTACTGAGGCAGGTGAAATCTTGGGAGTGTTCTCAAGAAACCCTCAATCATCTACCAAGGCGGTAGAACTTGAGTACGGACTTTACGATGATGGCTCTACTAAAAAGGTTATCATTAACGCTAACATTGCTAGTGGCTCGTATCTCTATCGCAAACAATGCCCAACATTAAATGGAGATATTTATAACGCTTCTACAATTTACTACGCTGGCTCTCAGATTTACTTTGATGCTGGCTCTGGAACTGGGACTTATACTCCTGTTGCTGGTAAGCCGCATACAGGTAATTTTTATACCTGTGCAGTAGCGAATACTACGGCTGGTCAGAACCCTAACACGCACTCTGCGTCTTGGACTAAGATTGAGATACCTTATGTGTTTAGTACATTTTGTTCTTGGAACTCCTGTGCTATGTGGTACGCTTCTGAAGGTATGATGGCTGAAGCACAAGTAATGGATTCCAAGGCTAAACTAATACTCGAACAAGAATACGATAAGTTCCTCAGCCAACAGGCTCAACACGGACGAATCAATATGTACAAAACTTACTAAAATCTATGGCACAAATCCAAATCTCAACTCCATTCCTAAAGAGCATCAGCCATACTGATGTAACTGTAGGAACTTCAAAATCGCAAATTGTAACAATCCCAACCAATATCAGCGAGAAGCGTATTGTTGTTATTGTTCAGAACAAGTCATCTACTGCTACCATTCAAGTTATTGGTAATGCTACCGATTCAGTTGGTCTTGCGGTTTCTCCGTTGTCCTCGATTAAACTCGATAACTACAATGGTGCATTGTACGCAGTTTCTACTGCGGCTAGTACTTCAGTACACATTGCTATTTCAGCAGTATAATGACGATTCAAGTAGATAATGCTCTCCCACCGAATGTAGTCGAGATTGGGAACGAGATAACACAGGGTGTTGTCGATGGGCTTATGTCTGCTACTCCAGCACCTACGAGTGCTAATCCGTACGCAACTAAAACGCAGTTAGACGGCAAGTTGTCGCTTACTGGTGGTGCGATGACTGGTGCTGTTATTTTTGAAGGAGCAGTAGAATATAACGGAACAACTATATATACAAACAATGTATCTTTTGAATCGGGATTTTCTTTATTTCAATCAGATATTTCTTTTAATGGTGGAAGTGGTGGTATTTATTTTCCAGATAGTACATTTCAGACAACTGCGGCTACAGCACCTACATTTGCTACAAATCTTCAAGCCGTTCAAAATACTTCTACAACAACTGTTTTATCGCCAGCAAACTCACGCTTCGCTGGAATCTCAACTAACATTTGGGCGGCTGGTGTTACAGGTCTAACTGCCGCAACAAGCGGTACAGGTGCAAACGCTGGTTCAACAGTCACATCACTTAACGGTTTTTTAATCGCTCCTAATGCTACAACGGCTGGCTACGCAACCAGAGGATTTAATTTATACTTCCCTTCAAACTCAATTAACAACGGTTACAATTTCGGAACTGCAAGCGGTCACTCTGTTAAAGTTTATTCTTCGGCTTGGGCTTCAACAGTAACAGGCGTTAAAATGCGTGCAGTCTTTGGTCGTATGTCTGGCTCACTACCTGTGCCAGCAACACTTGCAAGTCGTGGCTATGGTTGGGAATGGGATTATAGCACAAAGGTCATTTCAATTATCGCTCACAACGGCTCGTCACTCACGACCACGGCTCAGACTTGGACACCTGTTTCATCACGCACTTACGACATCGCAGTTTATTCCAATGGTGCTGGAACTATCTCATTATATATTGACGGAAATTTAATTGGCACAGGCACAGGTGCGGCAACCGATACCAATACAACTTCTCAAATCTGGTGGCAGATTGAAATTCAAAATGAAGCCACCGCAGGAAGTCAACAGACAATCGCTTACCAGAACCCTAAACTAATCACCACTAATGGTTAAATACAAAATTACATCTTTACTTCTTATAGCCGATGGACAGGCTTTATTAAAAGCAGTATTTCCTAATTGGAATGGAGAACCTGCTTGGCTAGACCAATCTGAAATTGTTGTCGTATTCAGCGAGACACAAACCCCTGTTGACCTAGGTGCATTGGTCAAGGTAGAACTTTTATGAAAGACCCATACACAATCAGTCTCCAAGAAGGACAATCAGTAATCGTTTACCACAACGGCAAGGTACTGATTAAAAAGACTCACGCAGAGTGCCGTTCTATCTTTACGGCTTGGGATTCATTCGTGGGAACTCCAGACGAGGTACAGGCTGAGATTAGCCGTCTAGGACTCATTGAGATTAAGTCCCCTAAGACTACCATCCCTACCATATCAAATCGCCCTGTAGAGCCTCCCAAGGGGTCTTATGCTGTAGCCCCAGAGCCAGTCCAAGGCGAATCCGTCATCGGCAAAGCAACCTCAGCAGTAGTAAATGCTGTAACATCAACAGTATCAAACACTTGGAACACTTTAACCTCAATTTTCACAACTAAAAAATGATTATACTAATCGGCACATTCCTACTCGGTCTTATCACAGGCATCCTCCTGTATCGTAACAACATCAAGAGACTTCAGAAAACTGAAGCCAACGGCAAGAACATCATCAACGCTTTCAAAGAGAACTCTAAGATAGACTAATGCCTACTGAATACCAAAAGGACGGAGACAACGGATTTGTCGGGCTTAACAGCCGTGACAATCCTGCGTCTTTGCCCAAAGGTATCGTTAGCAAGTCGCAGAACTTTAGACTCGATAGAGGTGTAGCCACAGTTCGCAAGGGTCTTAAACGCAAAACTAGTTCTACCATCCTAGGACAAACTATCTACGGAACAGGGACTATGCTCAGTACATCTGGGCAGGAGATATTTATTATTGTAGTTACTGACGGACTCTACACCTACAATCCTCAATCTGAAGTGTTTTCTACTAAAATCTCTTTTCCTGCTGGTGAAACAATTACAACTCAAGACGGCTGTGATGTAGTTGTTGCTGTAGATAAAATCTATATTTCAAGAGGTTATTCAAAGCGTCCATTTGTTGCGACTATTAACTCTACTTTTGATGGCATTGTATCTATACTAGTTGCACCATCTGGTGCAGGAACTTATCACGAATTTCCTAGTTCTGCTGGATTACTTTATTACGCAAATCGTCTTATTGCTATGGGCAAGCACCATTCAGACGGATACACATTAACTTCTAGGTCAAGAGATTCTGTAAGTGTTAGCAATTATTTAGATTCTGAACATTGGGCGGCATTGGATGTATTTACTTTTGCAGAAGGTTCTAACGATGAAGTTGTTGCTATTTCACCTTGGACTCTTAATGAGTTCGTTGTATTCCTGCGAAACAGTATATTTTATGTTAATGTAGGAACTGGTCGTTACACAAATAGTGATGTACTTGCATCTACAGCCTCGATGAGAAACCTTGTTTCTGATATGGGTTGCGTTGCAAAACGCTCAATCGTACTTGCTGATGGTGGCATTATCTTCTTGTCTGATAATGGTGTGTATGCTATGAATCCAACACAGGTTGGAACTAATGAGTCGATGCGATTGCTTACTAGTGCTAATCCTTTGTCAGCACCGATTGATGATATTATCCAGCGTATCAACAGGCAGTACGCATATCGAGCAGTTGGAACATATTGGAACAATAGATACTATCTAGCCGTTCCTTTAGACTCATCGGTTGATAACAACTGCGTTCTAGTTTATAACTTTATTCTTAAGAACTGGGAGTCCGTAGATACATACCCTGCTGGCTTTGATGTATTTAGTTTTGCTGTAGGTAAAAAAGATAATCAAAGACGCTTATACGGATTTGATACAGACGCTGGTATTTTCTTGTTAGAGGATTTAGAATATGATGAGTATGGTGCTTCTACTGGAACTCCTGTTCTTCCGTTCTACATTCCTACATTGCTATCTACATCATCATTTACACCTAATCAAATACAGGGTGAATTAAAGACCCGACTATACACCTATGATGCTCTGAAGGATAAGCGTTTCTCTACGCTTGAGATTGACCTAGTTTGCGAGCCAGCGAGTCAAATCTCAACCTATGTAGAAACAATCAACCCAGACACAACAACCCTTGTTGATGTATATGGTTCATCAACTAGTGAGGACTCTACACGCAGACTAGCGGTAAGAAAAATTGGATACGGACTACAGGCTCGTTTTACAACTAACTCATTAAGAACATCTATTCGTGGAACTAATCTAACAGCCACGATGCTCGGTAAACAAAACATTTCTAAAAAATAACTCTTATGCCACAAATTCAAAAAGGCGATACATTCGCAGACGGACAACAAGTAACAGGTGCAAGACTCAATCAGTTGATTGACTCTGCCACCATCTTACCTGCTATCATCACAGACCAAACTAACTTGACAGCCAACACAGTTGCGACTGGAGATTCGGTTCTTCTCTACGACTTGTCTGCTACGGCTCTGCGTGAAGCAACCGCCTCAGACTTGCTTAACTCTAACATTGCTGTAACCACATCGTCTATTACTGGTGGTGCTAACTCAGACATTACAATAACCCCTAATGATGCAACTATTGTATCGGGTGCTACTTATACTTCTGGAGATGGATTAACTGTTGTAGTTACTTCTAACGCTCACGGATTGGCTGTAGGACAGGTTGTTCTTATCTCTAGTGCTGGTACTGGGTATAACGGAACTTTTAGACTTACTGCTGTTACAACTAACACATTTACTTATGTAATGACTACTGCGGCTACGGCTGGTTCTGGGTCATTATCATTTACACGAAAAGGCACAGTTAAGAACACGGCAAACAAAACAATTTCTGGCAATCTTTATGTAGATGGAAATGCCGTAATTACTGGAACTACTGTTAATACTGGTAATGTAAGCGTTGGTGGTGCTTTAACAGTTACTGGAAATGTGACAGGAAATTTAAACATACCAACTGCTCCTACATCTGGCAATCACGCTACTAATAAAACCTATGTAGATGGAACTGTTTCTAAATTAACTAATGGATATATTACATTACCAAATGGTTTAATTATGCAATGGGGATTTGATAGCAACACATTTAATGTAACTACAACTTTTCCAATAGCGTTTCCTACTGCTTGTTTAAATGTTCAGATAACTCTAAAAACAGCAACAAACTCAGTTCAAGATGGAAAAGCAATAACCGCACTTGTTTATTCATTTTCTACAACAGGATTTGTTGCACAAGCCGCAGGATATAATTCTGCTTCTATAAACGGAAAATATTGGTTTGCTATTGGATACTAATATGCTACTTACCGACCTAATTCAGTTTATTAAAAATAATCGTGACCAAGGAAAGCGTACTTGTTTTGACATAGAGCATTTACAGGAATGGCTTGAGTGGGCTTTAGAAAAAAACTACCTGTTTGTATCCAAGGACAAAGAACAGATTACAGGTGTATTAACAGTATGTCCCATAGGAAAATGGTCGGAAGTGCCTAATATGGAACAAGTTATTGACAGTATGGGCAAACCTCATACAGATACAGACTACTTTATAATGGATGCTCTTACTAGTTCTAAGGAAGCCAGACAAGAGTTAGTCAACAAAGCGTTAGAAAGATTCAAGGATATTGAGTCTAATCCAGATACTCAGTTATATGCTTCTGTAAAAGATAGCATAATCAAATTCAACAAACAAACAATCTTAACACTAAAAAACTAATATGGGAAGTAAAAAAGTCTCAGCACCTGCACCACGAGACTATAAAGCAGAAATGGAAGGGGCATTGAAAGCACAAATCGCACTACAACCAGAGTTGTTAGCCGCAGAGCGTCAATATCAGCCAGAGTACCAGAAACTGCAACAACAGTTAATGGACAGACAAATGGAGTATCAGTTGGATTCTTATGGCAAAATTATGCCAAGGAGTGCTGAATTAAGCAGACAATTCGCAGATACTATGTCTCCTATCTACGGAAGAATGGGAGAGCAGGCTATGGGTGCTTATCAACAAGGTCTTGGGGCTGACACTATGGGGCTTTATAACACAATGCAAAGACAAGCACAGGCTGGTCTTGATGCTGGTTATGGACTTACTCCAGAAATGGAGCGTCAAGCACAGCAGTCTGCTAGGGCGGCTATGACCTCAAGAGGACTTGCTGGTGGAAATCAAGGTGTTGCGGCTGAGGTTCTTAATTCTTATGGGCTTAGTCAAAACAGATATCAACAATCTTTGGCTAACGCTACTAATGCTTATGGTCTTGGAGTTAGTCAATTCTCTGGTGCTATGGGCACTTATGGTAATCAGTTAATTGGTCAATCAGCAAACTATTCACCTGCGGCTCTTTATGGAAACGCTTATCAAATGAGCCAAGGACTTGGTTCTCAAATCTTTCAACCAGAATCTCAATACAACGCTGGACTTATTACGGCTAACCGCAAGGAAGCAATGGACGCACAGATTGCTAACGCTCAATCACGCAACGCTCTTACATCTGGACTTTTGGGTGCGGCTGGTGCTATTGGTGGCGGACTTCTTGGAAATCCTGCTTTATTTGGTGGAATACCAAAAAGCAACGACTAATACAAATAATTTATGCCTTCACAATTTGGACGATATCAATCTGGAATAGAAGCCGCAACTGGCAATCTAGTACCTGCTTATGGAAAAATGGCGGAACAGACTGCTAATGCTATTGCTGGTTTTGGTCAAAATCTATCTGTTGGTATTCAAAAGTATCAAGCAAATTCAGCAGAAAATGAAATGATTGACCAAGAGGCTCAAGCCCTTGGAGAACAATTAAAACAATATCACGATACATTTGCTACAAATGACGAATATAAACCATTTACTGAACAATTAAATCAGTATGTAGATAAATTATCTAAGATTCCAGAGATGTCTCTTGCTCAAAAGCGTGGTGCATTAAATGGTGCTAAGGTTGCATTTAGTAACATAGGAAATCAATTACAGATGTTTAATGCAATGAAAACAATGAACGAGGAGAGGGCGGCGGCAGATGCTATGCGTCCAGAAAATAATCCTGTTAGTGAAGTTGTAGATACTGTGCTTCCAATGGCTCTTGATGCTTTTGATTATTCTAAACCATATTTAGGTAATGAAGCAGGATATTCTAAGGCTCTTGATAATTTAGTAAAACAAGGTGCAAACATTGATAAACCTGCTAAACTTGAAGAATATCGTAAGCGTGTTGAAGAAGCGGCTACTGAGATGTCTAAAACTAATCCTATGGGTCTTAATATTCTAGACCAAGTAAATGCGGCTCGTAAACTTGATGAGGCTACAAGTCCAGATGTAGAAGGTTATAGCGAGGCTGAACAAGCAATTAGAACACCTGCTGAACAGAAAACTACAGCCGCACCAGAAAGCCTTAAGTCTTATTTTAAGGCATCTGATATTGAAAGTGAATTACAAAGTGTTCAAGAAAAAATTAAACAATATAACTTAAAAGATGCACAAGGAGGATATAGAGTTCCTGCACTTGGAGAAGAAACAGCAGGAAAGTTTATTGATGAATTTGGTGCAACTCTTGGATACGGAGCAAAAGGTCTTGAAAACAATGAAGCATTAAGAACTTATATTCAAGGATTAAAAGCAAGTGCTAACATTAAAGGTCAAATAGGAGATAAATCTATTGAACAGGCTGTTAGAGATTTTTATAAGAAAGACCAAGAATCTTTAGGACTTGCTAGTTCTTTAAACATTGTAAATGAATTAGCAAAAGGTTCTAGTTTAGGTATTTCTGCACTTCTGCCAATGTCTCTTGAAGGAGCAAGAGGGTTTGTTCCATTATCAACAAATGAAGAAAAAGCCATTAAAGAAGCATCTAGAAAAATTGTTGCTGAAGGTGCTGGAAATGTACCAAGTGAAACATTAGAAAGATTAAAAACAAGAGAAACACAATTAAAGAATAGATTGCTAACAGTAAAAGGAAGTGAACAATTAGTAAGTCAAACTCAAGCAACTTTAGCAAATGCACCTAAGCCTAATCAAATGGCTTTAAATCCTGTTGATATAACTGTACCAAAAGAAGAACCAGTTTCTTCAGAAGTTCGTAACCAAAGGGCTATTGACTTTATGACTCAGCGTTTGGGTTATCGTGATGCTAATGGTAATCTTGTAACTCCTGCTTCTGTTAATAGGATTTTTGGTGATATGGGAACTGGTGGTGTAAAAACAACTACTTTGCCTAATGGTGCTACACTTTATAGAATACCCGATGGTAAAGGTGGTTATGAGAGTAAAATTGTAGAGGCTAAAGATACATCTGCACAAACTAAAACTGCTGAACTATCTACTTATGGTGTTCAAGACCCTAAATCTGGTAAACTTCTTTATGAAGAACCAATTAAAGGACTAGGAGTAATGATTAGAGGAACTGGTAAATTCCCTAGTGATAAAGAAGCAGGTAACTTTAAAGACAAAATTGCTAAAGCGGCTATGGTAGTTGATGCAATGAATAGAGTTAAGGAAATTGCAGAAAAAAATCCGTATGGAACTAAACTTCCTTGGAGTACTTCACAGGTTGATATTATTAGTGAACAATCTAAGGCTATTGCGGCATTAAAAGAAATTCTTGCACTTGACAGACTTAGCGATAAAGATGTTGAGATTATTATGGCAAGAATACCAAAAAATGAAAGTTGGATG
>Ga0209401_1001119_pt1 | contig 17889 bp, 11 predicted proteins | sample M_140807_MF_Meta_FD_187318 | JGI IMG/M metagenome (GOLD analysis project Ga0209401, IMG submission 187318) | Freshwater microbial communities from Lake Montjoie, Canada to study carbon cycling - M_140807_MF_MetaG (SPAdes) (version 2) | ecosystem: Environmental > Aquatic > Freshwater > Lake...
AAGCTCACGGCCCGGCGGATCGTGCCATCGGCCAGATCCGAGCCATCGGTGGGCACCAGCAGGTGGCGGAACATGGAGGCAAAGGTCGGCGGGGCCGGCCCCATGTTGGCGCCGACGCAAGAGCCTGGCGGCACCCCTGCATGGCGTTCGTGCAGCCAACCAGGACCGCTCGCATTCAGCGCGCTGCCGTGAAACGGGCCGACCCCAGCCCAAGCCCCCTTACCCCCCGGCCAGCTCTCGCCGCACCCAGCTGATCCAGTCGGCTGAGATCGCCTTGGGACAGGCGGCCTCGCACTCCAGGTGGCTGCTGCAGCCCCCGAAACCCTCGGCCGCCATCTGGTTCACCATCGCCCGGGCCCGCTGCCTTCGCTCCGGCTGGCCCTGGGGCAACTGCCCCAGGTGGGCGAGCTTGGCCGCCACAAACAGGCTGGCGGAGGCGTTGCGGCAGCTGGCCACGCAGGCCGCACAACCGATGCAGGTGGCGGTGTCGAAGGCGCTGGCGGCCTGGTCGCGGCCGATCAGGATGGTGTTGGCCTCGGGGGCGCTGCCGGTGTTCACCGAGCAGTAGCCACCGGCGGCGATGATCCGGTCGAAGGCGCTGCGGTCCACCGTGAGGTCGGCCAGCAGGGGCAGGGCGCGGGCGCGCCAGGGCTCCAGCACCACGGTGTCGCCATCGCGGAAGCGGCGCAGGTAGAGCTGGCAGACGCTCGTGGCCGCCTGGGGACCATGGGCCTGGCCGTTGACCAGGAAACCGCAGGAGCCGCAGATGCCCTCGCGGCAGTCGTGCTCGAAGCTGATCAGCCGCTGGCCGGTCCGGAGCAGGCGCTCGTTGAGCCGATCCAGGGCCTCCAGCAGGGAGAGATCCGTGCTGAGCCCCTCCAGCCGGTGGCTTTCAAAACCGCCTTCCCGATCGGGGCCGGCCTGGCGCCACACCCGCAGGGTGAGGCTGATGGTGGTGACAGTGGTCGGGAAGTTCATGGCATGGGTGGAACGGCAGGCGCGGTGGTGGGGAAGGGCTGGCAGAGAAGCAGGGGAGGCTGAGGGATGCGCTCGTCCGTGCGGGGGCCTCGTTCAAACACGTTCAACAGCCTCCTAGCGGTAGCTGCGTTGGCTCGGGGTGATGGCGGTGTAGCGCAGCGGTTCGCTCAGTCGCTCGGGGCGGTCGCCCGCACGGTGCCGCCAGGCGGCGATGTGGGCGAAGTGGGCGTCATCGCGCAGGGCTTCCCCCTCAGCGGTCTGGTGCTCCTCGCGGAAATGGGCCCCGCAGGATTCCTCCCGGGCCAGGGCATCGCGCAGCATCAGATCCGCGAGGCCGAGGAAATCCTCAAGCCGCAGCGCCTTCTCAAGGGCCTCATCGGGCCCGGGGCCGTGGTCGGGCACGCGCAGCCGCTCGCGGAACTCCTGATGCAGGGCCTCCACGGCCGCCAGCCCCCGCCGGAGCTCCGGCGCGCTGCGGCTGATGCCGCACACCTCAATCATCAGCAGGCCCAGCTCCCGATGCAGATCGGTGGCGGTGCGGGCCGGATCGCCCGTCTCCGTGGCGTGGCCCGCCTTGGGCCGCAGGGCAGCGATGCGGGCTGAGGCGGCGGCCACCGCCGCCCGACAGGCCGGATGGTCGGCGGTGATCTCCGGCTGGGGATGGCCCGCCAGCCAGGCGGTGACCGTGGCCGGGGCGATGAAGGTGCCATCGGCCAGCCCCTGCATCAGGGCGCTGGCCCCGAGCCGATTGGCGCCGTGCTCCGAAAAATTGGCCTCCCCCAGCACAAACAGCCCGGGGATCGTGCTCATCAGGTGGTAGTCCACCCAGAGCCCACCCATCGTGTAGTGGGGCGCCGGCGCGATGCGGAGGGGGGCGGTCAAGGGATCCTCCCCCGTGATCCGCGCATACATCTCCAGAAGGTTGCCGTAGCGGGCCTCAATCGCCGCGCGGCCATCCCGGCGGATCGCCTCGCCCAGATCCAGGTACACCGCCCGGCCGCCCGGCCCGACGCCACGGCCCGCCAGGCACAGCTCCCGAGCCCTGCGGGAGGCCACGTCGCGGGGCACCATGTTGCCGTAGGTGGGGTATTGACGCTCCAGGAAATAATCGCGCTCCTGCTCCGGGATCGCGGCGGCCGGCCGGCCATCCCCCGCCTGCGCCGGCAGCCAGACGCGGCCGTCGTTGCGCAGGCTCTCGCTCATCAAGGTGAGCTTGCTCTGCCAGGTGTCACCGGCCGGAATGCAGGTGGGATGGATCTGGGTGAAGCAGGGATTGGCGAAGCAGGCCCCCTGCAGGTGCGCCCGCCAGATGGCGCTGGCATTGCTCTTCACCGCATTGGTGGAGAGGTGGAACACATTGGAATAACCGCCGCTGGCCAGCAGCACCGCGTGGGCCGTGAAGGTTTCCAGGGTCCCTTTGAGGCCATGGCGGCAGACCACGCCCCGGGCCACCCCATCCACACAGATCAGCTCCATCATCTCGCGCCGGCTGAACAGCTCCACCCGCCCGGCCGCCACCTGCCGCATCAGGGCCTGATAGGCGCCATAGAGGAGCTGCTGGCCCGTCTGGCCGCGGGCGTAGAAGGTGCGGCTCACCAGGGCGCCTCCGAAGCTGCGGTTGGCCAGGGTGCCGCCGTACTCCCTTGCGAAGGGCACCCCCTGGGCCACGCACTGATCGATGATCGCGCCGCTGATCTCCGCAAGCCGGTGGCAGCCGGCCTCGCGGGCGCGGAAATCGCCGCCTTTCACGGTGTCGCGGAACAGCCGTTCAACACTGTCGCCATCACCGGCGTAGTTGCGCGCGGCGTTGATGCCCCCCTGGGCCGCCACCGAATGGGCCCGCCGCGGACTGTCGTGGTACGTGACCAACTGCACCCGGTAACCCTGCTCGGCCAGGGTGGCGGCGGCCGACGCGCCCGCCAGACCACTGCCCACCACCAGAACGCGCAACTTGCGCTTGTTGACCGGGCTGATCAGGGGCAGCTCCTCCCGAAAGCGCTGCCAGGCCGAAGCGAGCGGCCCGGCGGGCAGGCGCGGATCGAGACACGGCGGCGTCAGCTGGTCTGAAAGCGCCGCTGAAGGAGCGGTGGAGAGAGAGGAGTGAACGGTCATGGTCTGGCTCCCGCCAGGGAGGCCCGCAGCACCAGGGCAATCGGCAGCAGGCTGAAGCCGGCACCGAGAAACAGGGCGAGGGCACGGCCGCTCCAGCGGATCCGCTCCCGGTTGGTGGGGTCAAGCCAACCCAGAGTGCGATGGGCACTTTCAAGGCCCTGCAGCAGGTGAAGCCCCACCGCCACGCCGGCCAGGCCGTAGAGCGCAAGGGACCCGGGAGACGCCAGGGCGACCAGCAGGGAATCCAGCTCGGCACCGGCGAGGGGACGATGGAGCCGCAGCTGGGCCAGGTGCACCACCAGAAACAGCAGCAGCAGCGCGCCACTCCAGGGAGCCCAGCGACCGGCCAGGGCGGCCGCCCCCTCAAACGCCCCAGCGCGGCGGCTGCGCTGGCCAGCCACCACGGCGCCGCGGGCCCAGCGGTTGGCCACGGTTCGTACCAGCGCCAGCAGGGGATGGAGCAGCAGGGCGGCCGCCAGGGCGACCTCCAGGGGCGGCAGCCAGAGCTGGCGGTGCAAGCCCTCGGCCAGCCGCTCGAAGCCCGGCGGATCCAACAGGGCCAGGCTCACGCCCGCCAGATGAAGCACAAGGAACACCGCCAGCAGCAGCCCGGAGATCGGGATCGGCCCTGCCTCTCCGGGGCCGAACCGCGCGGGCACGGTCAACGCCGCGCCCATCGGGGCGCGCTCGCCGGCCGGAGCGGATGGGGCGGCCAGCGGCACAGCGGCGGGCGCGGCCCCAGCGCCGGAAGCGGCGGCGGAGCCGCTCAGCGATCCAGGGGGGGTCATCGGGGTGCCATCACGGAGGCGGGAGACATCACGCGGACAGGGATTGGAAGACGCCTGGCACCATCTTCAGGGGTCGGGGCCTGCCGCCGTCGGCCCGGGGTGAACCAACCACGGACGGGGCCTGGATTCCAGGGCCCTGTGGGAAGCTGACCTGCCGGAAGCGGGAGGCCGCCTTGCCGCTCGGACGACCCTCCCCCAGGCTCTGCGCCTTCCTCACCCTGCTCAACGACCGGCTGGGGGAGAGCATCGTGTTTCCCCTGCTGCCCTTCCTGCTGGCGGGCATCAGCAACGATGGCCGCACCCTCGGCCTGCTGGCCGGCACCTACGCCGTGGCCCAGTTCAGTGCCACCCCCCTGATCGGAGCCCTGAGCGACCGCTACGGCCGCCGCATCGTGATGGCCCTCTGCGTGGCTGGATCGGTGCTGGGCCTCGGTCTGTTCGCCCTCACGGTGAGCCTGCCCTGGTCCCAGCTGTGGCCCGGTGCCGCCGCCGCCGGCCTGCCCCTGGCCCTGCTCTTCCTGGCCCGCCTGATCGATGGCCTCAGCGGCGGCACCGCCGCCACCGCCGCGGCCGTTCTGGCCGACATCACCGCCCCGGAGCAGCGGGCACGGGCCTTCGGCCTGATCGGCGCGGCCTTCGGCCTGGGTTTCATCCTCGGCCCGGGCCTGGGCGGCTTGCTGGCCCGCCACTCCGTAACCCTGCCCCTGTTCGTGGCCGTGGGATTCGCCGTGGTGAACCTGGTGGTGGTGCTCACGCTGCTGCCGGAAACCCACCCCCCGGAGGCGCGCATCGCCCTGCCCCGGCGGCGGGAGCTGCAGCCCTTCAGTCAGCTGGCCGCGGTGTTCAGCAACCCGCGGGTGCGGCGGCTGTGCGCGGCCTTCTTCGCCTTCTTCCTGGCCTTCAGCGGCTTCACCGCCATGCTGGTGCTCTACTTCCGGGAGGCCTTCCGCTGGGGACCGGACCTGGCGGCCCTCGCCTTCCTGGTGGTGGGTGTGGTGGCAACCGTGGTGCAGGGCGGACTGATCGGCCCCCTGGTGAAGCGGTTCGGCGAATGGCGGCTGAGCCTGGTGGGCCTGGGCTGTGTGGTGGCCGGCTGCCTGCTGATCCCCCTGGCCAGACCGGCCTCGGCCATTCCCAGCGTGTTCAGCGCCATGGCGCTCCTGGCCTTCGGCACCGGCTTGGTCACCCCCTGCCTGCGCAGTCTTGTGAGCCGGCGGCTGGAGGGCACCGGCCAGGGGGCCGCCCTGGGCAGCCTGCAGGGTCTCCAAAGCGCCGGCAGCTTCCTGGGGCCGCCGCTGGCCGGGCTGGCCTATGAAACCCTGGGCCACCAGAGCCCCTTCTGGATCAGCATCGCGCTGATGGTGGCGGTGGCGGCCTTGGTGGCGGGCGGCACCCAGGGTCGGACGTCGCCGACACCCGGCTGATCCGGCGCTGATTGCTACCTTTCAACGTTGTGCCGAAGCGGTAATCCGCCAGCCACCATGACCGCGTCCAGCCCCACCGCAGCCCTGGTTGCCCCCGAGCATTACATCAACCGGGAACTCAGCTGGATCGCCTTCAATCAGCGCGTGCTGGCCCAAGCCCTCAACGAGCACACCCCCCTGCTGGAGCAGGCGAAGTTCAGCGCGATCTTCAGCAACAATCTCGACGAATTCTTCATGGTGAGGGTGGCCTCCCTCAAGTCGCAGCAGGAAGCAGGAATCACCACCCTCAGCGATGACGGTAAGACCCCCCTCGAACAGCTGGAGGCGATCCAGGCCAGGCTGCGGCCTTTGCTGGAACTGCAGCAGCAGCACTACCGCCATTCGCTCAAGCGCCACCTCGATGAGTACGGCGTCCAGCTGATCGACTACGCCCGTCTCAACCCCAGCCAGAAGGAATGGGCCGATGGCTATTTCCGCAGCGCCATCTTTCCGGTGCTCACCCCGCTGGCGGTGGATCCGGCCCACCCCTTTCCCTTCCTCAGCAACCTCAGCCTCAACGTGGCGGCGCTGATCCGCGATCCCGACAGCGGTCAGCAGCAGTTTGCGCGGGTGAAGGTGCCCCAGAAGATCCTGCCGCGCTTCGTGCCGATCCCCACCGAGCTCTGCAGCCGCAATCCGGCCCCGGTATTCACGGCGGTGCCGCTCGAGCAGCTGGTGGCCTTCAACCTCCAGCTCCTCTTTCCCGGCATGGTGATCGAGGGCCATTACTTCTTCCGGGTCACCCGCGACGCTGACCTGGAGCTGCGCGACCTCGAGGCCGACGACCTGATGGAAGCCCTGCAGGAAGGGCTTCGCAAGCGCCGCATGGGCGGGGAGGTGGTCCGGCTCGAGGTTGCCAACGAGATGCCCGATGAGGTGGTGCAGCTGCTGATGGAGGGCACGAGCGTGGAGCCCGAAGACCTCTACCGGATCAACGGCCCCCTTGGCCTGGATGATCTGATGAGCCTGCTGGCGATTCCCCTTCCCGAACTCAAGGACAAGCCCCATAAGGGCAGGACAGTGCCGGCCCTGCTGCGGGCTCAGCGCAGTGAGCTGGAGGACGGATCGATCAAGCCGGAGGAGTTCCAGAGCATCTTCTCGGTGCTGCGGCGCGGGGATGTGCTGCTGCACCACCCCTTCGACCTGTTCGCCACCTCGGTGGAGGAATTCCTCAACCAGGCCGCCGATGACGCCGCGGTGCTGGCGATCAAGATGACCCTCTACCGCACCTCGAAGGATTCACCGGTGGTGGCGGCCCTGATCCGCGCCGCTGAGAACGGCAAGCAGGTGATGGCGCTGGTGGAGCTGAAGGCCCGCTTCGATGAAGACAACAACATCCACTGGGCCCGCCAGCTCGAGCGCTCCGGCGTGCATGTGGTGTATGGCGTGCTCGGACTCAAGACCCACACCAAGGTGGCCCTGGTGGTGCGGCGTGAAAAAGACAGCCTGCGCAGCTACATGCACGTCGGCACGGGCAACTACAACTCCCGCACCTCCAGCCTCTACACCGATCTCGGCCTGCTCACAGCCCGCGAAGATTTCGGCCAGGACCTGGTGGAACTGTTCAACTACCTCACCGGTTTCTCCAAGCAACAGAGCTTCCGCAAGTTGCTGGTGGCGCCGGTCACCCTGCGCCGCGGCATGGAAGAGCTGATTCGCCGCGAAATCCGCCATGCCCACGAAGGCCGGGGGGGGCTGATCCGGGCCAAGATGAATGCCCTGGTGGATCCGCCGATCATCGCCTTGCTCTACGAGGCCTCCAGAGCTGGCGTGCAGGTCGATCTGGTGGTCCGCGGCATGTGTTCGCTGATGCCGGGAGTCGCGGGCGTCAGCGAGAACATCCGGGTGGTGAGTGTGATCGGCCGCTTCCTGGAGCATTCCCGCATCTTCTGGTTCGGCAATGGGGGGCAAGATGAATTGTTCATGGGCAGCGCCGACTGGATGCCACGCAATCTGGATCGCCGCGTCGAGGCCGTGGCGCCCGTGGAAGAGCCTGCGCTGCGCCAACAACTGCAGCAGTTGATTGAGATGTATCTGCACGACAGCACCGCATGGCACATGCAAAGCGATGGCAGCTTCGTGCAGATTCAACCCGAAGATGAGGGTTTGTCTTCGCAGAACATCCTCATGGAGCGCTGGCGCGGTGGCCTGAAACCGTAACGACCGCAACAGCCACCGACCCGAGTGAGTCGCCGATAAAGAAAATCTTCCACTTCGCTCCACTCCCTTCGACGCGGGGGTGCTACATTCCGGCCAAATTCAATTCGGAGGCCTGGGGTGATGGGGACACCTCTGCATTCCGCACCCAAGGGGGCTGCCGCCATTGGTGGTTCCTTCGGTGCGAAATCAGCCCAGAACACGGTTGCTTCACGTGGTGATGCCAACGCCACGATCCGCCCAGCTCGGCAGGCTGCCGGCGGCGGCGCCAACCGCTCCGGCGGGCGTCTGAGCGCGGACTCAATTGGCTGGTATCTGGGCACCATTGGCCGCGTGCCCCTGCTCACCGCCGCCGAGGAGATTGAGCTGGCCCACCATGTGCAGGCAGGCAAACAGCTGCAGTGCCTTGAGCCTGGGCAACGCACTGCCCAGCAGAATCGCAGGATCCGCATGGGCCAACGGGCCCGTGATCGCATGATGGCGGCGAATCTGCGGCTCGTGGTGAGCGTGGCGAAAAAATATCAGAACCAGGGCCTTGAATTGCTGGACTTGGTGCAGGAGGGAGCGATCGGCCTGGAGAGGGCTGTCGACAAATTCGATCCGGCCATGGGCTACAAGTTTTCCACCTATGCCTACTGGTGGATCCGGCAAGGCATGACTCGGGCGATCGACAACAGCGCCCGCACGATCCGACTGCCGATTCACGTCAGTGAAAAGCTCTCCAAGATGCGGCGCATCAGCCGTGAGCTTTCCCATCGCCTCGGCCGCCAACCGAATCGGCTTGAGCTGGCCCATGCCCTCGGCACCACCCCCGAGGAGCTGGAGGAGCTGATGGCCCAGACAGCACCCTGCGCCTCCTTGGATGCCCACGCCCGCGGCGACGAGGATCGCAGCACCCTCGGGGAGCTGATCGCCGATCCGGCCAGCAACGAGCATCTCGACTCGATGGACCGGCATCTCCAGAAGGAACACCTCGGAACCTGGCTCGCCCAGCTGAACGAACGGGAGCAGAAGATCCTCCGGTTGCGCTTCGGCCTTGAGGGGAGTGAACCGCTGACCTTGGCGGAGATCGGCCGCCAGATCAACGTGTCCCGCGAGCGGGTGCGCCAGCTGGAATCCAAGGCGATCCTGAAGTTGCGGCTGATGAGCTCGATGCAACAGGCCGCCTGAACGGCGTGACTCTGGGGGCATGGACCATGGGGTGGTGGCAGCAGCAGCTGATCGGCATCGCCGCGGTGCTGGTATGGCTGGCTCTTGTGGCCTCCCTGGTCCTGGCGGTGCGGGCCCGCTGGCCGCAGCGGGGGGAGTGGAGCCGCAAGGTGGCGCACATCGGAGCCGGTCCGGTGGTGCTGATCGCCTGGTGCTTCGGCGTGGATCGCTGGATCGCCATCTCGGCGGCGCTCTCGGTGACCCTGCTGGCGGCGTTCAACCATCGCCGCCGACTCCTGCCCGGCATTGAAGACATCGATCGGGCCAGCTACGGCACGGTGGCCTATGGGGCGTCGATCGCTCTGCTGCTGGTGGGCTGGTGGCCGCAGCAGCCACTCACGGTGGCGGCCGGGGTGCTGGTGATGGCCTGCGGTGATGGCCTGGCCGGCCTGGTGGGCTCCCAGGTGGCTTCACCCACCTGGCAGATCCTGGGCCAGCGGCGCTCCCTGGCTGGCACGGCCACCATGGCACTCACCAGCCTGGGGGTTCTGGTGGCCCTGGCCGGCCTGGCGGCAGCGGTGGGGCAGCAGGCACCTCCCACGGCCGCCTTGATCGCAATCGCCACGGCAGCGGCCCTTCTCGAACAGGTGGCGATCGGGGGTCTCGACAACCTCACGGTGCCGCTTGCCGCGGCCTGGCTCTGGAGCCGGCTCACGCTGGCCTGAACGCGGTCATCCGTTTCCTCACCCAGCCGCAGCTGCCACAGGCGGATCGCTTCGGCCGGATCCAGCCACCCAGCACCCTGCGCTCGAACACCGCCTCAGGCGGCAGCCAGCTGTTGCTCGCGCACCAGGCGCACCGCCCCGGCCAACTCCTCCAGCAACTCCAAGGTGGTGGGCAGATCGATGCAGGCATCGGTGATGCTCTGGCCATAACTGAGGGCCGAGAGATCGGCCGGAATCTTCTGGTTGCCCTCCACCAGATGGCTTTCCAGCATCACGCCCATCACATGGATCGAACCGGCCCGCACCTGCTGGGCCACCTCGCGCAACACCACGGCCTGGCGGCGGTAATCCTTGTTGGAGTTGCCATGGCTGCAGTCCACCATCAGGCGGGCCGGCAGGCCATCCCGCGCCAGCTGGGCAGCGGCGGCCTCCACCGCGTCAAGAGCGTAGTTGGGGCCATCTTTGCCGCCGCGGAGCACCAGGTGGCCGTCGGGATTGCCCGTGGTGCTCACGATCGCCGCGTTCCCCTGCTGGCTGATCCCGAGGAAATGGTGGGGGCGGGCGGCCGCCTCCATGGCGTTGATCGCCGTCACCACGCTGCCATCGGTGCCGTTCTTGAAGCCGATCGGCATCGACAGGCCCGAGGCCATCTCGCGGTGGGTCTGGCTCTCGGTGGTGCGGGCACCGATCGCGGTCCAGCTGATCAGGTCGGCGATGTATTGCGGCACCACCGGATCGAGCAGCTCCGTGGCCGCCGGCAGGCCCAGCTCAGCGAGATGCAGCAGCAGACCCCGGGCGCGGCGCAGACCGGTGTTGATGTCGTAGCTGCCATCCAGGTGCGGATCATTGATCATCCCCTTCCAGCCCACGGTGGTGCGCGGCTTTTCGAAGTACACCCGCATCACGATCTCGAGATCGTCGCGATGGCGCCGCTGGGCTTCCAGGATCGCGGCGGCGTACTCGCGGGCGGCGGCCACATCGTGTACGGAGCAGGGCCCCACGATCACGAGCTGGCGGCGGTCGCCACCATGGAGGATCGCCTTGATCCGTTCGCGGGCCTGCTGCACCGTGCGGGCCGCCGCCTCGCTGATCGGCAGCTCCCCGTGCAGCACCGCCGGCGGCACCAGGGGCCGGGTTTCGACGATGTGAAGATCGGAGGTGGGAATCATGCCGGCAGACGTCGACCAGGGAACGGTTCAGGCCATCCAGCCTAGGAGCGGCCCCTCCGGGACACCCGCCGGGCTGAGCGGTGACCGATCCCGGCCTCCCGCGGGGCCGGACCTGGACAGCGCCGCACCTGCCGCCGGCGCTTTCCCAGAACCAAGGGAAGCGGCAGCGAAAAACCCGGCCGTCGTCCTGGGGCAACCGTCGCCGTTGTCACCAGGGGGGGTCCGGCCGCACAGAACAATGGGTTACATCCAGTCGTCCGGGATGGATCCCGACAGCCGCCTGCCATGAGCGCCTCCTTCCTCGCCAGCTACCGCCAGGCCGCCCTGGAGCGTGAGGAGCTCGGGGTGCCCGCCCTGCCGCTCACCGCCGCCCAGACTTCGGCCCTCACCGCGCTGCTGGCCCAACCCCCCGCGGGTGAGGAGAGCTTCCTGCTCCATCTGCTGAGCGAACGCATCCCCCCGGGGGTGGATGAGGCGGCGTATGTGAAAGCGAGCTGGCTGAGCGCCGTGGCCAAGGGGGAGAGCAGCAGCCCCCTGGTCAGCCCGGTGGCGGCGGTGCACCTGCTGGCCACCATGATCGGGGGCTACAACGTGGGCGCCCTGATCGAGCTGCTCACCAGCGCCGATGCGGTGGTCGCCGAGGCCGCCGCCACGGGCCTGAGCCGCACTCTGCTGGTGTACGACGCCTACCACGATGTGCTGGAACTGGCGGCCAGCAACCCCTACGCCCAGCGCGTGATCGACAGCTGGGCCGCCGCCGAGTGGTTCACCGCCAGGCCTGAACTGCCGGCTGAGATCACGGTCACGGTGTTCAAGGTGGAGGGCGAAACCAACACCGACGACCTCTCCCCCGCCACCCACGCCACCACCCGCCCGGATATCCCCCTGCACGCCAACGCGATGCTGGAGACCCGCATGAGCGGCGGCCTGGAGCTGATTCGCCAGCTCAAGGGCAAGGGCCATCCGGTGGCCTACGTAGGCGATGTGGTGGGCACCGGCAGCTCCCGCAAATCCGCCATCAACTCGGTGCTGTGGCACACCGGCAGCGACATCCCCCACGTGCCCAACAAGCGCAGCGGCGGTGTGATCCTGGGCGGCAAGATCGCCCCGATCTTCTTCAACACCGCCGAGGATTCCGGCGCCCTGCCGATCGAATGCGATGTGGCAGCCCTCAACTCCGGCGATGTGATCACGATCCGGCCCTACGCCGGCACGATCGAGCGGGCCGCCGGGGAGGCGGGCGCCGGTGAGGTGGTGGCGCGCTTCGCGCTCAAGCCCAGCACGATCACCGATGAGGTGCGAGCAGGCGGTCGCATCCCGCTGCTGATCGGCCGCTCCCTCACCGACAAAGTGCGCGCCCAGCTGGGTCTGAGCCCTTCGGAGCTGTTCATCCGCCCATCTGCCCCGGCGGACACCGGCAAGGGCTTCACCCTGGCCCAGAAGATGGTGGGCAAGGCCTGCGGTCTGCCGGGTGTGCGTCCCGGCACCAGTTGCGAGCCGCTGATGACCACCGTGGGCTCCCAGGACACCACCGGGCCGATGACCCGCGATGAGATGAAGGAGCTGGCCTGCCTTGGCTTCTCCGCTGATCTCGTGATGCAGAGCTTCTGCCATACCGCCGCTTACCCCAAGCCCGTTGATCGGAAGACCCACGCCGAGCTGCCCGATTTCATCAGCTCCCGCGGCGGCGTGGCCCTGCGCCCCGGCGATGGCATCATCCACAGCTGGCTCAACCGCCTGCTCCTGCCCGACACCGTGGGCACCGGCGGCGACAGCCACACCCGTTTCCCCCTGGGCATCTCCTTCCCGGCCGGCTCCGGCCTGGTGGCCTTCGCCGCGGCCATCGGCGCCATGCCTCTCGACATGCCCGAATCGGTGCTGGTGAAGTTCACAGGGAAGCTGCAGCCGGGCGTCACCTTGCGCGATGTGGTGAACGCCATCCCCTATGTGGCGATTCAGCAGGGCCTTCTCACGGTGGAGAAGGCCGGCAAGAAGAACATCTTCTCCGGCCGGATCATGGAGATCGAGGGCCTGCCCGATCTCAAGCTTGAGCAGGCGTTTGAGCTCACCGACGCCACGGCCGAGCGCTCCTGCGCCGGCAGCACGATCAAGCTCTCGGTGGAAACCGTGAGCGAATACCTGCGCAGCAACGTGGCGCTGATGAAGAACATGATCGCCCGTGGTTACCAGGACGCCCGCACCCTGGCCCGCCGTATCAAAGCGATGGAGGCCTGGCTGGCCGATCCGGTGCTGCTCGAGGCCGACGCCGACGCCGAATACGCCGCCGTGATCGAAATCAACCTCGATGAGCTCAGCGAACCGATCCTTGCCTGCCCCAACGACCCCGACAACGTGAAGTTGCTCAGCGACGTGGCGGGCGAGCGGATCGATGAGGTGTTCATCGGCTCCTGCATGACCAACATCGGCCACTACCGCGCCGCGGCCAAGGTGCTGGAGGGCCAGGGGCCAAATGCTGCCCGCCTCTGGGTGTGCCCGCCCACCCGCATGGACGAGGAGAAGCTCAAGGAGGAGGGCTACTACGCCACCTTCGAGGCGGCCGGTTCGCGCATGGAGATGCCGGGCTGCTCCCTCTGCATGGGCAACCAGGCCCGGGTGGAGGACAACACCACCGTGTTCTCCACCAGCACCCGCAACTTCAACAACCGCCTCGGCAACGGCGCCCAGGTGTACCTGGGCAGCGCCGAACTGGCGGCGGTCTGCGCCCAGCTGGGCCGCATTCCCAGCAAGCAGGATTACCTGCAAGTGGCGGCGGCCAGAATCGATCCGCTGGCCGATGAGCTCTACCGCTATCTGAACTTCGATCAGATCAGCGGCTTTGAGGATCAGGGTCGCGTGGTGAGCGCCGAGGAGGAGGCCAAGGTGCTGGCGGGGGTGTGAAGGGTGTGAACGAGAGCCCGGGAAACGGTCATGTTCCGATCAGGATGCCACCACGTCACAGTCGCTGCATGCTGCATTACTGACGACCGCCGATCCTGGGCCTACGGTCACTGTGTCCTTCAAGACGGACCCTCTCCGATGACTTTTTCCTGGATGACGACCCTGCGCACCTGGGTGGCCCCCCTGCGCCGCCTGGCCATGGTGGGCCTGGCGGTTGTGCTGACCATGAACCTGGCCGCCTGCTCCGGCATCATCTCCAGCGACGCCAAGGGTGCCGCCCGCACCGTGGTGCAGGTGGCCAAGAGCGCCGCCGACGTGACCGGCAACGAACAACTCAAGAACGTGCTCACCCCGGTGCTGAACGTCCTGAACGACACCGAGAAGGAGGTGAAGGCCGACAACATCCCGGCCGCCACCAGCACCATCTCCAAGTTCAAGGGCCTCTGGGATACGGCAGCCCCTGTGGTGAAACTGGCCGCCGGCGACAACTACGGCCTGATCGATAAGGGCGTGAACCTTCTGGTCAAGACCTTCGGTGGCGACACCGCTCCCACCAAGGACAATGCCCTCACCGCTCTCACCGGCCTGATCGGCCCCCTCAAGGCCCTGCTGGGCTGAGCCTGATCCAGCGATCAGCGCCGAGGGCTATTTCGCCATCCCCCTTCAAGCAAGGGGGAGAGCAGCCAAGGGAGCGGCAACGCTCCCTTTTTTGGTGTCTACGGCCAGGGTGGCCCAGAAAACTAGGGGCGGCCGCCCTGGGGAGATGGGGAGGCGAGCCTTTGCATCACCGCCTGATAGCCCTGCTGGTTGCGCTCCGCCAGATACAGATCCGCCGCGCGAAGCAACACGGAATTGGCCTCCGCGACGCGACCCAGTGCCACCATCGACAGCCCGAGGTAGTGGTAGGCCTCCGCCTGGGCGGGGTTGATAGTGGTGCTGCGCAGGAAGTCGGCGATGGCCTCCTGATAACGACGCAGGGCGTAGAAGCAGAGGCCCCGCACCGTATAAGCCGGAGCAAACGTGGGCTTGGCCCTGATCACCAGGGATGCATTGCTGATGCACGCCTCAGGACGGCCCAGCTGCCGCTGCACCACCGCCAGATTATGGAGATTGGACGCACTTGGATCCTGCCGCACAGCCAGCTGCAGATCGGCTTCAGCCCGATCGAATTGCCCCATGCGCTGGTAGGCCAGGGCGCGATTGGCATAGACCAGCGCATTGGCATCAATCGTCAGCGCCCGGTCGAAGTCCGCCAGAGCCTGAGCAGTCCTGCCGAGTTCATTGTTCACGATGCCCCGCAGCAAAAATGTGGAGGCATTCGGCCGTTGGCGCTGCAGCGTCACCAGGCGATCAAGGTCCAGCTGGGCGAGAGGCAACTGGGCCAGGATCAGATAGGCCTGGGCCCTGTTGTACAGGCATGGCTCCAGATCACGCTGTTCCGCGATCAGGCCGCTCCAGATCTGGATCGCACCATTGATGGAACCGGAGGCGAAGCGCTGATCGGCGAGGCGGCGAAGGGCCGCCGTGCTCGCACCGGACCCCACGGCCGCAGGGACGCCATCGCGAACCGGAGCCGGCGGAGCTGAAGCCGGCGCTGGCCTGGGAGATTGCGCCCACGCCCCATGGGAACCCAGCACCAACAGGGCCAGGGCAGGGGAGGCAATCGCCCTGTAGACACGGCATGACCAAGCCGGTGGGGCGATCAAGACCAGGCCTCAATCACGGCTGACCCGCTGGCTGCCGGCCCTGCTGAGGGGCAGGGGCAGCGGAGCCGCCCTGGAGCAGCGGGCGACAGGAGGCGAATTCAGGCTCCCAGGCCACCACGGCAAAACGGCGGAGCTCCTGGGGCCCGCTTCGGATCCAGCCATCCAGAAGCGCATACTGCTGGGGTGTGTAACGGCGGCGAAGCTGCTGGTAAGAGCATTGACAGTAGGCCCGCCGCTGGGCGGCGGCGGCTCCTGCACCCATGCATTCACGCAGATACGTGGTCTGGAACGGATCGCCAGGAGCCCGGGCAGGGGCTGCGCTGCCAGGCCCCGGAGCCTGAGCCTGCAGAGTGGCCTGCCTGGGCGAAAACCTGAACGCGAGCGGAGTGGCCGCAGCTGCGGGAACCGTCAGAGCGGCCGCCATCAGCACAGCAGGGGCGGCCAGCGGAAGGCGAAGGAGGGCCCTGATCACCGCACACCAGGAGCGGCGGTGGCGGGAGCCGCCTGGGAGCCGCCCCACTGGAAGAAGAGGCCCAAACGACCGGCAATGGAGGGGGTGCTCCCGAAGCCGGTGTCGGTGTAGCGGGTGGCCGCGACCGCCGCATTAACCCACACCCGCTCACTGACACGGACCACACAGCCGGCGGATCCGGCCAAACCGCTGCCGTAGACGCCGGTGCCGATGCCACAGCCATAACGCTGATCACCGGAGGTGATGTTGGGGATGGAGGAAAGGGCCGAGGCGAGGGCGCCCACACTCATGATCTGACGATTGACGGATTCAAGGGCGTTATTGATACGGGAAATTTGATTATTGATGGCGCTGATATTGTTATTGATCGAGGAGAGGTTGTTGGTCAGGCTGTTGAGCGAAAAATCAGAGGTGCCCAGATTGCCAGCGTTGTCGACCGTTGTCAGACGAACCTCACCGCCATTCTGATTGGCGGAATTCACGAAAGCACCGGCGGGTGCCAAGCCCGGCAGGGTGTAGACACTGCTGGAACCAGGGGTGCCAACCCCCAGCATGATCTGGTTGGCGGCAGTGGCGGTGGCGCCTGCGCCGATCGCCACACTGTTGGTCAGGCCAGGGGCAACGCTGGCTCCGGCACCCAGGGCCAGGCCATTGGTGGCCGCGGCCGACGCCCCAGCACCGAGCGCAACGCCATTGGTGGCGGAGGCGCGGGAGCCAGCACCCACAGCCACGCTCTGGGCCCCGGTAGCGGTGGCGTTGTAGCCGAAGGCCGAGGAATCCTGCCCCGATGCGGTGGCATTGGTGCCCACCGCCGTGGCCGGATCACCCGCAAAAGCATTGGAGCCCAGGGCCACACCACCGCCCCCTTGGGCCCGTGCCCTGTAGCCGATCGCCGTGGCCCGGCCGAGGGCGCTCTTGGTGGTGGAATCGGCCACCGCGCCGGTGCCGAGGGCCACATCACCCGAGGCCCTTGCCACGGCGCCCGGCTGGCTGGCGTCGGCTGAACCGATCGCCACGCCGGTGCCGCTGGCCACAGCGCCGGGCCGGGAGCCCTGGGCGCTGCCGCAGGCGAAGGATCCATCGGCGGCCGGCGAGCAGCCGCTGGTGCCGCCGCCTCCCCCGCTGGGAATGTCCGCCACCGAGAAGGTGGTGGTGCCCAGGGTGCCGAAGGCATCCACGGTGGTGAAACGGATCTGGCTGGTGGTGCCCACCTGCTTGAGGCTCTCCACGAAGGCGGCACCGGGGAGCACCAGCCCCGGCAGGGAATAGGCGGTGCTGACGGCGAGGGGCCCGCCCACCCCGAGCGTGATCTGGTTGGCGGCGGTGGTGGTGGCGCCAGCACCGATCGCGGTGCTGTTGGCGAAATTGGCTGAGGCTTCCGCCCCCAAGGCCGTGGCTTTGGAGCCGGCGGCGACCGCTGAATTGCCGAAAGCGCCTGAAAGATCGCCCGTTGCAATGGCTCTGGTGCCAACCGCCGTGCCGTTATTGGTAAGCGCAGATGAACCCACTGCTAGGCCTCCGGCCACCTGAGCGCTAGCTCCATACCCGATTGCCGTGGCCTTTAAGGGACCACTGTCGGAGCGCGCCACAGCGGCCGTGCCGACCGCCACATCGCCATTGGCGAGGGCCTGGGCTCCCGCATTGCTGGCATCAGCAGCACCGATGGCCACAGCGGCACGCCCCGCCGCCACAGCGCCATTGCGCGGGCCATCGGCAGAACCGAGCGCGATCGCATTGACGCCCTGGGCGCTGGCCCCGTTGCCGCCATTGGTCCCAGCCGTACCGGGTGTCGAACCGCTGGCATCGGCGCCGTTCGTGCCCGAAGTGGCGTTGCCGATGGCGATGGCGCCCGCAGCGGCTCCGAGCGAACCACCCCTTCCGCCATTGCCGCCCGCCGCGCCGGCCACCGTGGTGGCATCGGAGCCATTACCACCGCTGCCGCCGGTTCCAGCCTGGCCGGCACAGAGCACCGCAGCGCCATCACAGGTGAGGGTGCCAGCGTCACCACCCGCACCGCCGGCGCCGCCAAGGGCACCGGCCGCGGAGCCGCCGGCTCCACCTGTTCCGCCATTACCGCCGCTGGCCAGGAGGCCGGAACCGCCATTACCGCCACGGCCGCCGGCGCCGCCATTGGCCGCGATGCCGGATGCTCCCCCGACGCCACCATTGCCGCCATCGCCACCGACCTGGCTGATGCCCTGGGTGGCCTGGCTGGCGGTGATGGCATCACCACCGCGGCCGCCCGCCCCGCCCACGCCGCCGATGCCGGGAC
>Ga0209401_1001122_pt1 | contig 17882 bp, 19 predicted proteins | sample M_140807_MF_Meta_FD_187318 | JGI IMG/M metagenome (GOLD analysis project Ga0209401, IMG submission 187318) | Freshwater microbial communities from Lake Montjoie, Canada to study carbon cycling - M_140807_MF_MetaG (SPAdes) (version 2) | ecosystem: Environmental > Aquatic > Freshwater > Lake...
CGCTCTTTCCAGCTCTAGGCCTGTATAGGATTAGAGTGCAGAACATAATTCGGAATAATTCATTTCCCTATAGGCATCCGCGCCCCCAAGGGGGGACCCTTGCCCTCGGCCTCCGGCCTCGGAGTCCGGCGTTCTGTCCGGCTCCAGGTCTGCATAGGATCAGAGTGCAGTCCCCAGATCCATCCAGCTGATTTTGTATAGGCATCCGCGCCCCCCAAGGGGGGACCCTTGCCCTCGGCCTCCGGCCTCGGAGTTCCGCGTTCTGTCCTCCTTCTGTCCTGTATAGGATTTGTGTACTGTACATAAATCCTATCCATACGGTTCCGTATACTCTTCCACACACCCGGGGGGGGTCCCTTGCTCCGCTCTTCTCCGGTCCTTATGGCAAAATTTATTCCCGGTATATTGTAGATGACCTATAACTATTATGAAAAGCACAAAGAAGAGCGCAAGGCCTATCAGAAAGCTCACTACTGGAAAAATAGAGAAACATGCCTGGCATACTCTGCAGAATATTTTCAGCGTGTAATAAAACCTATCAAGCAGTTAATAGGGTGGAACATGCAGTCAAAGCCAAAACCAGAACCTAAGCCAAAGTCAAAGCCAAAGCCTACAGCAGACTATTCCATTAAGACAACTATTACGTACAAGGAGCCTGTTGCAAAGATTCCAAAGCAGCCAAAGATAAAGGTCCCGGCACCCTCTAAGCCTGTAGCAGAAAGATCCGGTATTCTCACCTTCGATTAAATCTATGTGCCTATTAGTAATGGCATGGGGGCATCATCTGATAGCAAACGCGGGAGGCTGCTGCAAACGATCCATTCGCTCTAGCCAGGAAATCATTAAGTTCTCTAATGAGCTCGTACAGAAGATAGATATGGTAGCCTATGGGAAACCTTGGCTGAAACATTTTGGAGATGGCAACAAGGCAGGATTTACTTTGATCCAGCCTATCTTAACGTCATCGATCGTAGCTCACTTTGTTGAAGAGACCAACGATATATATTTAGACGTATTTTCATGTAAGGAGTTTAGTCAACAAGTTGTAGAGTCTGTGCTTCGTAGTTACTTCCGCCCCCAGAGTTTATCTCTGCAACTAATTGAGCGACAAGCTCCCGGGATTTCTGCGCAATCTTCTCCTCCTCAGCTTTGCTAGGTTTGAAGTTGCATAGCTTGGCTATTGCATCATACATACATCCAACACAGATCTCTTTGCCAGACTGTGGATGCGAATTAATGGCTTTCCGAAACTGCAGGGTGCGGTTTGGGCATGGCATAGGCATCCAGTACTTTAGCTTCTTGCAGGACTCGTAATGTGTACAGTATGCAGCAATATCCTTTCTCTCTTCGAATTGGATTTTCATGTAGGCTTCGAGTACGTAGTCGGGGAAAGGATAATCGATCAGGTCGGCCATGGTGTCAGACTTGCAGGGCCGGGGCATTTATATTTATACTTTAGGCGGCGGTTTTATATCCACCGGGCCGGGTAAAAAAGTCCAACGCCGGGGGATTTAGCGGAAGGATTGATGCTCTATGATTTTCTTCATTCTTTCAATTTGTTCTTTCATTTCATCAATTTCTGCATTCTTTTGATCTATTGTCTGGCGCTGCTGCTCTATCGTTTCGTGCTGGTGCGCCTCCTTGTTTGTCTTTGCACACGCTGACATCACAAGAGGGAATAAAAAATCCTCACATTCATCATAAGGTTTATCCTTGTCCTCATCATCATCTTCTAATTCAATTTGGTCTGATGTGTACTTGTCGGTATAGTAAGTTTCATGATGCTCAAATAATTCCAGCGCCTTTTTATTTGGCCACTTTTGCTTTTTGCATAACTCAACAAGAGAACCTCTTGGCGCTGCAGGGGCTGCCGTCTTTTTGATATCTTTGAAATGTTCCTTTAAAGATTCCTCCAAACAAAAATCTAAATTGACATCATCCACCTCTGGCTTTATGTTGAACTTCTTAAGAATACTCTTTATGGTGCTGATCTGTAGGCTGGTCTTGTTGACATAGTCAATCTTCCCTGCAGGGTCTACTACTCTCTTCGTGCGGACTTGCTTCGGCAAACAGGCGTGACTTTCAAATTCTAAGATAGTGGTCTTCTTGCTCTTTACTATTTTCTTGCAACCGTAACAGAATCCCCAGCGGTACGCGTTGCGCTCTTCCTCTCCATGCCGCTTCTTCTTTTCCACTTGGACCAATATGTTTGGCTTCCCGGGGCAAACAGAAAACCCAGTAGGTGGGGCAGCTAGTAAATCCTTAGCAGGATGCATAACAGCTATGTGATCGTGGAGATGATCTAGTCTGCCTTTGTATTCGCAAAAGATACAGGAATCGCTTCGAGTAACTCCCATGATATTTCTATTAATCACTGCGGTTTTAAATCCAGGAGGGTATGACCGGGTACTTTCAATCTGAAGCCCGGCTGGTAAGATTAATTAATTCGTTGTACTTTTTCCTGAGCCCCACTGCGGAATGAAAGTAACCGGTCATACCCTGTAAGATTTATAAACTAATAGATATTTTCTGTTTCTTCTTTAGAATGTCAATAGTCTGGGCTTGTTGCTCTTCCAAGAGGTCTGATAGCATCCTTTCCAAGACAGTCCGTACTTTGGAGAGAGGGGGATTCATCGGGACACTGTTTCTAACTGTACCCCATGAGGAGGTGGCAGTCTATATCAAAGCTTTAGAGGAGGCACCTATCTCCATTGTAGTGCAAGGCAGCCCAAAGGGTCTGGTGAAGCAGCGGCAAACTGTTAGAAATCAATGGCCTCCCGGGCAGGAGATTGTCTTTATAGATGATGATGTGACTAACATCAAAGTCTGGAATGATGGCAAACTGAAACCGTGTCTACGACTCCATGAGTTGGCGGATGCCTGTTTCTCTTGGGCTTCTACACACGATTCTCTTTTGTGGGGAGTCTACCCTATCTGTAATGCTCTCTTTATGAAACCCCGGATGAGTCTTGGGAATACTTACATAGTGGGAGCTCTCTATGGCTGTATCAACGATCCAAGACTTGTAGAGCCGGAGATCGATGAGCTGGAAGATTATGGGAGGCAGCTGTCAGAACAGGCCGCAGGGCGCACGGTAATCCGCTTTAATTGGATTGGAGTTGAGACACGATATTTTAAGAATGCCGGGGGGATGCAACAGGCCAGGGATCCAGCTACTCGTCGGGCCGCTGTAGCTTCCATGGCGGAAAAGTATCCCGGGCTAGTGAAGGCGTACGACAGGAAGGATGGCACTCCCGATCTTAAATTTCTAAAGAAGCCGGAGTATATGGAGCAGTGGGAGCGGGTAGCGGATTCCGTGACGATTGTCCCCGGACCGTCAACCGACCTATCCATGGCCGCCATTCTGGCGGATTCTCAACATGAACCTCCTTTCCCTTTCGATCAACCGTCACTATTGACTGATCATACTGATCCTCTATACGCAGACCCAGGGGGACCTGATTGCATAGAACTGCATAGCGCGGGAGGAACTTAGTCGGCCATTCAATACGATAGAAGACAAGGCAGAACCTCCGGCCAGTGAAAGGAGCCGTCCAGTGAGTCCTTTGGGAGCCGTTAAAGGTGTAGGGCTTGTACTTGGTGTCAATTGCAATATGGTTGCCCTCCCCAGTATTCACGCATAGCTCTCCGCCTGTAAAGTCGCCAAAAGATACCGTGTAGCTGTCTCCCTCATTTCCCTTATCCCGGTGGGCGTTGGACTTGTAGGAGTCGTTTACCGTAATCCCATCCCATGGAATGTTTACATGAGCTGCAGCATAGTCCAACAGGAGCTGATAGAGTTTGGGTCTCATCCAGGTATTGCGGGATAGGTGGGGCCTGTAACTCCATCGACGAATGATCCCAAAGGCTTGGCTGCGCCCCTTCCCGGCCGTCACCCTGTCATGATTGATAGGAATTGGGTGCTCTGTTAATTCCGCTGTTAGGGCATCGAAAATTGTTGGATCCATCTAATGTCAGCCCAGAGTATTTTTCTCACCACGTGGTAGAGATGCACGGAGCAAATGCCACGATGGCCACTTCTTCCCTTGATAGAATTTCGGGGTCACAGTCTGCTCCCTTAGCCCAGCCCTACAATAACTTCCGAGTCCAGACGCTGGGCGGTAACATTATCCAGGGCCAGATCAATAAGATCCGTGTAGCGGAGATTATGTTTCCCTATAACGTTCCCACGATTGTCACTGGACAGAATGATACGATGTCGGTCTCTTTCCAGATTTTCACAGTGGGGACGGGTGCTGGTCCCGTCCTGCCTGTAGCAATCACAATCCCTCCCGGCTTTTACACTGGGACGGAGTTAGCCGCTGCATTACAGACAGCGATAAACGTTGCGTCTATTTCTATAGCCGGGTGGCCTGCTGGAATCATCAACGTTAGTTTCGATACTACAAATCAGTCCATCGTCTTGCGGAATACTAACACCTATGATGGAACGACACCTGCTGCAATTAATTATTTTTTCGGCTGGGCTCCTGACACACCAGTGACCGCCCTTCCAAATCTCCCCAATCCAAACTCTTTCAACTTGCAGGATCTGACCTTTACGATGGGATTCCGTAATTATTTCGCTGCCCGGCCTGTGACGACTGTTCCACCTACTACAGTCTATCCTAACTGCATCGCTCCTCTCAACTATCCTGGCGCGGGGACATTTGCGGGAATCAACTATGCCTCCTATGCAAATGCAGTCATCGGCGCTCAGTATACTGGCCGCTATACGGACTGGGTGGACATTTGCAGCCCTACACTCTGCCAGGCGCAGTATGTCCGCGACGGCAACACGAATCAGGGCAGCATCCACCGCGACCTAATCTGCCGTCTGTATGTTACAACGGAGATCTCTACTTTCTTAACAGATCCCGTAGGTTCCCGGCCTTTTGTGATCCACCGGCAGTTTAAGAATGCAAAGGTCATGAAATGGACAGCCGAACGCTCCATTGATGCAATTGATATCCAGCTCTATGATATGTATGGCCAGGTCTTGCCAATCCCTCAGCTTTCTATAGCTGCCGGGGTAGCTGCTCAAACCGTCTCATCTGGCGCTGCAGACTTTGGAATTACCTTCCTGGTGGATGAACACGATGACACCATGGAGCACAATGTCGGGTATACGGCTTAACGATAGGATCACCAAAAACTTTTTGTGAAATCCTATAGTAATAATTTGGGGGCAAGGGAGGGGGTCACGCCTAGAAGACAAATTCCGCGGATCCACGTGAGGCCATCCAACTGCAGTTTAGTACGAATTCGCAGTGGCAGACATAGGTCTGGCCAGGGACCGGCATGTTGCCCGTAAGGTTGAGGACGCTGTTCATGCACGGGACGCCGTGTCCTAAATAAGACTCTCCGGTGTTGCCGAGTGCGAAAGGGGTGGCAAGGTCGATCTCTACCCAGGTAGAGGCTACAGGGGTCGCCGTGTAGGCGGGAGGTGCAACAGAGGCAAGGTAGGAGGCCGTGACGGACGGGGGCGTACGGCGGCGGATGACGTTGCTGAGGAGGTAGCTGCCCGACTGGCTGTCAAGGTAGATGAGACCGTTGATTGCAAAGCGGACGCTAGAGGGAGGGTAGTAGATCGCTCCATTCTTTACCGTGCCGGACGTATCGGCAGGGGAAGTAAACCACACGCGGAGTTTCTTCAGGTCGCCGGCCTTGCAGCCTGTGAGCGACAGGGAGAAGTTGCCATCGGAAGCCCCGGCCGTGAAGGGGAAGGTGACCTCCTCCTGCGTCCAGCCCTCAGGGAGGGGGATCGTCAGGGCATGTTTGGACATGTCGAAACGACGGGCGACCAGGTTTCCGGCATCCTGCATCGTCACCTGGGAAAAGTTGACGGAGCCGCTGGAGAGGGCAGTGGGGACAGGATCAGACCCCGCCTGTGCGGAGATGACCTGGGTGAAATCCGTAAGGTCCAGCTGGAGCTGGATGGGTGCCGTGAGGACATCACTGCAAAAGGGCAGGGCACCACCAGAGAGAGCCGGGGAAGAGTGAGGGAGGCGGAGGTAGACGTACGCCGTACGCTTTACCGGGTCTGCCCAGTCAGCAACAGAGGTCATGGCCTGGCCGCCCAAGAAGAGCATCTGTTGTTTCTTGCCGCTGTCCTCACAGAGAGACAGGGTCTGGATCAAGTTCTGGGCCGCTGTAATATAATAGAGTTGGGAACTTCCATATCTGTATCCAATTCTACGCAGGATGTTATAGCCCCAACCTAAAGGGACCGCCAGGCCAACACCGCCGCCGCCCGTAGGCTGGGGGAGCTGGATCGTCAGGATGACCTCCGCCAGACCTTCATTGGGGTTAAAAGTGATAGTGGAGGAAGAGTTTGAGCTCAGGGACTGGAGACCCTGGAAAAAACGGTTATCCAGGACTGTTGCGTGGCACTGCTTCAAGTTATTCTCCTTCCCGTTGTAGAAAGTGTCCACACACTCACCAGGACGGATGGATTGCTGGACATTGAGCGCAATTTCAGCCTGCATCTTATACTTGTCACGCCGGTTTTATTTTGAGCCGCTTTGGTAGAAGATGCCACACAAAGTTTCCGCCTCACTCCTTGCGGATCCATCTGTATCCATGCATTCCGTCCAGGAGCATAGTGCCGCCAGTAAAGCCGCAGCCTCAGAAATTTATAGCCGCAGAGGATACCGGAAGTCGACCCATGGCGCGAAGGCTCCTCACCACAAACAGTCGGACCTCCGTGACGCGGTCCATCTTGCGCCTCACCCGAAGGCTCCAGGCGGCGGGATGTTGTCTGGTGGAGGTGCAAAGGCGGCCCGGGCTGGACAGGCTCCCCCTGCATCCAGTCTCATGGGCTCCCTTGGCATTATCTCCAGCCCGTCGGGTGGCCGTGACCGGGAAATGGGCATCCCCGGCATTATTACATCGACCTCTTTGGGCCCGGAGCAGCGCCAGAGGCTCGTTGCGGGGATTATCGAATCACCCATGGGCGGCGCTGGCCATGCGCAGGGGCCTGTGCATAAAGTGATGGGCCACGATGCGACGGCCTACAATGAGGGAATGATTCACATCCGCGGGAGCCATTTCAAATAAGGGTACAGGGGGCAAAGGTGACAGGCTACCCCGCCGCTATTGGATGTAGTACGATGGGAGATAGAGTCTTTGATATTATGGAAGCACTTGCTGAGGATATCGGCGCGTCCATCCATAGACTACGCGGAAATATTTGGACATTTAATCTGAAAGGGAATCTCTTCTGTATAACATATATAAGGAAAGAGAATCGCTTCACTGCACCGGGCGATTTGCAAAATATACTAGAGGATAAGTTTAACAGAATAGCTGCGCAGCTAATGAGCGCCGCAACAAATTAAAGACCAAATTTTCGCTTGTAGGCGCGGACGTTTTCATCAAAGTTTGGGGAGGCCCATAAAATGTAATAGGCAAGGTATCCAGCCCGTGTCGGGTCATTTGTCTCTAAATCCTTTTGGTGCCTATTCCTGTAGCGCTGCGCCTGTGCTGGATCTTTGCTCAATGTGAAATCCTGCATTCCTGCACTGCCGAAATCTGTGTGCTTCTGCCTCCCATCATTGTTGAACGTAGCTCTCCACTTCTTGCCCTCCTTGGGGGATCGTGTAATACTCAGTAGCTTCATCCTACCCATTACTTTCTTTTTTCTGCTGCATAGAGAGCACGTAGCTGTGCTTCTGCCCGGAGTTTTGTTAGAGGCTCCTTGGAGAAATAGATCGCCCGTCCAGGTTGGTCCTTTTTGACTTTGAAACCTCCGCGCACAGGGACGACTTTGTACGGCATCACTAAAAGATGACAATAATTATCTGTGGCCTGGATAGATGAACATGGAACTTATTACTATAACTTCTACGTCGATCGCTACATTGAACCGGGTATTAAGGACCCGAATGGATTCCTCCCGGGAAGAGAAGGAACCATTGATTCAGAAAATTCTGAGTGATATTGCATTTATGCGGGAACGTCTAATAAGTATCAGCGGCGACAAGCTCAGCAATCCGGTCGCGGAAGTATGCTAAGACATCCTTCTTTGGAGGCTTTTCCGAAATCAGGGTGGCCATACGCCCTGCCATGTCGTCTCCGCCAAACGGAGCTTTTCCACTAGCCGTCCCGTGCTTAGACTTGTGGGTCTTTTTGCCCGGACCCCCTGCACCTCCGGAAGCTTTCTCCTCCGGGATAGCTGACTCTATCAGGGAGGCCTGTTGACGCATAAAGTCGCGGAGGAATTTGTTGTCCATCTCTACAAGTGCAGAAGATTAAAATCACCGCTATTAGATAGATGGCCGACAGAGAAGTTGATCCACGTGATTATGGCATTCCTGTAAGAAAGCTCCACAGTATTGATCTCCCTGCTGCGGGAGGCTGCAGTTTTGGACTCATCGGCTCTACGCGCTCGGGCAAGTCTACCGCCATGCTCTGGCTTTGGGAACACTATTTTAAGAGTCACACAACCATTATGACGACTGGCTCCATCCAGGCGGATATCTACGGTCCCTTACGGAAGACCTGCGCGATTTCCCCAGATTTCTACCCGGAACTCATAAAGGAGTCCATGATCCTGAACCAGAAAACTAAAAATCATTATCCAATTTTGCATATACTAGACGATATGTTAGATGGAAAAAATACTAAAGCACTTTCCAAGCTGCTATGTATAGGCCGCAACTCAAATTTATCAACCATAATCTGCGGACAAGAGTTGACGATTCTGAATGCAATTGGCAGGACAAATTTAAATTATATTCTATGCTTCCGTCTCAACTCTGACACTGCAATAGAGAAGGTAGTCCGCAACTGGCTCCGTCATGTGCTGCCGGGGAAGACTATAGAGGACAAGTGCGCAGAATATAAGCTACTAACTGCAAACCATAGATTCTTCTGTGTTGACACTCTGGCAGATGAGGTCTTCTCCTGCAGGTTGGATCTTTAATTCGATGCCTACGATAGAATGAGCTACCCCGGTCCTGTAGGCTATCCGACCAACTTAGGATGCGATATGGGCAACCAAAGAGCCCTAGATCAGTTTAACTTTGTGGTGGATAATGGTGGGGCAGAACCTGCCCCGTCTACTCCATCCAACCTCCAAAGTCCTGCGGCTATTATTCCCGATAGTGTTGGAAATGTTTCTCTTGCAATGGTATCTAATGCTGGGAGCAACACTTCTACACTCAATATTACAGGCGCTAACGCACCAGGGGCCGTCAGTGGTATTAACATAACAGGCGGAGTTGCTAGTATTGCTGTAACGTCTAACACTGAAGCAAGTGTGTCCATAAATGGAACTCAAAGTTTACTAACTATCGGACAAGCTGAATCTGTTCCATTGGGATTACTAAATTCAGGAACTGGTGTTTTAAGAATCCAGGCAGGCGTTAATGAATCTCTTCCTAATACAGCATCTTTTGATGTTGTAGATAATATTGTGAACCTCGGAAATCCTCTAACAACGGGCCAAATTTACCTCAACAATCCTACGAATATTACAAACAGCGGAACCCGCCCTTCGGTAGGTGGTTTACTTCTACAGCAGCTGACGGCTAGTTCTTCATCGATCGGTCAGCAGGTGGCCACAGATGGAGTTTTGGTTCTTGGTTCTTCAGCTGCACACCCAACAACTATGATTGTTTCTGATATTCCGTATCTTGGGGCTTCTAACTTTGTGGAAATCTACGGCGGCGCTGGGTTGGCCCCTCTCTTTTTATCGGGAGCCCAGGGAGCCGCTCAACAGTGCGGAATCCACCCGGACATTGGCACTGGCGGTCAACTTCTTCTTGGGTCTAGCAATACCTCTAATAGTCAGATTCAAATTACGGACGCTACTGTCCAGTACAACGTGACCCCGACTGTAAACACATCCTTAATTTTTACTTCGCCGCGTATTCCTCCTTCTGGGGTGATGGCATCTAACACAGATTATCTGATTACAAATCCGCCAAATATTGGCCTCTATGCAATTGTAGTAAATGTAGATAATTCAGCAGCAGGAACTAACAACGCGCAACTTTCCACCATTGGTTATTGGAATGGAAGCATTTGGGATTATGGCGGATGCGGCAGAAGTTCAATCTTTGGCGGAGGCGATTTTTTCCTGAGTTTCGGTATATTCCCGCCATATGCTGTACGGGCTGCACTCAGCGCAACATTTACCGGAGCCTCAGCTAATCCCGCCGTCTATGTAAAGTTCATCCCACTTTTTGGAAATATGGGTTTATAAAAAACCGCAGTCAGCAGTATAAGATGTCCTACAGTTATACCCCTGTAGCCCACAATTACTCAGTCGATGCTGTGCAGCGATCCACCGGCGCAGTCCCCCAGAATATGTTCGCTCCGGCCCAGTCAGACAATGTCCCGACTGCCATCGTCGGGCCCATTGATCTCCTGGTGGTCCCGACGGCCACAAATACAAACATCCCGGCGGCTATTTTTGCGGAAGGTTCTGGTGTCTACTGGCTGGAATGCAACAGCGGCGGAAACAATGATCTCTGTTCAATTGTCCGTGTTGTAATTACTCCAGCAAATACCTATGCCGCTACTTATGGATGCTTTATGAATAACGTCTCTCCTGTTGGCGCTGTTGCTGGGGCTGTCAACACAAATCCCTATCAGATTCTTTTTATTAACGGAAGCTCTCCCTGCATCTTCCAGAATATCCAGGCTTCTCTAACTTACGCCCTGACAGCCACTAAGTTGGCCAATTTTTAAAATCGAAAGGTTATGTATAAGATGGCCTCAAACTATTCCGCCGATGCCGTCCAGCGATCTAACGGTTCCTCTACAATTGCTGCCGGTGCTACGTCATTCTATGCCACCTCTAGCGCCGACAATGTTCCCACTGGTTTAATCGGTCCCGCTACGTCTGTCGTCGTTGCAACCGGGACTAGCGTAGCTATCCCGCTTTCTGCTTTCGCCTTCGGATCCGGTGTTTACTTAGTGGAGGCCAACGGTAACGGCAACAACGATGTCCAGGCCTTCGGTCGGCTTCTCATCACTCCCGCAGGGACTATTGCGGGGGCGTCTGGTTTTACAAACGCCATCAGCTCGGGGACTGCAGTCTATGCGGCCGGGCCTCCTATCGCCGTCACGGTTCCCTACCAGATCATCTACCTTAACGGCGTGGCTCCCACGCTTTTCCAGAACGTGGCGGCCTCTGTTACCTATGTTGTTACATGCACTAAGATCGCAAACCTTAACTAAATTCTTAGACATCTGTAGTGATGGATGATATAGTAATTCCCGATTTCAGTCGACCACCTCCAACGGTTGAAATCGTGGTTCCTGTGGCCCCTGCCCCTATCTGGGTTCCACCTGCGCCGACTCCAATAGTCTATGCCCCCCCGCCGCAAGTGCAGCAACCAGCACAACCTCCAGGAAATATTCAACTTGCAGCTCCAATCAACCCGGTCTCTGTACCTGGGCCCCCTTCACAGTCCACCAACTTAGCCCCGGATATATCGACCTATCCGTCTACAGGTGATCCCTACTTCCAGCTGACCGGTGATGTAGTACCTCAGGAAGATGTCAGCGGATGGTATGTCTATCCTGCAGCAAATGGGTCTGTCCTGTTCAACAATCTGATCCCTCCCCCGATGCCTGTAGTCAATCAGGGCAATCTCCACGCTTTCGGAGATGCAATTTTCTATAACGGCGACACTCTGATGCCGGATACTTGGTATCTAAATCCTTCGCTTACAGGAGAGATCTTCCTCAATGACGCATCGGGAACCCAACTGTTGCACTCGATCGATGGCAATCTTTTCTACAACAATGAACTCCTGGCTAAGGCAAATGATATCCAAGATATCGCAGATTGGAGTCTATACCCATCTATTGCGCAGGTGGAACTGGCCGGGCAAAACATCATCCAAGCTGGAGACATCTCAGGAGCTTCTGCCCATATCACATCCATCACCACGACAAACCTGGGTTTCGGAGGTGCAACAGGAACTACGCTCTCTCTCTCCGGAGCCGCCTCTGTCGGGAGCCTCAACAGTGGTGGAATCATCAACGCCTCCAGCCACCAAATCCAAAATGCAACGGCGATCACTATCGGCCCGAGCGCTGTAGGTACACTTACGTCTATAGACGGAACAGCGTTGACCTGGAATGGCAACGCAATCACAACAGGAGGCGGTGGCGCAGCGCAGAATTGGAGCTCATATCCAGCTTTGGTATCGGTGGACCTAAGTGGGCAAAGTGTACAAAATGGCGGGATTCTTAATGCATCAGGCATTATCATTGGAAGCGGCTCATCTGGAATCGTTCTTGCAAACCGACTCTCAAGTCTGGCGGGTGCAACAGATCCCCCAATGTTAATCACCGCATATCAGGGTTTATCTGTGACAGCGGATGCCGGAAATATTACAACAACAGCCGGTGCAGTCTCAGGCTCAGGTAACATCACCACAACCGCAGCAGGTGTCATCACTAATAATTCCACCGGATCCATTAACAACGTTGGGAATAACTATGAAATTACAGCAGACGGAGGTCTGAATCCGCTCATTACTCCTAACATAAACCTATTATCCAAAAATGGCAACGGAGGCCAAGTAAACGTCACGGCTGACCCTGGCTCTATTGTAGCTCTGGGCGGGAAAGTGACGATCACTGCAAACGGCGGGACTGTCTATGTGCCACAGACTCCACCGGCTCCCCCCTTAGCCATCACGGTCGGCGGAGAGGTAGACATCCTTGCAAATACTGGATCGGGCGGTCTCTATACGGCTACGTCTGCTGTAAAGATCGGGGCGGCAGGAATCAATATTTATGCCGGGGCCCTCCCAAGTATTTCCAGCCTGTTGGGGTACCTCTTCCAATATGGAACGTTGGGGGTCTCTATCTGTGCAGGATTACCAGCGACAGGCATCCAGTTCCCTGGAACAGTATACGTCTACGGTGTAGGAGTTCCAGGCGTTGCAGGGGGTGTCAGGATAGAATCACCGCAAGGGATCCAAATGTTGTCAGATACCTATATCCATAATCTTTACCCACTCGATGGAGATGGTCTGGTGATCCAGGGCCGCTCTCTGCCTACTGGCTATGTGACTATCAAAGATGTTGCAGCTCTTACCATGACCGGATCGGGTCACATCAAGACGGATTTCATCAACTCTGCATCCGGTAATGGCCTTTTCTACGAGGATACAATTAGACCATTTCCAAGTCTGATCCGGCCGGGCTTCGAGGCCTACACAATAAAACCACCCCAGGCCATCTCCGCAATACCTGAAAACTTAGTCATCTCCGGTAATCCATTCCCTGCGCTAGGCTATAAGAACTATGTACAAATCCAAAATGCGGATTCAATTGCGTTTGATGTTTCGGGATCAGGGTCCCTAACTGGAGTCCAGACAATCAATGGATCGGCATATCCCCCAGCGTTGCCGCCTATCGGAGATGTAGCCGACTGGGCCCTCTTTAATGCAAAGCAGTCAGTGGATGTCTCAGGGTTCGATCTCAACAATGTCAATAATATGACTATGCTAGGGAACGGCCTCATCACTGCAGCAGGACAGCTCTCTATCTTTTCCGATCTAGCAGGTGATCTAACTTTAGCCGCAAATGGTGGCGGAAATGTAAACATTGGAACAGGAAATGCCGGAGATATCTTTATCCAAACTGTAGGCGCTGGGCATGATCTGAGCCTGGCCGGTGATACTGTCAACATAACGGCCAACGCTGCAATGAATATCAACACTACCGCGGGTAATACAACCATAGAAGGGACAGATATTGTCATGACAGCTGCATCTGATTTCTCTGCCAGTGCCACCACGGGCAGCGCCGGAATCAACGGACAAGTAGATGTCAGCCTATACGCCGCAACTGGCAACGTCAATCTTGTGGCAGATTCAGGAGAGGTCATTGTGCAGGATAGCGTACTCAACATGAACACGCACAAGATCACTAATCTGGTAGCTGGTACAGCCAACACGGACGCGGTAAACTTCCAGCAGCTGACAACCGTAGTGACCTCTAAGGATTCCACAGAGTTCTTCGTGTCAGACAATGGTAACGATATAACTGGAAATGGATCTTTCTTCGCGCCCTTCCTAACAATCCAAAAGGCCATCACACAGGCAGAACTAATCTCCTCGGCAGCAAATGTCTGTGTAATCCAGGTAGCCTCTGGCCACTACAATGAGAATCTTACGTTCCTTAAAGGATATATCATAGTCAACGGTGCACTAAGTTCCCAAACTGGCAACGAAGTCTGCGAACTGACTGGGAGTGTCAGCATAGCACTGGTAGGAGCGAATGACCTCTTCAACAGACAGGTGACCTTCCAAGGATTTAACTTCACGACGGGTCCAGGACAAGCCATCACGGATACCAGCACATCCAGCCACACAGTGACCTTCCAGGACTGCAAAGCTTTTGTCTATCAGCAGTTCTTTGTCAGCACGGCCACGTGTCCCGACATGCGCCTCTATATCACAAACGTAGAAGTCAGTCAGACTTATCTCTTGTCAGTCTCCCCGGTCATTGTGACAAACGTCGGCCTGGCGGAGTTCGAGCGACTGGACGTGTCCTGTGTAGGCAATGTAACAGCTATTGTAGTCGGCGGGACTTCTGTGTTGAACCGCTTATCTCTATCTACTTTGGATGCAACCAACGCAGCCACCACTTTGCTCCCCCTGCTCTCTATTACCAGCAGCACGACCGCCACGCACTCTCTGGGGAACGTAGCTTTTGCCTTTCAATCTGCCGTAGCCAAGACAGCCACTAATGCCATGTTCATCGGCTCCAGCATCAACACGGCTATCATCATGTTGAACTGCGTCTTCACCCTGACAGGGACCGCCTCTTCTACGAATAACTGTGTAGGTTATAATGGAGTCGGCAGCCCTACGATCGCCGGGATCAACAACACATCCCTAAACGTCAATGTCACTCTGCCTCAGACCACCTCTGTCCAATCCGGCATCACCCAAATCCAATATACCAACATCCAGCCGCCCGGCCTGGCCACCTACTCCTCCACAGCGGATCAAGTCATAGCAGTGACAGGAACGCCACAGGCTCTGACCTACAATACCACACAATTCAATCAAGGGACAACTTTGGCGGCAAATTCCAGAGTCTATGTTAATGCACAGGGCAACTACGCTCTGAGTTATTCGGTTGAACTCTTTCATACAGGAGTCGGTCTCACCCAGACAGCCACGACATTCTTAAAAAAGAACGGAACAACAATCGCCAACACAGGCCGCCAGTGGTCCATTCCAAGTGGCGGATTTCAGAATGCAGTCATGGCAGAGTTCACCGTATCCCTGAACGCAGGAGACTATGTGGAAGTCTTCTTCAGCGGCGACACCAGCTTATCCGCCAACGCCACGGCTGCCGCAGGAGCTCTACCAGCTATCCCCTCTGTAGTCTTCAACATCAAACAGTTCAGATAATAGGGATGACGCACAGGGAGCATGTGCTACGCAGACTTGGACTCTCAACAGATAAAGGATATTCTATCCCAGTCCTAGCCAGAGTCACAGGGATCTCTGCCCGTATACTGCAAGAAGTATATAACCGCGGCACCGGTGCCTATAGAACCCAGCCGACCTCTGTCCGTATGTTGGGATCTTTCAAGAAGGGCGGATCCGCCCCGATGTCCCAACGCCTCTCCAAGGAGCAGTGGTCCATGGCGCGGATCTATTCATTTTTGGATTCTGCACTTGCTGGTGCACCTAAGAAGCACGACCTAGATTTGCATGAGAAGATAGCCTAAAGACAATCCACATAATCCACATAATGCGTAGGCCAACAGGAGAGATCTATATCCACAGACAGAAGCAGCGGTTTAATGTTACTGTCCGGGGTAAGTGGTTGGAAGCTCATGACACCTTGGCAGAAGCCATTGCAGTCCGGAATAAATATCTGTTAGATCAGTATAATGAACTCCCTCCAAGTCCAAAGAATGCTCAATGCCCTCCAGTATCCGGAACCTGCTCCAGTCGAGTCTGCGCCCGTCAAGGCTCCCCGTGCACCCCGAAAGAAGAAGGCGGAGATAATCCAGCACGTGGAGTCTGAATCGGAATCTGGCTCTGACTCCTCCAGTGGCTATGATGACTATGCAGAGGTGGACAAGATCCAGAGTCACTTCAAGGAAGAGCCCTGTGAATATATTTCCCCGGCGACCCTAGCCACCAAGAAGACCAAGAAGGAAGCCATCCAGTACCTGGAGGAGAAGTCCTGTCCTAAAATTCACCGCCTTAAGAAAATGAGCGCACCGGTAGCACCGACCCCCAGCACTGCTCCGGCCAAGAAGGAAAAGAAAGTCAAGGCCCCTGAACCTGCTTCTCCTTTGTCACCCGCCAAGGCCCCCGAAGTGGTCCTGGCTGCCCCGATCAAAAAGGCTCCTAAGGCCAAGGCGACACCGGCACCCGTAGCCCCCTCCCTTGCCCCTCCGGCGGCTGCACCCAAAACTAAACGCGCACCAACTGCCTTTGCACTCTTAGTCGGTAAGCACCGAAAGGCCGGGCTGTCCTTTGCAGATGCAGCCAAGGCCGCAAAAGTCGAACATGATGCCTCCAAGGCCAAAGCCTAATCTTCCAGCTTTATAAATCGATAGGCCATATTCTGTAGAGGCCCATGCATCATTTTCTTTGCGACCGTTTTCATTTCTGAAATGGGCCGACTGCCCTTATGATACATAGTAGTGTAAGAATGACGCATCATAGTAATCCCAAAGTCTAAACCGTGGAATTTTTGGAAAATTTTCTTAAAGGTCTCTGCTAATCTTGCAGAAGTCCATGGGACTCCATTGTCCTCGAATAAATATTCTCCAGGGGTTTCCCCTAGATAGGTGTCGATTTCCTGCCGGAGTTTGACAGGTATCTTAACAGTAACATCCCCGAAATGCTTCTGGGTCTTGTAGGCATGAAACAGGAAGTAAGGAGCCTTTCCTCTTACCAGATAATTCATTCCCTCCTCCAACGTGCGCGGTTTCTTTGCAACTATCCGCATCGGGGTATAGTCCGGCCGTGCTGGAGGGATGTAAGTGTACAGTGCTAAAAGAATGCGCTGCACCGGAGACATATCTTCATAGTATTCATCACGGAATTTAATAACATTAGGCCAGGAGATATAGGCTGCCTCTTGTGCCGGGGTAGCCTGTTGGTTTTCATCAATCTTTGTCCATTCTGCTTTTCTCTTTACCATTTCCTGTTGAAAGAACTTTTCATCTGGATAGACCTTCCGGAGTGCAGCCAATGCCACACGGGTGGAAGTTGGGATGTAATGGCTATCCATGGCCTTAATCGTTGCCGGGGGATTTACACTGAGATCCTCAACTCCTGTCAGCTCACGAAGTTTCTTTATGCAGGAAACATAGGCGCGATTCATAACTGTCTACTATTACCGGGGACTTTTTTTCATGTTGACAAGCGTCAACTTTATAGATAAAGAAAAAACAAAGAATATCTAGTAATTTATAAATCTTACAGGGTATGACCGGGTACTTTCAATCGGCAGTGGGGCTCAGGAAAAAGTACTACGAATTAATTAATCTTACCAGCCAGGCTTCAGAATGAAAGTAACCGGTCGTACCCTATCAAACTTTCAAAAAATAAAATAAATCTAATAAATAGATGTCAGATTCCATTTCCACTCAGATCGGAGCAATAGCTGGATATATTTCTTTATGTTTGATGATTGTGGGATCTGTAATAGCTGCAGTCAACCATCGCCGGATTCGCAGCAATTGCTGCGGTGGAACTGCTACAGTATCCCTAGACATTGACAACACCACTCCACCAAAAGAGACAAAGCCTACAATAGCCATCTAAGACAGGACCGGAGAAGAGCGGAGCAAGGGACCCCCCCCGGGTGTGTGGAAGAGTATACGGAACCGTATGGATAGGATTTATGTACAGTACACAAATCCTATA
>Ga0209401_1001124_pt1 | contig 17871 bp, 17 predicted proteins | sample M_140807_MF_Meta_FD_187318 | JGI IMG/M metagenome (GOLD analysis project Ga0209401, IMG submission 187318) | Freshwater microbial communities from Lake Montjoie, Canada to study carbon cycling - M_140807_MF_MetaG (SPAdes) (version 2) | ecosystem: Environmental > Aquatic > Freshwater > Lake...
CAGCCTGGCTGGCGCCAACCAGAATCAGCACCTCAGAGGCGCTGCTCTCGGGGCCTGGCGTTGCGGCGCCAGCCCGATCCTCAGGCGCCATCGCCGCGATGGCCTGCCGCTGCCGGAGATGGTCGCTGAAGGTGGCGATGCGCTCCGCCAGCTGCGAATCGTCGCGGCGGGCCAGGGCAGCGGCCCCAGCATCCGGGAAAAGGAGCCGGATCGCCGCGCCGCCGGCCTCCAGCTCTCCGGCAAGCCGCAGCACCACCGGCAGCAGCCGCAGCCCCTCAAAGCGAAGGTCCAGGGTCCAGCGGCCGCGGGAAGAGCCCGCCAAAGCAGAGCCCAGGGAAGCCAGGGCCTCGGCCTCAGCCGTTCGAAGGTCGCGGGGGAGCAACGGCCGATCCTCACAGGAGCCTGGACCTTAATGGCCCCAGGCCAAGCCCTCCAGCTCCCTTCGGGCGCGATCAAGGGCTGCCGGCACCCGTTCCAGATTCCCGGAACAGAGCCAGGGCCCAAGGCTGATCCGGAGGCCGCTGGCGCAGAAGGGCTCGGGATGGCCCATGGCGCGCAACACCGCGCTGCCACCACCGCGGCTCCCCGGTGTGGCGATCGCACTGCAGGCTGAGCCGCTGCTCACCGCCAGGCCCTGGCGCCAGAGGGCCCGCACCAGCTCCCGACCCGGCAGCGGCTCACCCGCCTCGCTGCTCACCACCAGGCTGATGTGGTGCGGTAATCGCCCGTCCTGATCCCCCGGTGCGGGACCGCTCAGGCTCACGCCGGGCAGCTGCAGGAGGCGGTCCAGGAGGGGGTCGCGGAGGCCGGCCACGGGATCCAGTCCTCCGTGGCTGCGCAAGCGCGCGCTGGCCTCCTCAAGGGCCTGCGCGAATCCCGCCGCCAGAACTGCCGCTTCGGTGCCACCGCGCAGCCCACCTTCCTGGGCCCCGCCGATCTGGGGAAGCAGTGGCATGCCGCGGCGTCGAAGCAGCAGACCGATACCCCGTGGCCCCCCCAGCTTGTGGGCGGTGCAGCTCAGGAGATCCACGCCGAGGGCATCGGCATCCACACTCCGGTGGCCCACCACCTGCACCGCATCGACATGCAGAGGGATGCCGGCATCCCGGCAGAGTCGGCTCGCGGATTCGATCGGCTGGAGCGTGCCCACCTCGCTCTGCCCCCAGATCAACGACACCAGGCGAGTGGGGGGCATCAGGAGGGCCGACAGGGCCGTGAGGTCGATCACACCGCGCTGATCCACCGGCAGCGTGGCCACCTCCCAGCCCTGCTGCCGCAACCGCTCGGCCGCCGCCATGGTGGCGGGATGCTCCACCGGCGAGATCACCAACCGGCCCGGCGGAACCATTCCCGCCTGGCCCAGCAGCGCCAGGTGGATGGCCTCACTGGCACCCGAACAGAAAATCAAATCGTGCTGGCTGGCTCCCAGCAAGTCGGCCAGGTGCCCACGGCTGCGTTCCAGAACCTCGGCGGCGCGCACGCCGAAGCCGTGAAGGCTGGAGGGGTTGCCCCAGGCCGAGCACTGCAACTCCGCCATCACCCGCAGCACCCCCTCCGTGGGGGGACTGGTGGCGCAGGCATCGAGGTAGCCCGATAGATCCGGCTGCGCGTTAGGGAGAACCATCGGGCCGAGGACCCTCCAGCAGGCGCCGTTCCGGCGTGGCCGTGGCCAGGGCCACCAGTTCGTCGAGGGAGCGCCCCTCCAGCAGGGTCGCCACCCGGGCCCGGGCCTCGGCGCTGCTGCAGGCCTCGGGCCGCAGGCAGCCCTTGGTGCAGGCGGTGGCGCAATCGATCGCCGGCACGGCGGAGGCAACCGCGGAGCTAGCGCTGGTATCGGGGCTCACTTGGACCAGGCCAGACGCCAGGGGGGAGGGCGGCGCAACGCTCTCCGCCGCAGGGGGGGGGCTGACAGCCGTGGGTTCGCCCAGCAGGCCGGGCACGACCACGCCATCGAACACCGCCTCGGCGGGGCCGCTCATGATCACCGGCGCCCCTGCTCCAGCCCATTCGATCCAGAGGGGTCCCCCCGGCAGATCCAGCCGCGCCTGGTTGCTACAAAGGCCCAGACGATGGCAGACAACCAGCGTGGCGCAGGCGCCTGTGCCGCAGGCCAGGGTGGGGCCGGCGCCGCGTTCCCACACCCGCATCACCAGGTGTTCTGGATTCAGCACCTGCACAAAATGAACATTGGTGCGGGCCGGGAAGGCGGGATGGCGTTCGAGGGCAGCGCCGAAGCGCTCCAACTCCACAGCCTCCACATCGTCGACGGGAATCACCACATGGGGGTTGCCCATGCCGGCGGCAGCCACCGTGAAGGAGCGACCTTCCACCTCCAGATCGCCCTGGGGAAGGCCGGCCGGCCCGACAGGCAGGGTGGTCGGCACCGCCGATGGCTCGAGAAAGGGCGGGCCCATATCCACGCGGATCGTGCCGTCGGCACGGAGCTCCGGCACGATCCGACCGGCCAGCGTCTCCACCTGCCAGGTGCGGCCGGGTTCATCGCCATCGCTGTCGGCCAGGAAGCGTGCCAAGCAGCGGATGCCGTTGCCGCACATTTCCGGTTCGCTGCCATCGGCATTGAAGATCCGCATGCGCAGCTCCCCCCCCTGGCGGGGCGGCAGTGCCAGGATCACACCATCACCACCAACGCCAAAGCGCCGGTCGCAGAGGCGACGCACCGCCTCGGCATCGAGCCCGAAGGGCGCATCGCCATCCTCGAGATCGCGGCCATCCAGAAGCAGGAAATCATTGCCGAGTCCCTGATACTTGCTGAACTGGAGCACCGATCCATTCCACTGTCCGACAGAGAGATCTTATGCAGAGCTTCTTTGAGCATCGCGGGCCCAGGCTCGACACCACCTCCCCCAGCGTGCGCCACCTGCAGGACCTGATCCGCCACGCCTCGGCGGTGCACATCGAACTGGATGGTGGCCAGAGCGTGCAGGGCACCATCTGCTGGCAGGACCACGAATTCCTGGCCATCCAGCAGGAGCGGGACCTGCCGCTGCTGATGGTGAACCGCACCAAGGTTGTCTTGCTGCGTCTGCTCAGCTGACCTCCTATGGCACGATCGGGGCCTCAGCGTGCCTATCCCTCCGTGACTGAAGCGAGCCGGTATCGGCCCGAGCAGATCGAAAGCCGCTGGCAGCGGGCCTGGGCCGAGCTGGGTCTCGACCGCACCCCGGAGGGAACGAATGGCAACACCTTCTTCGCCCTCTCGATGTTCCCTTATCCCTCGGGGAACCTGCACATGGGCCATGTGCGCAACTATGTGATCACCGATGTGATCGCCCGCACGGCCCGCATGCGCGGCCAGCGGGTGCTTCATCCGATGGGCTGGGATGCCTTCGGTCTACCGGCCGAGAATGCGGCCATCGAGCGGGGTGTCGAACCGGGCACCTGGACAGACCGCAACATCGCCTCGATGCGCGAGCAGCTGCGCCAGCTCGGCCTCTCGATCGACTGGGACCGGGAGCTGACCACCTGCCATAGCGATTACTACCGCTGGACTCAGTGGCTGTTCCTCCAGTTTCTCGAAGCAGGCCTTGCCTATCGCCGCGAGGCCACGGTCAACTGGGATCCGGTGGATCAGACGGTGCTGGCCAACGAGCAGGTGGATGGGGAGGGCCGTTCCTGGCGGTCCGGTGCCCTGGTGGAGAAGCGGCAGCTGCGTCAATGGTTCCTGAAGATCACCGCCTACGCCGACCAGCTGCTGGATGACCTCCCGAAGTTGGAGGGCTGGCCGGAGCGGGTGCGCACCATGCAGGCCAACTGGATCGGCCGCTCCAGCGGCGCCGAGCTTGATTTCGCCCTCCTCGATGGCGAAGGCAAGCCCACCGCTGAGGCGATCACCGTGTTCACCACCCGCCCCGACACGCTGTTTGGGGTGAGTTATGTGGTGCTGGCGCCGGAGCATCCCCTGGTGGCCCGCCTCACCACGGCCGACCAATCGATACCGGTGCAGGCCTTCTGCGATCTGGTGAGCCGCCAAAGCGAGCAGGAGCGCACCGCTGAGGACGGTCCCAAGCGGGGCGTGCCGATCGGGGCGATGGTGCGCAACCCGGTCAACGGCGAACCGGTGCCCGTTTGGATCGCCGATTACGTGCTGGCCGAGTACGGCACCGGCGCGGTGATGGGTGTTCCCGCCCACGACCAGCGCGATTTCCTCTTCGCCCGCCGCCACGAGCTGCCGGTGCGCCAGGTGGTCATCCCCGAGGGGAGCGATGAGCACGCCTACGAGGGCGGCGCCTGGACCGAGCCCGGGGTGCTGATCCACTCCGGCCGCTTCGATGGCCTCAGCAGCGCGGCGGCGAAGGGGGCGATCACCGCCGCCGCCGAAGCGGAAGGATGGGGCCGGCGCCGGGTGCAGTACCGCCTGCGCGACTGGCTGATCTCCCGCCAGCGCTACTGGGGCTGCCCAATCCCGGTGATCCATTGCGAAGCCTGCGGCGTGGTGCCGGTGCCCGCCGAGCAGCTGCCGGTGGAGCTTCCCCGTCAGGTGGCCTTCAGCGGCAAGGGTGCCTCACCCTTGGCTCAGCTTGAGAGCTGGGTGCAGGTGCCCTGCCCCTGCTGCGGCGAGCCGGCCCGGCGGGAGACCGACACGATGGACACCTTTATGTGCTCCAGCTGGTATTACCTGCGCTACAGCGATCCCCACAACACCGCCCTGCCGTTTGCACGCTCCGAGGTGGACCGCTGGCTGCCGGTGGACCAGTACGTGGGCGGCATTGAGCATGCCATTTTGCACCTCCTCTACTCGCGCTTCTTCACCAAGGTGCTGCGAGATCGCGGCCTGCTCGGTTTCGATGAACCGTTCACCCGCCTTCTCACCCAAGGGATGGTGCAAGGCATCACCTACAAGAATCCCCAAAGCGGCAAATACATCGCACCAGCCGATGTGGCAGATCCCACCGATCCCCGTGATCCGAATAGCGGCGAGGTTCTCGAGGTGTTCTTTGAGAAGATGTCGAAGTCAAAATACAACGGTGTTGATCCCGCTGCGGTGATCGACCGCTACGGCGCCGACACGGCCCGCATGTTCATTCTGTTCAAGGCGCCGCCAGAGAAGGATCTCGAATGGGATGACGCCGATGTGGAGGGTCAGTTCCGCTTCCTCCAGCGGATCTGGCGGTTGGTGGAGGGGGCACTGGAGCGGGATCTGAGCCTGGCCGGTTGGCCGGCCGCAACGGCCCAGGAGCTAGCGGATGGGCAGATCCCGGGCCCATCCCTGCCGGCGGCGCCGGGCCTGCTGGAGCTTGCTCCCCCCCACGATTGTTCTACGGCCGAGCGCGAGCTGCGCCGGGCGGTGCATACCGCCATCGCCGCCATCAGCGACGACCTCGACGGCGACTACCAATTCAATACCGCCGTATCCGAGCTGATGAAGCTCAGCAACGCCATGGGCGACCACCTGGAGGAGGCCGGTGATCGGGTGGCCGCCGAGGCCCTGGCCAACCTGCTGATTTTGCTGGCACCCTTCGCGCCCCACCTTGCCGAGGAGCTCTGGCAGAAGCTTGGCGGTGCCGGCAGCATCCACCGCCAGCGGTGGCCCATAGCCGACCCCGCCGCCTTGGTGCGGGACACGATTCCGCTGGTGATTCAGATCAAGGGCAAGGTGCGCGGCCAACTCGAGGTGCCCGCCGATGCCGACAAGGCCACCCTCGAGAAACTCGCCTTGGAAAGCGAAGTGGCCGCCCGCTGGCTGGAGGGCAAGGCGCCGAGCCGGGTGATCGTGGTGCCGGGCAAGTTGGTCAACCTGGTGCCATGAGCCGGCAGACCCCAGAGCCGGGCCCAGAACGCGCCGGGATCCCCGATCCCCGCAGGGAGGCCCTGATCGCTTCCCTGCGGCAGAGGTTTGCTATAGCCGAAGGCCGAGATGATGCACAAGCCAAGCAGGCGTTGTTTAAGGAGGCGGTTTACCTCAATCTGCCGCCGGAGCTGTGGCAGGGGCCTCCGCGCTGAACCGATCGTCCGCGACCCCCAAGCCTAATCCAGCGTTCTGGCCATTGCGAGCTGTGGCAGGGTTCCTCCCACTTTCCGTAGCTTCAGCGGAGATCGGGATCGAGTTGACGCAGGGTGTCCGCCACCTGGTGGCGCAGGGTCTGGAAGGGTGCCGAGATCCGCAGTTCGCGCAGGTCTCCCTTATCGAGATCGAGGCGCAGGCTCTGCACGATGCGACCGGGCCTCGGGGCAAGGATGTGCACCTGCTGGGCCAGCAACAGGGCCTCGTCGATGTCATGGGTGATCAACAGCACAGAGAGACCCGTGCTGCGCCAGAGGTTATGGAGAAACTCCTGCATGGATTCACGGATCTGCAGATCGAGAGCTCCGAAGGGTTCGTCGAGCAGCAGCAGGCGCGGCTCAGCAGCGAGGGCCCTGGCGATCGCCACCCGCTGCTGCATGCCCCCCGAGAGCTCCCGGGGCAGCCGCCGCGCCGCATCGGCGAGCCCCACCACCTCGAGATAGAAGGCGGTGCGCTCCCGGATCTGACCCCGCTCGAGGCCCTTGAGCTCCAAACCGAAGGCAACGTTCTGCGCCACCGTGAGCCAGGGGTAGAGGCTGTACTTCTGAAACACCATGCCCCGATCCGAACCCGGTCCGCGGATCGGCTGATCGTCTAGGCGGAGACTGCCACTGGTGGGCCTCTCCAGACCCGCGACCAGGCGCATCAGGGTGGACTTCCCCGAGCCGGAACTCCCCAGCAGCGCCAGGAATTGGCCGGTGTGCATGCTCAGGCTGATCCGATCGAGCACCAGCTCCGCTTCCTTTCCCTCACCGAAGCGCTTGCAGACAGAGTCGAGAACCAGATTCATGGGATGCCGGAAGGAGGCGATGCGGCGCTCATGTGGCCCAGGCGCAACTGCGGCGCATCAGCATGCGGAAGCTCAGATCGATCAGCAGGCCGATCAGGCCGATCACGATCAGCCCCAGAAAGATCTGATCGGTGCGCAGGAAGCGCTGGGCCAGGGTGATGTGCTTCCCCAAGCCGCTGTCGGCGGCCACCAACTCAGCCACGATCACCAGGTTCCAGGCGGCGGCCATGTTGATCCGGAACGCATCGAGCACCTGGGGGGCGATGTAGGGCGTAATCACCCGCAGCAGGAGATCCCGTTTCCGACCGCCGAGGGTGAGGGTGGTTTCCAGTAGTTCCCGTGGCACGAACTTCACCGCATCCATGATCATCAAGGTGTTGAAGAACAGGGTGCCGATGAAAATCAGCAGCACCTTCGGCAGCTCGCCCACGCCGAAGTAGATGATCAACAGGGGGATGAAGGCCGGCGCCGGCATGTAGCGCAGCAGGGCCAGCAAGGGCTCGAGTAGGCGGCACAAGCTGACCTTGGTCCCCATCGCGATCCCGAGCGGCAGGGCCACCAGGGCCGAAAGGCCGAAGCCCCCGATCACCCGCAACACGCTGGCGCTGATGTCGCGCCAGAGATCGCCGTTGGCCACCTCCTCCCCCCCCGCCGCCAGCACGGCCCCGGGGGTGGGCAGGAAGAGCGGATCCAGGATGTCGAGCGAAGCCACCAGGGCCCAGAGGCCCAGCAGCAAGGCGATACCCGTCACCCCGAGCGACCAGGGATGGAGCAACAGCCTGCGGAGGCGCGACCGCCAGATGGTCGGGAGGAAGGGCATCAGGAGCAGGGATCCTCAGTTCGCAGCCTTCACGAACTTCGGCTCAAGGAGCCCGTTGAGGTTCGGTGCCGTCTTGGCAAGACCAACGGCCTGGAGGAAGGCGCTGATCTGCTCAGCCGCGAAGGGCAGGGAGGTCATAGTGGTGCCGGGTTGGAACACCTGACGGTTCTGCTCGAGGCTGTAGATCGTGGTGCCGGCGTCGTAGGCCTTGTAATCGGCTTCGCTCACCCCGGCGCGCTTGGCGAGGATCGCCAAGGAGGGGCCGGGCTCGGCCTTGATCTGGCGCAGAGTGGCAAACCAGGCGTTCACGATTTTCTGCAATTTTTCGGGATTCTTGGCCACGAAATCGCTGTTGCACACCAGGTGATCGCTGATCGCACCTGGGAAGTCCTTGGAGCTGAAGAGGGTGGTGCTGCCCGGGCGCTTGAGGGCCTGGGTGGTGAAGGGCGCAAACACCCCCACCGCATCCACCTTGCCCGCCGCGAAGGCCGCCGCCGCCGCTCCGGTTTCGAGGGGCACGAAGGTGATCTCCTTTTCGGAGATGCGGGCCTTCTTCAGACCCAGCAGCAGAAGGTAGTGGTCCACCGTGCCCTCCTCGGCCGCCACCTTTTTGCCCTTCAGGTCCGCCACGCTGCGGATGCCGGGGCCGGCGATGATCTGATCGTTCCCGCTGGAGATGTCGTTGGTAAGCACCACCTGCAGGTCGGCGCCGCCGGCCACCGAGGAGAGCGTGTCCCCCAGGGTCTGGCTATTGCAATCCAGCTGGCCGGCATTCAGGGCGTTGATCGAATCGAGGTAGCCGTCGAACCAGGTGAGCGTGACCGGAACTCCGGCAGCGGTGAACAGCCCCTTCTCCTCACTCACCTTCCAGGGGATCCAGCCGGGCCAGGCGCTGTAGCCGATCCGCACCGGAGCTTCGCTGGCCGTGGGAGTGGATTTGCTGCAGCCCACCAAGCTGCTGGCGATCACCCCGGCCAGGACGAGGGCGGCCAGGGAGCGGGGTTTGGTGCTGGTTGGGCGGGTGGCGGGGTTGGTCATGGCTCAGTGGAGTGGAGGTTGGTGGAGGAGCGGAGGGAGATCGGCGCTGGGAAGGGCAAGGGGGGCAGGAACGAGGAGCATCAGGGCGAGAGAGCCGCTGGAAGCTTCAGGAAGGGCCCAGGGCAGATCAGGGCAGGGCGCTGAGCGCTGGCACGGAAACCCGCTGGAGATCGGGCTCGGAAGCGAGAAGGGTGGATCGCTGCGCCGCGACCTGTTGGCGCAGCCACTGGTGCCAAACCTCCAGTCCCTCGCCGCTGCTGGCGGAAACCCGCATCACCCGGCACCGAGGGTTGACCTGGAGGATGTGGTCTTCGATCCGCTCCACCTGCACCGGCAGGTAGGGAAGGAGATCGACCTTGGTGATCAGCACGCAGTCCGCCTCGCGGAACATCACCGGATACTTGAGGGGCTTGTCATCACCTTCGGTGACGCTCAGCAGGGCCACTTTTCGGTGCTCGCCCACCTCAAACTCCGCGGGGCAGACCAGGTTGCCCACGTTCTCGATCCAAAGCAGATCCAGGCCGTGAGGATCCAACCTCTGCCGCAGCTGTCGCAGACCACCGCTCACCATGGCGGCATCGAGATGGCAGGATCGCCCCGTGGTGATCGGCACCACCGGAACCCCCACCGCTTCCAGTCGCTGGGCATCCAGCTGGGTGGTCATGTCGCCCTCCAGCACCGCCATCGCGAACTCCGGAGCCAGCAGGGGCAAACTGCTCTCCATCAGGGAGGTTTTGCCGGCACCGGGGCTGCTCATCACATTGAGGCAGAGCAGGTTCCAGGCGTCGAAATGCTCACGGTTGTGGGCTGCCTGATGCTGGTTGGCGGCCAGCAGGTTGAGACCCAGGGTGTCTTCCAAGGGCATGTGCATGGCGTTCAGCGAAGGGAGGGGGAAGGAATGAGGGAGTCACGCAGGCCGTCGGGCTTGTGGTATTGCACGCTGCGGATTCGCAGCTCCCGGCCCCGCACGATCTCCTCCATGGGGTGATCGCAGCAGGGAGAGCGATAGCCCTGCTCCGCCAGGGGGCTGTAGGTGGTGGAGCAGCGCACACAGCGACCGAGCAACGCCACCGGCTCGATCGCCAGCTGGGCGGCCTGAAGCCAGGTGTTCACAGTGGCGGCGCGCCATGTGAACCGCAATTGGTCGGGTTCGACACAGGTGAAGGCACCCACCTCCAGGTGCACGGTGTCCACCCTTGGCTCGAGAGGGCTATGGCTCTGCTTCCACTGGTCCATGGCCAGCAGCAGGGCCCGCGTCATGTCGACTTCGTGCATGGCTCTACCTCCAGCGCTGGTCGACCTGCATGTTGCAGACCGGATTCAGCCAGGCCGGAGCCTGACGGCGTGGCAATTGGCCACTCACCACGAGGTGAGCCATGGTGTCGCAGATCACGCGGGTGGCCATCAGCGAGGTCATGTCGCTGATGTCGTAGGGGGGGGAGACCTCCACCACCTCGAGGCCGCAGACCGGCACGTTGCGCACGATCAGTTCCAGCAATTTCAGGGCTTCGCGGGGCAGGAGCCCACCGGGTTCGGGCCAGCCGGTGCCGGGCACGAAGCCGGCATCAATACAGTCAATGTCGAAGGAGATATACACGCAGTCGGTGCCATCGGTGGCCCGCTCGATCGCATGGCGGGCGGCCGCCTCCAGACCCATGTCGCAGATGTCGGTCACGGTGAGCACGTTGGTGCCGCGCTCCCGGCAGATCTTCACGCCCTCACGCGGCACCTGCCAACCGCCGATGCCCAGCTGCACCAGATTTTCGGCTGGGGCATTGGCCATGTTGGTGGCATGGAACCAGGGGGTGGTGTGCATGCGTTCATCCAGGTCAGTTTCCTGGGTATCAACATGACGATCGAAGTGGATGATGCCCACCTTTTTATCGCCCAGGTGGCGACACACGCCGCGCAGCGTGGGGAAGCCGATCGAATGGTCGCCGCCGAGAATGATCGGGAAGGCGCCGCTGGCAAAAACGTGGGCCACGCCCTTGGAGATCTGATCAAAGCTCTTTTCGTTGTTAGCCGGAATCGTGAAGATGTCGCCCACATCGCACAGGCGGATCTGTTCGCGCAGATCCACGCCCATCTCGTAGTTGTAGGGGGTGTACAGCGCTGAGATGCGGCGAATCCCCTGGGGACCGAAGCGGGTGCCCGGGCGGTAGGTGGTGCCGCTGTCATGGGGGACGCCGAGGATCGCCACATCGAACTCCCCAACGCGGTTCACGTCCTCGATGTACGGGGCCTTCATGAACGTGTTGATGCCCGCGAAGTGAGGCAATTCACCGCGCGAGAAGGTGGAGATGCGCCGATCCACGATGCTCTCGGCCGCTTCCAGGCCGTACCGGAGGCCCTGGTCCACCTCCTGCTGCCAGCCGGTGAGGGGCAGGCGGGCTTCCTTGTCCAGGGCCCGGCGGCCCTCGTGGCCAGCAGCCTCAGCGGCTGGGCGGCGCTCAAACGGATCAGCAGGGAGTTCTGCGGGGAACTCCGGGGACGGGGCCATCGGGAGGGATGCGTGGTGGGGGCGCGGCCTCCCGGGCTTTTATCCCTCCGTGTCATGAATCCTGCGGGGCAGGTTCCATGGGATTTCTCTCGGACCTGACACCCCTGAATCTGGCGACTCAGAGACCGGAACCCTAGAAATCATGTCCGCAGCAGCATGGTGATGCGGCAGTGCGGCTGGTGTGGTGCCAACCGCTACCGATGGCCTGGCTGCTGCCGCCTCGAGCAGGGGTGGGGCCACCCCGGGCCCGCTCAGGGATCGGCGTGCTGGAAGCGCAAGCTGTCGGGATTGCCCCAATCGCCCTCAGCGCGGTAACCGCGGCTGTTGTGGCAGAGGTGCCTGAGGGTCCAGAACAGCGCTTCGGGAGTGGGGAGCTCAAGCGAGGCGGCCAACTCCTCGAGGCTTCTGGCGGTGCCGTCGCTGAGCAAGGTCTCCAACCTGGACTGCAGGGCCAGCACCTCAGCGGCGGCCTTCTTGCCAGCCTCCACGCCGGGCTGGTGGTAGGCGTTGATGTCGATCAATTCGGCGTAGAGGCCCACGGCACGCTCGAATAGGGCGATCAGGGCACCGAGGGCCACGGCATCAAAACGCCGCAAGGTGATGGTGAGACTCTGACGGCCGCCCTCCGACAGGGCTGAGCGGGTGCCTTGCAGAAAACCCTCCAGAAAATCCTCGGGCCGCTCTCCGCCGATCGGCGCGATGTCAGCGGGATCATCGAGCGCTTCGATGAAGGTCACAAAAAAGTTGTCGAGGCCATCGCGTAGCTGCTGCACATAGGCGTGCTGGTCGGTGGAGCCTTTGTTGCCATAGACCGCCAGCCCTTGGTGCACGGTCTGCCCCTGCCGGTCACGGTCCTTGCCGAGGGATTCCATCACCAGCTGCTGCAGATAGCGGCTGAACACCTCCAGCCGATCGCGGTAGGGCAGCACAACCAGGTCGCGGCGGCCCTTGCCGTCACCCGCGGCATACCAGGCGGCGGCCATCAGCGCGGCGGGATTGTCCCGCAGGCTCGGCCGACGGGTGAGCGCATCCATGGCGGCGGCACCGGCCAGAAAGCCGCGCATATCAGCACCGATCAGGGCGGCGGGCAGGAGTCCAACGGCGCCGGTGATGCTGCTGCGGCCACCCACCCAGTCCGGCAGGTCAAAGCGGGCCAGCCAGCCCTCCGAGCTGGCGAGACCATCGAGCTGACTGCCGGCCATGGTGACAGCAGCGGCTTGCGCAGCCCAGACGCCACCGAGCGTCTCGAGGCGGGCCCGGGCCTGCTCCATGCCGATCCGGGGCTCCGGGGTGCCGCCTGATTTGCTCACCACCACCACAAGGGTGGTGCGGAGGCGCTCGCCCAGGGCCGTGAGGGTGCGGCTGAATCCCTGGGGATCGACGTTGTCGAAGAAATGAAAGGGCAAGCCCTCCCCTTGCTGTTGAAGGGCGCGGATCATCAGCAACGGCCCCAGGCCCGAGCCGCCGATCCCGATCCAGAGCACGTCCGTGAAGGGCTGGCCGGCTGGGTTGGTGATCCGGGCGGCCAGCAGATCGGAGGCGAAGCTCTCGATGCGATCGATTTCGCGGGCAATCAGGGTGCCCGCCTGGGGATCCGGAGCCAGGGCGGGGTTGCGCAGCCAGTAATGGCCCACCTGACGGTGCTCGTCGGCATTGGCGATCGCTCCGCCCTCCAGGGCCTCCATGGCGGCGAAGGCGGCGCTGAACCGGGGTTCCAGGGCCTGAACATCGGCCTCATCAAGGGCCATGCGACTCACATCCAGCCACACCCCCAGCCCAGGGTCATGCCAGAGCAGGGAGCAAAAACGCTGCCAGCTAGCGGCGCTGTCGCGGTGATTCGGGATGGAGGGGGATGGCATGGAGGCGGGGGTCCTGGCTCTCCGGGGAGCCATGCTGGCGCATCCAAGCCGATCCCAGGCGTGCGTGGGATGCGCAGCAGACGCTGGGGCGGGCGGCTGTGTGGTCCACCCCACAGACCGAACCGAACCGCTGGCTAAAGCAAAAGAATGTTGGAAGATGAGGTGAATCGTTCGCGCTTTCTCTTCCTGGCCATGCCTGCCTGGTTTCGTTTGCCCCCCCGCAATCGACGGTCCGGATTCCAGATGGCCGCCAGGCCCCTCCCTCTGTTGGTTCTGGCCTCCGTGCTGCTGGTGAGCGGTCCGCTGGTCCGCAGCACATTGCAGGCGTTTTACAGGCCCGTTCTCTTGCTCGACGCCCCGTCCGTCGGCAGCACCCCGGCTGACTCCCCCCAACTGGCCTCACCCACCGAAGGACTGCGGCCCGATCCGATCGACTTCAGCACCGAAGAGCTCCGGGCCCTGAATCGCCGCTTCGGCGTTCACGGTCCCCAGCCGAAGCTGGCCCAGCTCTTCACCGAAGGGCTCGACAACCTGCAGCCGCTGCGCAGCCACACCCTCGAGAGCATCGAGGCCCTGCGACCGGTGATTCTGGCGGAATCGCGGCGGCAGAACATCAATCCGATGCTCGTGGCCGCCGTGCTCTTCGATGAGCTGCAGCATGCCAAGCCGGGCGAAAACACGCCGCTGGCGGTCCGGTCGGGGCTGTTCAGCACCCACGGCCCCGCCCAGCTCAGCCTCGGCGAGATGGTGAAGCAGGGATTGCTCTCCCCGGATGCCACCGAAGCCGAACTGGATGAGGCCAGGCTTGAGCTGCTCGATCCCGACCGCAATGTTGCCTTGCTGGTGGGTGCGTTCGCCCGCCTCAGCAAGGACCTGGGACTTCCCAGGAACCGCCCGCTCGTGGCCAGCACCTCCCATCGCGATGCCAAGGGACTGGCCACCCTGGCCTATCTGCACAACGGCAAGCTCGACTATCCCGGTCGGATTCTCCGTTACATGCAGGATCCTGAACTCCATGCGCTGATTTACGGCACCCGCAACCGGCAAATATCTCCGCTCATCTGAACCCAACGCAATCGCTCAACAGATCACGCCCAAGGCCGCCAGCCTCTCGCGCAACTGGCTCCAATCAAAGCTGCGGGGATCGGCCCGCTCCCGGCCCATATCAACGTGGCGATGGGTGGTGATGGCCTCCACGGGGATGGGATAGCGGCGCATCCAGTCGGCCAGGACCACCGCCGTGGCGTCGTATTGGGCCGGGGTGTAACCGCTGTGACCTGGGTTTTCATTCTCGCCATTGAGGGGCGATTCGAGGCTGAGATGGAGGGCGAAATTGTTGATCGATCCCCCCACGCGGCGACCGGTCACCGCCCAACGTCCCTGGAAAGAGGAATAGCCGGCACCGAAGGCCCGCCGGGATGGATCGACCGTGTCGATGATGCTGCCATCCAGACCGATCAGGGTGTGGTAGCTCACCTGGTCATCGTCGTTGGGATGGGCGGTCTTGAAGGTGTTGATCGCCGAAGACAGTCCGTACACCGTTTCATGGAGCACCACGACCCGGGGGGTGGGGTCGAGGCGTTGGCCGAAGACATCCCGCCGGAAACGCTGGCCGTAGTTCGAGGGGTCGATCCGGATCCGCCGACGGCGCTGATCGAGATCGTCCATCAGGAGCTCGAGCCGTTGCTGCAGGGCCGGCTCGCGGATCGGACAGGCCTGGCGCAGCGGCGACACCCAGGCGTCATGGGCCGGTGGAGCTGGAGCCCTTTGCCGGCTTTGCTGGCCCTCCGCACCCTGGCGCCGGCTGTCTTCCAGGAGATCGAGGAGGGATGTTCCACCCTCCATCGCGGTGGGGAAGAGCAGGCCCCGGGCCAACCAGGCCAGCCCGCCCACGCTGAGCACCGATGCCGCGGCGATGGCCAGCAGGAGGGGGCGGCGGGTCTCGGCGTTCATGGCAGCAAACTCAACCAGCGGGACCGCGCCTCAACGGTGCCGGCCGAAGCTGCTGGATCGATGGAGAGCCGCCAACGCTCAATGGCGGGCGGCTCGCAGGCCAGCTGGGTCTGTCTGACCAGGCCATCGCGGCTGTAGAGCACGGTGATCTCAGCTGCGCAGCCGTGGGCCAACAGCTGGCGGCGAACATCCTCGGGGCTGCGGAGCCGGTGTCGCTCGAGGGCCAGGAGCTCATCACCCACCTGAAGTCCGGCCCCCTCGGCGGCTCCAGCTCGGGCCACGCGGGCCAGGATTGGGGCTTCGCCTTCAAGCTGCCAGCCGGGATTGGGGTGGGGGGAGGTTTCCGCCGAAAGCACCAGTCCCACGTCCTGCAGGTAGCTGTCCAAGGGTGGATCTTCCTCGCTTTCCAACCAGATCGGCAGCAAAGTGGACAGATCGGCGGCGTGGGCCACGAACGCAGCCAGCAGATCCGGCTCGCGGTAGCCCCGCTCGATCACGCCATGGCTGCGCCACAGATCCCTGAGCACCAGCGCCAGGGCGGAGCCTTGGCGGCGCAGATGCAGATCCAGCACCAGGGCAAGCACGGCACCCTTGAGGTAGTAGCTCACCTGGCAATCCACCCCGTGGGGATCGGGACGGTAGAGCTTTACCCAGGCCTCTTCGCTGCTGAGGCGCAACGATTGGATGGCACGGCCGGGGGTGAGCCGGTAGCGCGAGAGATCGGCCCCCAGATCCTCCAGCAGGTCCTTCTCCCCACTCAGGCCAGCCGCCAGGGGGAGGAGCTGGTCGTAGTAACTGGTGACCCCCTCAGCGAACCAGAGGCTGGGAACGACCGTGGCGCGGTCGTAATCGATCGGGGTGAGCTCGGCGGGTCGCAGCCGTCGCACGTTCCACTGGTGGAGGTATTCATGGGCCACCAGCTGCAGCAGGCGGCGGCGCCCCTGCGGTTCCGCCAGCGCCCGTCGGCCGAACTGGAGCACCGTGGCGTCATGGTGCTCCAAGCCGCCATAGCCCTGGTCGAGCAGGTGAAGCACGAAGAGATAGGAGGGCGCCGCCGGCCTCTCCACCCCCATCAACCGGCAGCAGGCCAGGCAGACCTTTTCCACATCGGCTAGCCAGGCCGGATCCGAGCGCACGAGATCCTCCCCCCAGCCCACCCAGCGATGCGGCACCCCGGCCACCGCGAAGGCGTGGCAGGCGTGGGGACCGGCCTCCAGGGGACTGTCGATCAGTTGATCAAAATCGCGGGCGAGCCACCCCCCTTGCCCATCGGGCGGCAGGGGCAAAAAAGGATGCCAACCGGGGGGCAGGTCCAGGCTGAGGCGGATCGGGCTCCAGCGCTCCCCTTCCACCTGGAGCGCCACCCCAGCCAGGGCGAGAAAACCATGGTCGGCATTGAGCTGGCAGGTGCGCACCGAGAGATCGGTGGCCAGGATCCGCCAGCGCACCTCCAGGGGGCCGGCGATGGCGGGGCGCACCTGCCAGCAGGCCGGCTCGAGCCGTTCCACAGCCAACCGTTCTGTGCCCTGCCACACCTGGAGGTCTTCCAGGGTGCGCACGTAGTCGCGGATCAGGTAGGAGCCCGGAGTCCAGCCCGGCATCGAGAGGCGAACGACGGGGGTGCGCGAAGAAAAGCGAAGGGTGGCCCTCACCAGATGCTGATGGGGCTGGCGGAGATCGAGGTGAAGCTGGAGCCGCTCGATGGGATCAGTCTCCGACGCGGACCAGGGCGTCGCCCAGGTGCCTTCGGGCCTCTTGCAGGGCGTGCCGGGCCGCATATTCGCGCGTGAGCCTGGCGAGGAGGGGCTCCAGGGAGCGGGAACGGCTCAGCCGTTGCAGATCGCCAACCAGGGCAAGGGATCCATCCTCGTGTCGGCACCAGCCAAGGGCGATGCTTTCCTCGAGTTGCAGCTTCACCAGCACGGCCCGCCGCTCACCACCGAATTCCTGCAGGTGAGAATCGCGCTGGGGGTTGTGGCCCATCGAACGCAGACAGGCCTCCAGCAGATCGGCATCGCGGAGCACCGTTGGCAGGATGGAGAGATGGGACATGGGCGCCATGACTGCTTGGCAAGACGCTAGCGAGCCAAAGCCAGCCATCCAGTGGCCAACGCCACAGTCTTTGGGCGAAGCAGCGCCTTCCTGGCCCCGGTGGAAGCGCCCCCTGCGGCTCGGGGTGATGGCCTCCGGCCACGGCAGCAACTTCGAGGCCCTCGTGCAGGCCTGCCGCGGCGGGCCGCTTCGAGCCGAAGTGGTGCAGCTGGTGGTGAACAACCCGAGCTGTGGCGCCCGCCAGCGGGCGGAACGGCTCGGCATCGCCTGCCGCCTCCATGACCATCGCCACCATCCACAGCGCCAGGAGCTCGACCAGCAAATAGCGGCCACGTTTGCCGCCTGCCCTGTGGACCTGGTGGTGATGGCCGGCTGGATGCGGATCGTCACCCCCGCGCTGATCGGGGCCTACCCGGGCCGGCTGGTGAACATCCATCCCTCGCTGCTGCCCAGCTTTCGGGGGCTCGATGCGGTGGGTCAGGCCCTGGCGGCTGGGGTGACCCTCAGTGGCTGCACCGCCCATCTGGTGGAGGAGGTGGTCGATGCCGGTCCGATCCTGGTGCAAGCCGCAGTGCCGGTGCTAAGTGGCGATGACCATGGCAGCCTCGCCGCCCGCATCCAGGCGCAGGAACACCGGATCCTGCCCTATGCGGTGGCCCTGGCCGCGCTTCGCCTCGATCGAGAGTCAGGGACTCCGGCACCTTAGGGTCCGGGCCCTTAGGGATAGAAGGGGAGCTGGGGAAGACCGGTGTTGGCCTCCAGCCCGGCCAGCAGATTCAGGCACTGCACGCCCTGGCCCGCCTGGCCCTTGATCAGGTTGTCGATGGCGCTCATCAC
>Ga0209401_1001127_pt1 | contig 17841 bp, 15 predicted proteins | sample M_140807_MF_Meta_FD_187318 | JGI IMG/M metagenome (GOLD analysis project Ga0209401, IMG submission 187318) | Freshwater microbial communities from Lake Montjoie, Canada to study carbon cycling - M_140807_MF_MetaG (SPAdes) (version 2) | ecosystem: Environmental > Aquatic > Freshwater > Lake...
GCTGAAATTAGAAAAGAGAAGAATAAAATTAAGTGTTAAAGGGGTACCCATTCCGATCTATAAAACAGCCTATACTTCGATATATGGCCCTACTGCTGCAACACCATCAGGACAATATTTTTCAATAAGATTGCCTTCCTTAATGGATGCAGGTGCCTTGCAACAATGGTATGCAATGAATAAAGCACAAAACTATACACAGTTCAAAGCTGCTTTAAATCAAAATCATTTGGCCATGTTTAATATTGTGTATGCGGATAAAAACGATACTATATTTTATATTTCAAATAGCAAGATGCCTTACCGTAATCCCGATACCAGCTATCATTGGAATTCAACGGTTCCCGGGAATACCATGGCAACGCTTTGGACTAAGTTTAAACCCCTATCTGAATTACCACAATATTTAAATCCGACAAGTGGTTATTTATTTAACACCAACCACTCGCCATTTTTAGCTACTGCCGAAAATGAAAATTTAAACCGCGCAAAGTTTGATGTAAATGATGGCTATGAACTTACACATAATAACAGAAGCCGACGCGCTAAGGATTTAATTGATCAACTTGATAAAATTAGTTACGCCGATTTAAAGAGAATCAAATTTGATCGTCAATTGCCCAATCCAATTTTATACCCTTACGGATATACTTCGGATACTTTATTTATGGTAGATGAATCCAAGTACCCACAACTAGCCCCATTGATTGTTAGTTTAAAAAAATGGGACCACAATGCAGTTGCTGAAAGTAATGGCGCTTTGATTTATAATTTGGCTTACTATTCCATCCCTAAATTAATGGGTGGTCGTAAAAATAGTGATGAAGCGAAAAGTGATAAATTAAGTATGCAAGAAGCTGTTGCTACTTTTCAGTATGCGCATGATTATTTAATGAAAAATTTTAATCGATTAGATGTTACTTTAGGTGATATGCAAAAGTTAGTACGTGGTGATGAAGAATGGCCACAAGGAGGGATGCCCGATGTATTAGCTGCCGTGCAAGGTCAAGCTTATGGCACTGTAGGTAAGCGTAAAATGGTGAGTGGTGATGCGTATATAGGATTTGTAAAGTTTCCTAAAAATGGCGGACTACCCCTAATTGAAACAGTGAATACTTTTGGCGCAAGTTCCATTAAAGGAAATAAACACTTTGCTGATCAACGCCCATTATACCAAGCGCAACAGTTAAAAAAGATGACCTTGGATAAAAATGAAGTGCTGAAAAATGCGGAAAGCGTTTATCACCCACAATAAATAATTATTATAAACGAGCGGTAACGATACTTTTATCCAGTATTGCTTTTGTGTCATAAATCACCGAAGTAGGGGATGATTTTAAACTTGCATAGTTCAATGACTTAAAAAAGTCATGTGCTACTGTCAATACAATAGCATCATAGGTTTCAAATGAAGTGACTAAATTAATTTGATGGGCGTACAATACTTCTTGTGCGTTTGCAAATGGATCAAAAGCAAAAACGGCTACACCATTATTTTTTAGTGCTGTATATATTTCAAACGCTTGAGAATTTCGAATATCAGGACAGTTTTCTTTAAAAGTCACGCCTAATAATAAAACTTTAGCACCTTGCACTTTAAAATTATTTTTTACTAATAGCTTGATTATTTTTTCAGAAACAAACGAACTCATCTGGTCATTCACATGTCTGCCTGATAATATTACTTGTGGATGATAGCCTAAGCTGCTTGCTTTATGTGCTAAGTAATAAGGATCAACACCAATACAATGCCCGCCTACCAAGCCTGGCTTAAATGGTAAAAAATTCCACTTGGTCGCAGCAGCTGCTAACACTTCATGCGTGTCAATGTCCATTTTATCAAAAATTAATGCCAATTCATTTACAAATGATATATTAATATCTCGTTGTGCATTTTCAATGGACTTTGACGCTTCCGCTACTTTTATACTTGACGCTTTATGGGTACCTGCAGTAATAATACTTGCATATAAATTGTCAACGATGGTTGCTACTTCAGCCGTTGAACCAGAAGTCACTTTTATAATTTTTGTAAGGGTGTGAATTTTATCGCCTGGATTAATCCGCTCGGGGGAGTAGCCACAATAAAATTCTTGATTATATTTTAGCCCGCTAAATGCTTCCAAAACAGGAACGCAATCCTCTTCGGTACAACCAGGATACACGGTGCTTTCATAAATAATGATATCTCCTTTTTTTATTACCCCTCCAACCATTTTTGAAGCAGTCAACAGTAAATTTAAGTCGGGCTGTTTGACTTTTGTAACGGGTGTGGGAACCGTGATAATAAAAATAGTACAATCCTTAATTTGCGTTAAGTCATCTGTAAAAACGAGCTGATGGGCATTGGCTATTTCCTGGGAGGTACATTCCAATGTAGTATCTATTCCTTTTTTTAAATTGGCAATACGTTCTGAATGAATATCAAATCCAACCACTTGATATTTTTCACCAAAAGCCACTGCTAAAGGTAGGCCTACATAGCCCAAGCCGATGATCGCAATTTTATAGTGGGTAAATGGTATTGGACTATTCATATTATTTCAAAGTTAATGGACTGATTAGTGATGTCCATAATTTTTTTCGCCTGCGGTAATTGCGAAAGGCAAACTATTTTGTGGGGGTGGCAAGGGGCAGGTCGCAAATTTAGTAAATGCGCAAGGCGGATTAAAGGCTTGATTAAAATCAATAAAAGTATTTCCTTTAGCATCTGGCTTATTGATATAAATAAAGCGGCCTGCACTATAAGTGGTTGCACCCGAAGTAGCATCCCCAAAAGTGATAAAAAGTTGCTCCTCTCCTTCGTCAATTACATCCAAGCTATAGGGTTTGCCTTGATATGTAAATTGAAGCTTACCTGCATTTTTAGAAGCCACTTGCTGACCCAAAACATTTGATATCATCAAATACGTTTCAATAGGCGGTTGTAGGAAGGCTTTAATTTTAAACTTTTCATTGATTGGGAAATGAGCTATCCCCTTAAAAGATGAAACATTGTCCGATTTTAAATTCCGGAATCGTACCCCAATTTTATCTTCCCTTTTAATAATGGTCCAGGTAAATGAAGCGCCTGACATTATCCAGCTCATGTCTGAACTAAGGCCGTTCGCATTAAAAATACAAACCTTTGATTTTAGGGGCATGTCTTGATTATTTACCTTAACCATATATTTATCAAGGCTCTCCCACATGACACTATCCCCTTCAAAAATAAAATTCCCCAAATGATCGGGGAAGAATACATCAGAAGGATGGGGGTTTTCATATACACAATCATTGTTCTTGCCGGCACCAAAGCTATTCACTCCTTTATGCAACCAAAACAACCCTTCTAAATTCAACCAACCCTTGGGTGATTTTAACTCCGCCTCCCTTAGTTTATGCCATTCATTGATAGATTCAATATAATTAGGTGTAGTGGATTTTTGGCCCTTCACATTTGAATAGGATAAAACCATGGTAAACGACACAAGGAATAGTAATAATTTGGAGGAGCTCCTTTTATTGGGCATATGCTACATGAATTAATATCAAAATTAAGTTAAAATAAGCTGCTTCAAACATGAAAATAAAAAGGAGCACATTTGTGTCCTTTATTTATTTAAATTTACAATTGATAAAGTGTTTCAATTATGAAAAAAATATTAACCCCATTTGTATTTGTATTGTTGCTAATGGCTTGTAAAAAAGACGTACCTGTTAATAATGCCGGCACTGCATCTGAAGATGTGAATACATGGATTTACAATAGCATGAATTATTATTATTTGTGGAACACAAATATGCCCAAAATTTCAGCAACGAATTTGAAAGATAATCCTATGAAATATTTTTATAGTATTTTATATGACTATGGGAATACGGATCGATTTTCATGGATTGATAGTAGTGCAACTAATTTAGCAAATCAATTAAATGGAATTAATACGGTGTTAGGTATTAAATATTCTATTTTTTATACCGATAACACACAAGCCAATATCGCTTTTGTCATTGCTTATGTTTTGAAAGGTAGCCCTGCGGAAAAAGCAGGATTAAAAAGAGGTGATATTATTTTAAAGGTGGATGATAAAACGATTACGCCAAGTAATTATGCTTCTATATTACAAAATGAAAGTTTAAAATTAGGGCTTGGATCCTATGCTGCTGGTGTATTTGCAAGCACGGGGGTAAGTGCATCATTGACAAAAGTTGAATTACAAACCAACCCAATTTTAAAAGATACCATTATAAAATGGGGTGGTAAAAAAGTAGGCTATATCGCATACATACAATTTTTATCCAGCTTTGATGATAGCTTAAGAAATGTTTTTGGACGATTTAAATCAGGTGGTGTAAATGAACTAGTCATTGATTTAAGATATAATGGAGGTGGATATGTTAGCTCATCTGATTTAATGACTAATTTAATTGTAAAAGATTTGGCAGCAAGAGTAGGAACGGTCATGAATAAAAAAGTGTACAATGCTACTTATACGGAGGAATTAAATAAATCAAGTGGAAGTAGTGCATTTAATACCAACTTTAAATCAGAAAATAATAATTTAGGTACATTAACTAGGGTATTCTTCTTAATATCCAACAGCTCCGCATCGGCAAGTGAATTAGTGATAAATAATTTAAAGCCCTTTATGGACGTAATATTGGTGGGAGAACATACTTATGGAAAAAATGTAGGCTCCTTTACATTAACGGATAGCAAGAATAGATGGAACTACGGTTTGCAACCGATTACTTTTAAAATTGCGAATGCAAAAGACGAATCCAATTACGGTACCAAAGATGGATTTTTACCCAATATTGCCATTACGGATAATGTATTACCCTATAAGCAACTTGGCGACCCTTATGAAACTGTTTTAAATAAGGCTTTATTATATATTAGCCCTGTTGCCTTTCAACCATTTAGTGCCAGCGGGAATGCACCCCAAACTAAGGCAACTTTATTTCAAAATAAAGCAGTCTCGGATAATATCAAAATGGACCGTCAGGATATGTGGATGAAACCAAACTTATAGCGTAAATTTAATTGGATTGAAGTAGCAACTTTATATACTAAGATTAAACAGACTAATCAATAGAAAACTATTTTATGAAAAAATTTCTCCTACTCATTTTAAACGTATTTATTGTAGTGCTGTTATATGGACAAGGGATTGTTAAGGAAAAGCAAGTGATTGCCAGTAAAATATTGAATCGCGACGTGCATTTCTCTATATATCTGCCCTCCGACTATCATACAAGCGAGCGCTCCTATCCTGTAACCTATTTACTACATGGTTATGGCGATGCGGATGATGGTTGGATTCAGTTTGGCGAAATCAATAGGTTGGCTGATAAAGCAATCATAGATGGAACTATCCCACCAATGATTATTGTAACTCCTGATGGCTTTAAAAGTTTTTATATCAACGCGGCAGATGGCTCATTGAACTATGAAGATTTTTTTATACAAGAATTAATTCCGTTTATTGAAAAAACCTATAAAGTAAAATCAGAAAAAAGATTTAGAGGTATTGCAGGATTATCAATGGGGGGATATGGAGCTTTAATATATGGATTGAAATATCCTAAACTTTTCGCAGCCGCGGCCCCATTAAGTGCGGTTGTATGGAATGACACTGATATCAGCCTGGCTTCAGATGATATGTATAATTCATTATTTGCGACGGCAGATAAAAAAAATGTAAAAGGAACGGATCGTATTAATGCAGCTTGGAATCAAAATAGTCCACTTAAAATCATTGAAACCAAATCCGTGGAAGAACTGTCATCTGTAAAATATTGGATTGACTGCGGTGATGACGATCGCTTATCAATTGGTAATGCAAATTTACATATTGCAATGACGAATAAAAAAGTACCCCATGAGTATCGTGTTCGTGACGGTGCACACAATTGGACTTATTGGCGTACAGGCGTCATTGACGCTTTGGCATTTATTGGGAACAGTTTTCATCAAAAATAATTAACCACTTTATGTCTATTCAAGTTTTCATTACCGGTGGCACTTTTGACAAAGAATATAATGAACTCAATGGTAGCTTATATTTCAAAGAAACACATTTGCATGAAATGCTACAATTAGGTCGTAGCAAACTTGATTTAGCCATCACTACCTTAATGATGAAAGATAGTTTAGACTTTACAGATGATGACCGACATCAAATTGCTGAAGCATGCAAAAAAACAGATGCGGATAAAATCTTTATTACCCATGGAACGGATACTATGACTTTAACTGCAAGCTACCTTGCGAAACACTGCAACAATAAAACGATAGTATTAACGGGTGCAATGATACCATATAAATTTGGCAGCTCTGATGGATTATTTAATCTTGGCAGTGCATTGGCCTTTGTACAAGTATTACCGAAGGGGGTTTATATCGCTATGAATGGGAAAATTTTTGAAGCAAACAAGGTGCAGAAGAACAAGGATAAGGGCGAGTTTGAAGCAATATAATTATTATCTACTTTAATCAATTTTTTATGAAGTCATTTTATATTATTTCTATTTTTTTATTTTCAATACAACCCACTATGTCGCAAAAACAAACTCAAATCATTGCGCATCGAGGCGCGTGGAAAGAATTTGAATTGCCCGAGAATTCAATCGCCTCCTTACAAAAAGCACTTGAATTAAAGTGTTATGGTAGTGAGTTTGACGTTCGACGAACCAAGGATGGTGTATTAGTGGTGAATCATGATCCTGTATATTTTGGCGACACGATCGAACTTCGTAATTACGCTGATTTAAATAAAAATAAATTAAGTAATGGCGAAAATTTACCCACGCTTGAAAATTATTTTATTACTGGAACACGCAACAACCCACCTACTTTAATGATTTGCGAAATTAAAGAGGCGTTAACAGGCGCTGATATCTCACAAAAAACAACGATTGAAACCCTTGCCCTTGCTGAAAGATTAGGCATAGCGGAAAAAATAATTTACATCAGTTTCGGCTTTGAGGTGGTTAAAATCATCAAAAGAATACAACCCAATGCGATTGTACTTTATCTTGAAAACAATAAAAGCATTAGTGAAATTGTGAACGAAAAATTTAATGGCATCAACTACCATTTCAGTAATTTTATTAGTGACCCGCAAATAAGTGCGGCTGCAAAGCAAAATAATTTATTAATTGGAAGTTGGACCGTAAATCAAGTGGAGGACCTAAATAAATTAATCGCACAGGGCGTTGAATTTATCACGACCAATATGCCAGCACAATTTTCAGCACTGGTATCAAAAAAATAAACGCCTAATCTCGATTACGTCTTTGATTGCGTCTGATAATAATGATGACTAGGGCAATGATGCCAAAAATAATAGGTAAGCTCATTTTATATATTTATAAAGTAATCTATTTTTTAGCGGGTACCGCGGCTATTAATTTTTTTAAGAATTCGTCAATCGAATCACCCTCGATCCATCTTACTACCACCACTAAATCATTCACTTCGTCCACATAAATGATATTAGTTCCATTACCCAAATGCGCATACGCAGAAGCAGGCGCTGATGGATATAATTTTTTATCCGTGTTTAAAAAATAATTCATGAACCCATATTCTGGATTCACCGATGTGGGGGTGGTCGCTTTTTTAAACCAGCCGGAAGACAATAACTGTTTACCTTGCCAATTTCCCTTGTGTAAAGTCAACAACCCAAACCTTGCCATATCATAGGCATTGATAAACATACCGCCACCAAAGTGGCCCCCGCCACTCACCGACTGAACTGGCTTCCCATCTAACACTATCCAGGAAGTTTCATAGCCTGCCCATGACCAAGTATTACTTGCACCAATAGGTTGCATGATATTTTCTCTAAGCACTTCAGGAAGTGGTTTATGCCATACAGCAGTCATTGCAAGTGCTAATGCATTTACACGGGTATCATTATATTTATAACTTGTACCGGGCTCATTTCTTTTTCGTGTTAGCCATTCTGCTGAATTTTCAGCCGGTCTATCTGCCCAATCCGGTTTGCCCCACAATTCTCCTTCCCAATCACTGGTTTGTCGAAGTAAGTGATCCCAACTAATTTTTTTATTATGTGGAGTAGCAAAAGGATGAATAAAATCTTTAACTGCAATTGGATTTTGATTCGTATTCATCAAAGCAACATAAGGTTGAATCGGAGGCATATAATTATTGACCTTGTCATCTAAGGATGAAATTAACCCCTTATCAAGTGCCAATCCAACAATGCTAGATACCCAGCTTTTAGTGACACTATTACAAGTTTCAACAATAGTAGGATCCCCCCACTCAGCAATGATATACCCTTTATATATAATTAAACCGCTCAAACCGCCTCGATCCATCATAGGACCGACAGGGTCGCCAAATGGCTCTTTCGCATACTGCATTGCTTGGGTAATTCTCGCATTCCTAGGAAACTTAGATTCATGCTGCGTTGAAAATTGAATAGCCTCCTTAATTTTATTAGTATCAATTTTAAAAAATGCAGGTGATTTTTTCTCCCAATTATTTGCAGCTGGAAAATAAGATACATCCTGTGCATTCGTAAAAATGGCGGTGAAAATAAAAATGACAACTAACTTTATTCCTTTTTTTAATGCTCTCATATTTAAAATATTTTGGATCCGGGAATTTAAATTTATTGATTTGCTAGTTTAAATATTGTTGATCAACATGGTCAAACTATAAATTCATATTTTATTTTCAACTAGTCCTGTAAGTATTACTTTAATTGTGTGATATCAACTCTTGTTGGCGTGTCCTTTCCTGAAATGATGGTTTGTGCACTTTTAGCTATTGCTTTTATAATTTGCGTCATGTTTGCAATATCTAAAGTTGAAAATTCATCACTTGGTTTATGGTAGTTGGGTTCGTTATCCATTTTGGACGTGCTGATGGTGTGCGCTGGTACACCTAAGCGCGCCAATGTTGCATTGTCTGATCTGTAAAATAAATTTTGATCCGTATAAGGGTCAGGGTAAAAATTAAAGTCAGTTCCTTCTAAATTCTTTTGAAGAATCGCACCCATATCTGTTTTTTCATACCCTGTGATGTATGCACTATTTTTTCCCCACTTACTTTCGGTACCAATCATTTCAATATTAAACATTGCTTTAACCTGTAATGGGTCAAATTGTTTTGAAAAATATTGTGCACCAAATCCGCCCGACTCTTCGGCAGTGAACGCAGCAAACACTAATGTGCGCTCATTATTAGCTAATGCTGAATAATATTTTGATAGCATAATCATAGCAGTGGTACCCGCAGCATCATCGTTAGCACCATTATAAATAGAATCACCATTGACCGCTCTTTTTCCATTCACCCCTAAGTGATCATAGTGTCCTGAAAAAATTACATATTCATTAGGTAATGATTTACCAGGAATAATACCAACTACATTTGACAGTGATAATTTATCAACTTTATGCGTTGCTTGTAACTTAAATGCCGTTGGTGTTTGATTTGTTAGTACAATAAAAATTGATTTTTGTTGTTCACTCAATCCAGATTTAAATTGCACCAATCTTCCAAAATTTGCCCCCAAGGATTCATCTACTAATATTATATAATTTTTATTGTTAGTCATGTATTTTCTAACAGTTAAAAATAAATTATCTTCCTTCGCTATTTTTACAACCTCATACCCGCTTTTTTCATTAATATCTAAATTGGCTTCGGCAGTAATAGCGATGATATTTTTTGTGTCTATATTATTGCCATCAAAAATCCCTGATGCAGAAATAAATTTTGTACTAATTCTTGAAAAACTTTGTAAATGACTATCGCTGTTTTTAAAAGTAGCTAAACCATTTTGTTTAAACTCATTGGCAATATATTTGGCTGCCTTTTCAATACCCGGCGTATAAATTTGTCTCCCCGCTAATTCATCTGAAGACAAATACTTTTCAATCCGCTCGGTTTCAGATTCATTAATAAGCTTAACCGCCTTTTGACTGTGTAAAAAAGTGGTTACACACACTAAGCAAAGGGTTACAATGAGCAGTTTCTTATACATATTAAAATTATTTTAAATTTAAATTATACCTAAAGGTAATATCAAATGGATTTAATCCAATTGATTAGCTAATGCTTTAGAGATTTTTCTAAGTTTCCGCTATCATTTAGAAAAAAGTTTACATTTTTTTGCTATAAATGATGAAAACGAGTAAATTTAAAAAGAATATTAATTCAGTTATGCCTGCAACCCCCATTTCAAGCAATTTAGGATTGACCCCATATCAAGGGGCTTGGACAAAGGTGACCACCAAACACTTATTGAAAAGGGTGCTTTTTGGGGCAAAATCAAACGAAATAGACTATTTCCTTAATAAGGGCATGGCAAAATCAGTCAGTGAACTGTTGTCTCCTAATATTAATTATCCTAGTCCACCACTCAATGATTATAACACAGCAACAGTAATTGACCCAATGGTTCCAATGGGCAGTACTTGGATTAATAATATTACTGCCGATGGAACACTCAATAGCTATCGCCGTTCCACTTTTAAAAAGTGGCAGGTAGGGTCAATGGTGAATCAGGAAAAAAACATCACCGAGAAACTTTGTCTTTTTTGGGCGAACCATTTTAGTATTGAAGCCGATATTGTTTCCTATGGCAATTATGTTTTTAGTCATCACGACACCATTCGGAAAAACTGCTTGGGTAACTTTAAACAACTTATAAAATTAATTACCATTGATGCAGGTATGTTGCGTTACCTAAATGGATATTTAAATACCAACACTGCGCCTGACGAAAACTATGGTAGAGAATTACAAGAATTATTTACTTTAGGAAAACATGCGGATGTTAAATATACCGAAGCCGATGTTAAGGCGGCGGCAAAGGTTCTAACTGGTTGGCGTATTAATAGTGCTTTTAGTGTGTATTTTGATGCAACGAAACACGATTCCACAAATAAACAATTTTCATCTTATTATAATAATAAAATTATTGCTGGTAAAACAGCGGCGGCTGGGGCTATAGAAACAGATGACTTGATTAGTATGATCTTTGAACGACCTGAGGTAGCAAAATTTATTTGTAGAAAAATTTATCAGTTTTTTGTTTACTACTATATTGATGATAAAATTGAAAAAAATATCATTGCCCCTCTTGCAGATATTTTTATAAAAAATAATTTTGAAATTAAGCCAGTACTTGAAAAACTTTTTCAAAGCGAACATTTTTATGATTCCTTGTATATTGGATGTCAAATTAAAAGTCCCATTGAGCATGTAGTAGGTTGTTTACGAGAATATAATGTCAGTTTCCCTAATATGATTACCGATTACGCAGATGCCTATTCTCTATACAATAATATGGTAAGTCAAATGATTAACCTAGGTCAAAATCCGTCGGATCCGCCGAATGTCGCTGGCTGGCCGGCGTATTACCAAGTACCTGAGTTTTATGAATTATGGATTAATGCAGATACATTACCTAAGCGAAATAAATTTACCGACTTAATGGTGGAATCAGGCTATACTAGAAATGGTAAAAAAGTGGTTATTGACACCATCGCTTATGCAAAATACATTTGTACAAAACCAAGCGATCCTAACGTTTTAATAGATGCAGCGTTTGCAAACTTAATTTCCACTGATGTTTCCGCAACATTAAAAGCAAACTTAAAAAAACAAATATTATTAAGTGGACAAATGAGCGACTATTATTGGACAGATGCATGGAATGCTTATCAAGCAAGCGCTACTACCATCAATTTTAATATTGTGAATGTGCGACTCAAGGCGCTTTTAAAATATATTATGAACCTGCCCGAATACCAATTGCAATAAATGAAAAGACGCAATTTTATAAGAAATAGTGTTGCGCTTATGGCGCCTACTGTCATTGGTGGCAATCCCATTCATATATTAACACAACATCCTATTATTCAACCCGAATTGTTGGCTAGTGTAAACAATGATCGTGTATTAGTGATAATACAATTAAGTGGCGGTAATGATGGATTAAACACCGTTATCCCAATTAGCGATTATAGCAAATATTATAATGCTAGAACCAATATTGCCATTCCTGAAAATAAAATTTTAAAATTAAATGGCAATGATGCAACTGGCTTAAATCCGGCGATGACCGCCTTCCAAAATTTATTTAATGAGGGAAAATTAAATATTGTTCAATCGGTGGGATACCCGCAGCCTAGCTTCTCTCATTTTAGGGCCACCGATATTTGGATGAGTGGGTCGGATAGCACACAATATTTGAATACTGGTTGGGCGGGTAGATATTTAGATAATCAATATCAAAATTACCCTGAGGCGTATCCTAGTGATCAAAATCCAGATCCATTAGCGATACAAATTGGATCTATTACTTCTCTTACCTGTCAAGGTCCAGTAGTGAATATGGGGTTGAGTATTTCTGACCCTGCTTCCTATTATAATTTAATTGATGGAACTGATGAAGTGGTTCCCAATACCAATGGCGGTTATGAATTAAGCTTTGTAAGACTCATTGCAAAACAAAGTAACAAATATGGCGTACGAATCAAAGCTGCTTCGGATAGTATTAAACAACAAGTAACTTACCCTAATAATTCACTAGCATCTCAATTAAAAATTGTTGCGCGTTTAATAAAGGGTGGGTTAAAGACTAAAGTATATATGGTTAATTATGGCGGTTTTGATACGCATGCAGGTCAAACCAATACCATTGATACAACTATTGGACCGCATGCTACTTTACTAAATGCAGTTTCAGAAGCAGTGAATGCATTTCAAAACGATATTAAAGGTCTTGAAATTGATGATAGAGTGATTGGAATGACCTATTCTGAATTTGGCCGACGTACTAAATCAAATGCAAGTGGCGGGACAGATCATGGGGCAGCAGCGCCATTATTCCTGTTTGGAAAAAATGTTCGCGGTGGGGTATTTGGGAAAAATCCTGACTTACCACTAACAGCAACTACGAATGATAACATACCTTATCAAACCGATTTTAGAAGTATTTATAATTCAATACTAACAAATTGGTTTTGTGTAAAGGAAACTGACAACATGCAAATCATGTTAAAGCAATATCCAACAATGCCACTAATAAATGCAAGTGTTTGTGGGGTAGCTATGGAGAATTCAACTTTTGCAGGTAATACCATGATTAGTAACTATCCAAATCCATTTACATCTCAAACCAGAATTGAATTCAAAAGCGCAGGAGGTGCTACTTTAGTGCAATTGTTAGATACCACTGGATCGGTTATCAAAGTATTAGTAGATATGAGTTACCCTTATGCGGGCATGAATAGTGTAACCTTATTTGGCAGCAACTTACCTGCGGGTATTTACTATCTGAGACTTCAAAATGGCATAAATCAATATGTCAAAACTATCATAAAGATGTAGTGATTTAAAGTAGTAATTGAATTGTTTGCTTAATTTCACTATAACAATGCAAACTGATCAAGAATTAATATTACAATTTCAGCAATCCATCCAAAGGGAGCAAAACTTTACGCAATTGGTGAAAAAACACCAGGCGAAAGTATACCATCAAATAAAACGAATGGTCAATGATCATGATGATGCTGATGATATTGCGCAAATGGTCTGGATCAAAATATGGAATAAGTTAGATGGCTTTAAAATGGAGAGCGAGTTTAGTACTTGGCTATTCCGCATTGCCTATAATGAGACCCTTAATTTTATTGCAAAACAAAAAAGACAGGGTTCCAATACGTCTTCCACTGATATTTTAGACTACGAAAACACGGCTAGTCATACCGATGCGCCAAAAAGCAGTGAAATTCAAATAAAACTAGACCAAGGAATTAAACAACTACCTGAAAAACAGCAATTTGTGTTTATGTTACGCTATTTTGAGGAGTATAATTATGAAAAAATAGCAAGCATTACAGGAACCACGGTAGGGGGAGCCAAAGCCAATTATCATCAAGCAATTAAGAAATTAGAAGAATTTTTAAAGAAAAGTTAAACCTACTTACTAATCAATTGTCATAATAACAGCATGGAACAAAAAAAGATAGATACTGCACTTGAAGACGACAAATTAATAGTTGAACAGCTTTTTTCAAAAGAGGCATTGGTGAACTATGATAAGTCGGCATCCAATATACCTGCCTCCTATTTTGAAACATTTCCTGAAAAACTACAACAAAGAATTACAAATAATAAGCCAAAAGTATTTTTTCTTACCCCCATTGGAAAAATGGCCATTGCAGCAATTTTCATATTTGTAGTTTCTAGTACTTTCATTTTTTTAAACAGTAGTGCAGATAAAAATTTAACACTTTCAGCAATAAGCATTCAGGATATTTCAAACGATGAAATTGAAGCTTATGTGAATGCAAACGAATGGATAGCTGACATTGATTTGCCATCAGAGGCATTTAAGCCTGATACAGAAATAGAACAATTTTATAAAGATTCGATTGATTAAATAATTTTTGAAAAATAAAATTGCATGTTAACATGCAAGGAAAATAAAATATATAAATAATAATTTATGAAATATCTATTTTACAGTTTAGCATTGAGTATGGTTATGATTACAGCTGATGCACAAAGACCGCCAGAAAGAAGACACCGACCTAATGAGCATTCAGAACATAATGACGACAAAAAAGGACCGGGCAGACCTAGTAAAGCAAACATTGAAATGTTCAAAACCAAGTTTATAACAGATCAGTTAGCACTTACATCGCAAGAGGCGGAAGCTTTTTGGCCAGTATATAATGAATATAAAAATGGCATGCGCGCTATTTATAAAGAAAAAAAAGAAAACGAAATTGAATTACAAGAAGCTATTTTAACAGTAAGAAAAAAATTGGCATCAGCGCTTAAGCCGATTTTAAAATCAGATATACGAATTAACGATGCTTTAAAAGTGGAAAAAGAATTTCTAAAAAAAGCGAAAAATGAAATGTCGCGTCGTCGTGAAGGTCCACCACCACCAAAAAGAGATTAAAAAATAGCAAAGTTTTGATGTCACAATACGATTAAGCCCTATCCTGATTTTTCAGGATGGGCTTTTTTAATTTTCGCAGGTTTCACCATCGCAACAAGGTGAAATATTGGTTCCACAAATACTACATTGGTAGTGGCCATGAACCATCACCGGATCGGTTTCCTGGGAACAAATAGGACAAATTTGAATAGCCATAATTTTTATTTAAATTTATAACATAAACGGATAAAAAATCAATAAATCATTTGCGCTCTTTTTGTATATTACAGCAACAAAAGCAGGAATTGTATTTGCCAAATCGCATTATTATTAAAAGCTACATTATGAAAATAAAATATTTATTCTTTTCACTTATTTTTTCAATATTATATATGTCAAAATCCGCCGCCCAATATCTTCCTTTGTATAAAAACATACCTAATTATATTGATGCCATTAATGAGGAAGTCATTACCAATGATGGCATTTTACGCATAGGGAAAGTGTCCATACCTGGTTATCAATATTTTAGAGCCGCCAATGATAATATTAAAAGGCCCTGTGTGATCATTTGTCCAGGGGGTGGCTATGGTATATTAGCAGCATCCCACGAGGGAACGGATGTGGCAACTTTTTTTAATACGATTGGTGTTAATGCAATAGTATTAAAATATCGAATCCCAAGTAAGTCACATCAAGTCAATAAATCAATTGCGCCCTTACAGGATGCGCAGCAAGCAATCTATTTGGCTAGGACAAACGCAAATGAATGGGGCATTGACGCAGATAAGATAGGCATCATGGGATTTTCCGCAGGTGGGCATCTTGCTTCAACAGCTGCCACCCATTTTGAAGATGTTAAAGTGACCAATCCAATAAATACTTCCTACCGCCCCGATTTTCAAATTTTAATTTACCCTGTAATTTCCTTTACTAGTTATGGTCATAAAGGATCCAGGGATAATTTAATTGGACCCGTTATTAGTGAAGATCAGGTGCATTATTTTAGCAATGAAGAACATATCAACAAAAATGCGCCCCCTGCCTTTTTAGTGCATGCAAAGGATGATGGCGCTGTTCTAGTAGCAAATTCAATCAATTATTACAAACAGCTTCTAGAAAATCAAGTTGCTGCGGAATTATATCTTTTTGAAAAAGGAGGGCATGGATTTGGAATGAAAAATAATACCAGCGAAGTTTTCTGGCCTGAATTGATGCAACAGTGGATGCAAAAAAATAAAATTATTGATATCAAACCTTAAAAAAATATAAAATGCGATATATAATACTATGCATCGGCCTGTTTTTATGTGCAACACTGAATGCCCAAAAATCAATTTTAATAAAATGTGGAAAATTACTAGATAGTAAAACAGGTATTATCTCAGAAAAACAAAATATACTCATTAAAGGTAATCAAGTAGTTTCTGTCAGTAGTAGTGTAAGTCAAGCCGACTCTATTATTGACTTGAGTAATTATTTTGTCATGCCCGGTTTAATTGATTGTCATACGCATGTTTTACTACAAGGAGATATTACTTCTGAAGATTATGATGTTCAAATTTTAAAAGAATCTATTCCCTACAGAACTATTAGAGCGACTAAAAGCGCTGAACAGTCTATTTTAAACGGCTTTACCACTATCCGTGACCTAGGTACAGAAGGTGCTGGCTTTTCCGATGTAGATATTAAAAAAGCAATAAATAAAGGAGTAATAAGTGGGCCAAGAATGTTTGTTTCTACCTTAGCCATTAATACCACTGGTCATTATCCAATCAAGACATCTGATTATGCATGGGAATTGCATTTACCTAAAGGATTACAAGAAATCACTGGTGCCGATGAAGCTAGAAGAGCAGTCAGGCAACAAATTGAACAAGGTGCCGATTGGATAAAAATTTATGCCGATAGAGGGTACTACAAATTACCGGATGGTTCCTTTAGATCCTTACCCAATTTCACACATGACGAAATAAGCGCTATTGGAGATGAAACGCTAAGAAGTAGAAAAAGATTAGCTGCACATGCTATGACAAGAGATGGGATTTTAGCCTCTATTAATGCAGGCGCTACTACTATCGAACATGGAAGTGGAATGGATGAAGACTGTATGAAATTAATGGTGGAAAAGGGTGTTTACTGGTGCCCTACTTTATTTGTGAATGAGTATGTAGCAGAAGGTCGTGCAAAAATGGGTAGCCCCATCAATTTATATTTCAAGCAATCCATACAATCCACGTTTAAAAAAGCGATGCGGATGGGTGTCAAACTAGCTTATGGTACTGATATTGGAGGGTATGATTGGAGCTTACCTCAAGCCAAGGACTTTACTTATTTTGTAGAATGGGGATTAACACCCGTTCAAGCCATTCAAACTGCAACCATTACTGCTGCTGAATTATTGGGAATGCAAGGAAAGATTGGTGAAATAAAAGAAGGGGCATTTGCAGATATCATTGCCCTAAAAAAAGATCCTACTAAAGATATTAGTGCTTTACAAAATATAGACTGGGTGATGAAAGACGGAAAAATTTATAAGTATTAAAAAAATACGCATCAAAAATTGATGCGTATTTTTTTTGCTAACAGCGTATTCAATTTATTTTTTTACTTCACTTCCTTTCCATCCAAAAAATGCGACTACTAAAAAGGCGACCATGGGAACGATGTAACCCATTTGTATATTACCTGTTTGATCAGAGATGAGTCCAAATATTCTAGGTAATACTGCACCGCCTACAATCGCCATGATAATCAAGCTGCTACCCATTTCGGTATCAGAACCTAAGTCCTTAATGCCTAATGAAAAAATGGTCGGGAACATTACTGACATAAAAAAGGACATCCCAATTAACGCATAAATTGTGATAATGCCATGTGAAAATATGGCAACAATACAAAGCAGCGTAGCTAA
>Ga0209401_1001130_pt1 | contig 17811 bp, 14 predicted proteins | sample M_140807_MF_Meta_FD_187318 | JGI IMG/M metagenome (GOLD analysis project Ga0209401, IMG submission 187318) | Freshwater microbial communities from Lake Montjoie, Canada to study carbon cycling - M_140807_MF_MetaG (SPAdes) (version 2) | ecosystem: Environmental > Aquatic > Freshwater > Lake...
CCGCACCAGCACATCGCGGGCCAGGTACACCGGCATGCCCACCCCGTAGGCCATCAGCAGGGCGGCCACCAACTGGGCAGCGCCGTGGTTGAAGGCGCCCCGCTCATACACCAGCTTCACGATCGGCACCGCCAGGCCCACCATCAGGGCGCCCAGCGGCAGCATGCTGGCGCTCGAGAGCATCAGGCCCTGGCGGATGCGGGCGATCAGCTCAGGACGGTCAGCCGGGGCGGTGAGCCTTGCATACACGGGGAGCAGCGGCACCAGCAGGGCATTGGAGAGGAGGCCCAGGGGCGTCTGCACCAGCAGGTTGGCGTAGCCCAGGCCCGCGGCCGCCCCCACGATCCCGGAGGCGAAGAACAGATCCACGAACACGTTGATCTGCAGCATCCCCGAGGAGAGGGTGGCCGGGCCCATCACCGAAAGCACCTCCTTCACGCCAGGGTGCTTCCAGTCCCACACCAGCTCGAATTTGTGCAGGCCCTGCTTGGCGAGGGCCGGCAACTGGATGAGCCACTGCAGCAGGGCCCCCACCGTGGTGCTGGCCGCCAGGGCGATGCCGCCGAGCATGGCCCACTGGGGCAGCACGATCGCCGATCCCAGCCGCCACCAGAGCAGGCCGATGCCGCCGATCACCGCCAGGCTGGAGAGGAGGGGGCTCACGGCCGGCAGCCAGAACTCATCGGCGGCATTGAGGGCCCCGAAGCCCAGGCCGATCAGACCGGCGAAGAGGGCCATCGGCGCCATCCAGCGCATCTGCACCACCGCCAGCTCGTGGCGGGAGGCATCGAGGCCGGGGGCCACCAGGGTGATCAGCGGATCGGCGGCCACGATCAGCAGCAGGGTCACCACCAGCAGGGCGGCCCCCACCAGGGTGTTGATCGCCGCCAGCACGTGGGCGCCCTCGCTGCGGTCGCGGCGGGAAAGCACGCTCACCATGGCGCTGTGAAAGGGCCCGTTGATGCCCCCCAGCAGAATCAGCAGGAAGCCCGGCAGCACGTAGGCGTAGTTGTAGGCGTCGTAGGCGGCGCCCACCCCGAAGGCCGCGGCGATCACCTGCTGGCGCAGCAGGCCCACCACCTTGCTGAGGGCGGTGGCCACCGCCACGACAAGGGCAATCCTTCGCAGTGATTTCGCCATCGGGGCGGGCCCGTGGCCCTCGCGGTCGCTCGGCAGTATGGCCGCCGTCTTGCCGCGTTTCCCCTCCAAGGTGCCGGCGGCCTGGCGTTCCACCCGGTAGGGATCTGCCCATTCAGCCGGGTCCCGCTCACCGCGCTCGACTCCAGCGGAACCGTCGGATGGCGAAGTGGTGCCGCCAGCCGCCGCCGCGGGGCCCGGCCTGTTGGACTGCCCCCACGCTTCGCTGCGCTCCAGGGACTCCGTGATGCCCCGTGCTTCAGGCCATTCCGAATCCCGCGCTGCCGGCTCCGCCGGGACCGCGGCCACGGCCGCTTCCGGTGGCACCGCCCCTGCCCCAGCGGCGGCCCTGGCGGCCACGCCCCAGCGGGTGCTCGCCCTTGAACCGCTGGTGGAGGGGGTTCTCCTGAAGCGCTACAAGCGCTTCCTGGCCGATGTGGAGCTCGCCGATGGCACGGTGGTCACCGTGCACTGCCCCAACACCGGCCCGATGACCGGGGTGCTCCATCCGGGCGGCCGGGTACGGCTTCGCCATGCCCCCTCCCCCACCCGCAAGCTGGCCTGGACCTGGGAGCAGGCGGAGGTGCCCGGCGCCACGGGAGTGCCGGTGTGGGTGGGGGTGAACACGGCCCTGCCGAACCGGCTGGTGCGGGCCACGATCGAAGCGGGCTGCCTGACGCCGTGGCTCGGGCCTGTGGCGGCGATCCGCGCTGAGGTGCCCTACGGCGAGGGCCGCCGCAGCCGCATCGATCTGCTGCTCACCCCGGCCCCCGGCCCCGATGGCACCCCGCCGGCCGACCCGCGGCCGATCTACGTGGAGGTGAAGAACACCACCTGGACCCAGGGGGACCTGGCCCTGTTCCCCGACACGGTGACCGAGCGCGGCCAGAAGCACCTGCAGGAGCTGATGTCCCTGCTGCCCCAGGCGCGGGCGGTGCTGCTGCCCTGCCTCAACCGCGGCGATGTGAGCCGTTTCGCGCCCGGTGACGCGGCCGATCCCCGCTATGGCGAGCTGTTCCGCCAGGCCCGGGCCGCCGGGGTGGAGGTGCTCCCCTGCATCTTCGGGTTATCGGCCGAGGCGGTGCACTGGCTGGGGCTGGCCGCGGTGCTCGAGCGCCAGCCCGCCTGATCAGCGGCAGGCCCCCATAGAGTCACGCTTGCTTGCGCCCGCCGCCGTGGATACCCGAGCCTTCAAGCGCTCCCTGCACCATTCGGAGCTCTACAACCGCCGCGGATTCGGGTTGGGGGAAGAGGTGGCGGGCAGCCTGCAGACCGCCTATCAGAGCGATCTGATCGCCGCTCTCCGCACCCACGGCCACGAGCTCAAGGAAGGGAGGCTCACGGTGCGGCTGGCGGAGGCCTTCGGCTTCTGCTGGGGCGTGGAGCGGGCGGTGGCGATGGCCTACGAAACCCGCCGCCACTACCCCACCGAGCGGATCTGGATCACCAACGAGATCATCCATAACCCCTCGGTGAACGACCATCTGCGCGAAATGGATGTGCTGTTCATCCCGGTGGAGGGCGGTGTGAAGGACTTCTCCGAGGTGGCCGCCGGCGATGTGGTGATCCTGCCGGCCTTCGGGGCCACCGTGCAGGAGATGCAGCTGCTCAGTGAGCGGGGCTGCCACATCGTCGACACCACCTGCCCCTGGGTGTCCAAGGTGTGGAACACCGTGGAAAAGCACAAGAAGCAGGCCTTCACCTCGATCATCCACGGCAAGGTGAAACACGAGGAAACCCTGGCCACCAGCTCCTTCGCCGGCACTTATCTGGTGGTGCTCGACCTGGCCGAAGCCCAGATGGTCTGCGACTACATCCTGGCCGGCGCCGCCGCTGCCGATCCGGGCGAGCGGGCCGCGGCGCGGCAGGCCTTCATGGACCGGTTCTCCCGAGCCTGCTCCCCGGGGTTCGATCCCGACCGGGACCTGACCCGCCTCGGGGTGGCCAACCAGACCACGATGCTCAAGAGCGAAACCGAGGAGATCGGGCGGCTGTTTGAGCGCACGATGCTGCAGCGCTTCGGTCCGACTGAACTCAACCAGCACTTCCTGGCCTTCAACACCATCTGCGATGCCACCCAGGAGAGGCAGGACGCCATGTTCGCCCTGGTGGACGAGCCCCTCGACCTGATGGTGGTGATCGGCGGATACAACTCCTCCAACACCACCCACCTGCAGGAGATCGCGGTGAGCCGCGGCATCCGCTCCTTCCACATCGACACCCCCGAGCGAATCGGCCCGGGGAACCGGATTGAGCACAAGCCGCTCGGCGGAGAACTGGAGGTGGTGGATCCCTTCCTGCCGGAGGGAGCGATCCGGGTGGGCATCACCTCCGGCGCCTCCACGCCCGATCGGGTGGTGGAGGATGTGATTCAGCGCCTGATCGCCCTCACCGCCGCCTGAATCCGGCACCCCCTGTGCTCCGCGCCGCTGCAATCCTTGCGACAGCGGCGGCCCCTCGGGGCTTTAGATTCCTTCCATAACTCTGCCTGGGGTAGACGTTCACCGACCTCGCTTCGCGGTCTCGCACCGCCGGGCAGGTCCCCTGTCGGTTTCCAGGCCGGCCGCTCCCAGTCCCTTCCGACGAGTCCGTCGCCCTTGTCCCGTCTGGCCTCTTCCGCACCGACTGAGAGCTTCTCCGATCCCGTTCCGGACCGAGACCCGGTCCAGCGGGAGCTGCTCCACGCTGGGGGGATTCCGGCCGACCAGCCGGAGGCTCTGCGGCACAGCCCCGATGGCCGGGTGCGGCGCTATGGCAGCAGCTTCGCCGATCTGATGGAGATGCGGGCGCCTGCGTCGGTGGTCGAGGCCTATCTCGACCGGCATGAGGGCTGGTTTCAGCGCTGCGCGGCGCCGATGGAGGTCAGGCCGCTGGAGCGCAATGGCTACGTGCTCACCCTGGGGCGCTTCGGCAACTTCGGCTTCGAGGTGGAGCCCACCATCGGCCTCGAACTGCTTCCCCAGGCGGCGGGGGTCTACCGCATCCAGACCGTGCCGGTGCCCGGCGCCGATGCCACCCTCTCGGCCCTCTATGACGTGGAGTTCAATGCCGCCCTGCGGCTCGATGAGGCCATCGATCCGGAGGCCGCCAAGGAGATCTCGGCTGAAGAGGTGGACACCCTCATGGCCCACACCCTGGTGCGCTGGGATCTGGATCTGGCCGTGTGGATCAGGCTGCCGGCGATGATCAGCTTCCTCCCCGAGGGTCTGGTGCAGACCAGCGGTGATCACCTGCTCCGCCAGATCGTGCGGCAGGTGTCGCGCCGTCTCACCTGGAAGGTGCAGGAGGATTTCCACGCCAGCCACGGCATCCCCTGCCCCCCTCGTCGCCGGGCCCGCTTCTGAGCGCAGCCGGCGCCGAACCCGCTGGGTCACCCCAGCCCGTCGCCAACCGGAAGCGAGAAGGCTGAAGCGGCCCTGCCGATCCGATTGAGGGCACCGGCTTTTCGTGTTCTCTCGCTTTGGCTGGCCCTTCAGGAGGGCCTCAGACAGGCGATCGGTCGGTTGCTGAGGGTGGATGCAGCCTGAGCCGCTGGGTTCCCGCGGCTTTCGGAGAGAAACTGGTGGCGGCGCCGGGGCAGGACCTGAGGGGGGATTGGGGTGGAGCGGTGCGCCCCCCCAATCCAGCTGGTTCCGTTGCTCAGGCCTGGGGCTGGAGGATCTTCTGCACGATCTGCAGGCCGGTGAAGGCCTGCCACAGGAAGAGGGTCAGCACCGTCATGTTGAGGCCCACGTGCACCTTGCGGGCCACCAGGTTGCCCTTCTGCATGGCGGTGGTGAGAGAGGCGGCGATCGCCACCAGGGTGGTCATCCCCAGGCCCACCAGCAGGTGGGGGCCCACGAAGAGCTTGCCGTTGTTGAGGTAGGTCACGGCCATGCCACCGAGGGTGCCGAGCACCATCACGGCCAGGATGATCTGGCCGATCTTGAGGTGGCGCTGAACGAACTGCCCCTGGATCAGGGGTTTGCGCTCCTCGGCGGTGGTGGCGGTGCGCAGCTTCTTGGCCTGGATCCCCAGGTAGAGCCCATAGCCGCTCAGGGCCAGCAGCACCCACATCAGCACGGGGTGCACGAAGCTCAGCCCGAAGGCCACGGAACCGGGGATCTCGAGGGGCATGGAAGGAAAGCGGCAGGGGCCAGCCTGAAGAAACTACAGCTCACCCGGTTGCGGCCGCTGTCGCCTTGGGTGCCCCCGTTTTGCCGCAGGTTGTTCACCTCCAGGTGAGGCGCAGAACATGACGCCGGCCGCCTCAGTGCAGGAAGTGACGCCGCCCGGTGATCACCATCGCCAGGCCGAGCGCGTTGCAGGCCTGGATCGAGTCGCCATCCCGCACGCTGCCGCCGGGCTGGATCACGGCGCTGATGCCGTGGGAGGCGGCCAGCTTCACGGTGTCGTCGAAGGGGAAGAAGCCATCGCTGGCCAGCACGGCGCCACGGGCCCGCTCGCCGGCGGCCGCCAGGGCGATCTGGGCCGATCCCACCCGGTTCATCTGGCCGGCGCCGATGCCCAGGCTCTGGCCCGCGGCGGCCACGGCGATGGCATTGGAGCGCACGTGGCGCACCACCCGCCAGGCGAAGCGCAGGTCGGCCCACTCGGCCTCACTGGGTTGGCGCTGGCTCACCACCTGCCAGCTGGTCGGATCGATCGCCTGGTCGTCGAGGTCCTGGGCCAGCACGCCGCCGAGCACGCTGCGCAGCTGCTGGCGATCGGCCGCGGCGATGGCGGCGGGCGCCAGCTCCAGGAGTCGCAGGTTCGCTTTGGCAGCGAGCCGCTCCCGGGCTTCGGATTCGAAGGCGGGGGCCACCACGCACTCCAGGAACAGCCCCGCCAGATGCTCAGCAGCGGCGGCATCCACGGGCCGGTTCAGAGCCACGATGCCCCCGAAGGCCGAGACCCGGTCGGCATCCAGGGCCCGCAGCAGGGCTTCGGCCCCGCCGGAGCCGGTGGCCACCCCGCAGGGATTGGTGTGCTTCACCACCACCGCCGCCGGCAGGTTGATGGCCGCCTCAGCCTCGCCACCGGCCTGGTTCGCCGCCCCAGCGGGCTCGCCGTAGCCGAACTCCCGCACCGTGGCCAGGGCCGCCTCGAGGTCGAGGAGGTTGTTGTAGCTGAGCTCCTTGCCCTGAAGCTGGCGGGCCGCCCCCAGGCCGGCCTCGGCGCTGCCGTACCAGAGAGCCTGTTGGTGGGGGTTCTCGCCATAACGCAGGCTCTGGCGGGCCGGCAGCGTGAGCTGCAGCGGCGCGATGGCCTCGGCCGCGGAGGCTCCGGCGTCATCCGCCGGGGAGGCCTCCGCCGCATCCAACCGCCCTGCCAGCCAGGCGGCGATGGCGGCGTCGTAGGCGGCGGTGTGCGCGAAGGCGGCCAGGGCCAGCCGGCGCCGCAGGGTTTCATCCACGCCACCGGCGGCCAGGGCCTCGAGGAAGCCGCCGTACTGGGCCGGGTCGGTGAGCACCGCCACGTCGGCGTGGTTCTTGGCCGCCGCGCGCACCATGGCCGGCCCGCCGATGTCGATGTTTTCGATCGCCGTCTCAAAGGCCACCGCCGGATCGGCCACGGTGCGGGAGAAGGGATAGAGGTTCACCACCACCACATCAATCGCATCGATTCCCTGGGCCTCCAGATCAGCCCGGTGGGCGGGATCGGAGCGTTTCGCCAGGATGCCGCCGTGGATACGGGGATGCAGGGTCTTGACCCGACCGCCAAGGATCTCCGGGGCGCCGGTGTGCTCCGCCACCTTCGTGACCTGCAGCCCGGCCGCTATCAGGGCCGCCGCGGTGCCGCCGCTCGAGAGGATCCGGTAGCCGTGGGCCAGCAGCCCCTGGGCCAGGGGCACCAGGCCCGCTTTGTCGGACACACTCAAGAGGGCCGTGGGGGCCATGGCGGTGGCGGTGGACAGTGGAAGGGCCAACCTACGCAGCGGCAGTGCCCCACACCTGTGCGGTGCCTGCATCCAGGCCTGCGGCGACCACGCCGCGACCGCTTTCAGCCCATCCTTTTCAGAGCGTCTCTCCAGCACGCTGGTCCGAAGGCTTGCCATCCGATCACGGCCCATCCGTTCCATTCGGCCGAGCTCTTCCAGCACGACTGGCTGGCCCCACCTGACCCCGCCTGTTCGCCATGACCCCTCCCCCCGCCGACCACGCCGAATTCCCTGCCTTCCCGGGCGACCCCGGCGGCGTGGATCCCGAATCGCTCCAGAGCGGGCCGGAGCGGGCCGAGCGCCGGCTGGTGCTGCTGCACGGCTGGGGCGCCGACGCCGATGACCTTCTCGATCTCGGGCGGGAACTGGTGGATGCCAGCGTGAGCCTCGTGGCCCTGCGCGCCCCCTGGCCCCATCCCGCGGGGGTGGGGCGGCAGTGGTACGACCTGCAGCGACCCAACTGGCCGGAACTGCCGGAATCGCGGACCAGATTGCGCGAGCGGCTGCTGGCGCTGGGGCGGAGCGTGCCCCTGGAGGCCACCGCCCTGCTGGGGTTCTCCCAGGGCGGCGCCATGGCCCTGGATGTGGGCTGCGGTGATCCCGGCGGAGCCGAGGGGTTGCCGCTGGCCAGCCTGATCGCCTGCAGCGGTTACCCCCATCCGGGCTGGACGCCCCGCCGTCCGGAGCCGGCGGTGCTGATCACCCACGGCCAACAGGATCCGGTGGTGCCGTTCGCCGCCAGCGAGGCCCTCGAGCAGATGCTGCGGGCGGCAGGTGGCACGGTGCAGCGGCTCGCCTTTGCCGGCGGCCACGGCATTGATCCGGCCCTGTTCCCAGGCATCCGCGCCACCCTGGAGGCCGGCTGGGGCTGAGAGGGGCGCCCCGGTTCGTCCCTGAGGCTGGGCGCGTCGGTGGGACGAACACGGGGCCAACGGCCCTGGAGGCATGGAGGCCTGCGTTCCCCGATGCTCTCTGGCAGCAGCAAGGCCGACCCTCCAGCCTGGCGCCAGGCCATCGAACCGGCCGGGGCAAGGTTGGAGGACCGGCCGAAGTGCCGGGGGCTGGAGGCGCCGCTGTCGAACCCTCCCTGAAAGCGTGTACCAGGTGCCGCCCCCTGAGGGACGGCGCCGGCTTCAGCCGCTCAGACGAAGGCGTATTCGTACTCCTCCATCTCCTCCCAGTCGTCGCTGGCGAGGGCCTCCAGACCCTCGAAGAGCACCTCTTCACCGATGGTGTCCACGATCAGCCGCAGGGAGGGGAAGAGAAAGTGGTTCTCTTCGGCGTACTGGGCGCTGAACAGGCCCTTTTCGCCCCAGAAGAAGCGGTCAGTGGTGTGTTCGTTGCGGCGCACGTTCAGGATCGCCGGGGCCACCAGGTCGGCCTCAGCGATGTAGCGGCGGGCGGCGGTGACCGGCTTGTGGGAGCCGGTTTCGAGGTTGAAGGTGGGCACGTGGGCGAGAACACGCTGGCCGGCAAGGCGACGGCGACTGATCCGCTTGCGCTTCTTGGACATGGAACGGATCCCGGTGGGGGACTGGAGAGGGTGGCTGGAAGGTGGGAAGGCCGTTGGCGCGCAGCAAAGCGCGGGCGGCAGCCCTGGCGAACCCACGGCCTGATGGCCGCGGGCCCACGCCCCTACGTCGGTCGTCCTCGGAGCGGTCTGGGGAGATCACCGTGAGCGACACGCGACGGCCGCGGAGCGGACCATCGGGACAGGAGAGGTACCCATCAGCCTCTGCTGTAGCCTGGATTGCGATTGAGGTGCAACCTCTGCTCGTGTTTGAAGCCCGACATAGGGCCTCGCCCGGGCCTCGGACCAAAGGGGCGCCAGAAAATTCCGCCGTTGTCGGCGTTCCGGTGGCCCAGCGATCGGTTGCCCTGGCTGGCTCGACGGTGATCTGCCGCCCGCTCGTTGCGGACTGCGGAGTAGTGGTCGATACATGGAGCATACGCCTTTTTTCGGAATTCCCACAGATTTGCCCGAAATCCGTCCGGCGCCCCCCTGCCCGCCCCGGTTCTGAGCGGTGGTGATTCCAGTCTCCGACAGCTTTCTTGTGCTGCTTGGCCACCAGCTGGGGCAATTCGCCGACTGCCGGGAGGTGCGCTCCCTGGTGGTGTATGTGACCCACGCGACCGGCGAGGGGGCCCCGAGCCTCATCCCGGTGGGCCACTGGCCGGCCGACGGCCGGGCCCTGCCGGCGGTGGATGGCGGCAGCGGCCTGCGGGTGCCCGCCGAGGAGCGGCGCTGGTTACCCCTGCGGAATGGCTCCGAGCTGCTGGGGGCGATCCAGGTGGAGAGCGCCGTCAATCCCTGGCCCGAACCCCTGCGCCAGAGGCTGCAGGCGGTGGCCCTGGGGCTGGCCGAGGCCCTGCGGCTGGATCGGGAGGGCCAGCGCCTGCGCCATCGGCTGGCGCTCCAGGAGGAGCAGCTGCGCCTGCTGGTGCACCAGCTTCGCAATCCGCTCACCGCGCTGCGCACCTTCGGCCACCTGTTGCTGCGTCGCCTCGACAAGGACAGCGACAACCGCTCCCTGGTGGAGGGGCTGCTCGCCGAGGAGCGTCAGCTGCAGCGCTATGTGGACGCGATCAGCGATCTGGCCCGGCCTGATGCCCTGATCGCCGCGGCGCCCGATCCCCAGCCCCTGCTCCTGCCACCCCTGCTCAGCGGTCCCGGTGGGCAGCCGCTCTCCGCGCCGCTGTCGCCGCTGATCCAACGGGCGGAGGCCACGGCCACCCTCCAGGGCCGACTCTGGAGGGGACCCGAAACGCTGCCCTCCTGGCGCGGGGACAGCGGTGCGGTGGCTGAGATCATCGCCAACCTGCTCGAGAACGCCTTCCGCTACAGCCCCCAGGGAGCGGCGGTGGGCCTTCAGGCCCAGAGCACCCCCGAGGGGCCCCGGCTCACGGTGTGGGATGACGGTCCGGCGATCGAGGAGGCCGAACGGGAGGCCATCTTCCAGAAAGGGGTGCGGGGAAGCCGCGGCCTGCCCCTGCCCGGCACCGGGCTCGGCCTGGCCCTGGCGAGGGATCTGGCCCGCTCCCTGGGGGGGAGCCTGGAGCTGGTGATTCCCCCCCAGGCCGTGGATGCCGGGCTGCCGGCGCGGGGGAACGCCTTCGTGCTCCGCCTGCCGGCCTGTGCTGAAGCGGGCGCGTAGGGGCGGTGGGCCGGCTGGATGGCGACCCGGAACCTGGCTGACCAGCGCCGGGGTTCTGACCCTGCCGTTGGCGCTGATCGGCGCGGAACGGGGCGTTCATTCGGGTGAGGGTCGATCGTGCTGACAACGGGCGGGCCGGACCGGGCTCCCACCCGGTCTGGATCGCGCCGGGTTCTCCTCGCTTCAGCGCCCCGGACCGGCGGCGCCCCCCAGGCCGATGGCGGCGCTGAGCATCAGCGCCAGGGCTTCACTCCACTCCACACAGGCGCCATAGCTGTCGCCGCTGTGGCCACCCAGCCGCCTGCCGAGCCAGAGGGGCACCACCAGGGCCGGCAGCAAACCGGCCAGACCCGCCAGAGCGGCCCTGGCACCGGTTCCGGGGAGGATCGCGCCAGCCGCCCCCAGCCCCCCCAGCAGCAGCGGCACCAGCAGCAGCGCGGTGGGCCGCAGCTCCCGGGCCAGACCGGCCCAGTGCTCCCGGTGAAAGCCGGCCGTGCCGCCGGGCCGCAGGTAGGGAAAGCGGGCCATGGCCACCAGGGGGGCCACCCGGCCCCAGAGGGCGGCCCAGGGGAGAGCCAGCGGGGCGGCGGGCCCCAGGCTGGCCAGGGCGGCGGTGCGCAGCAGCAGAAGCAACACCAGGGCCTGGCTGCCACTGGCGCCCACCCGGCTGTCCTCCATCGCCTCCAGGAGGCGTTCGCCGGCGGCCAGTCCATCGGCGGTGTCCATGGCGCCATCCATGTGGAGGCCACCGGAGAGCAGCAGGCCGGCGGCCAAGACCAGAGCCACCTGGGCCAGCAGGGGCACGCGGCCCTCCAGGCCCCACCACAGCAGCCCCTGCAGCAGACCCAGCACGGCCCCCACCCAGGGGGCGAAGCGGGCGATCCGCTGGAAGCGGGGCTTCGGCCAGGGCCAGGCGGGCAGCACCGAGTAAAAGATCCAGGCCCCGGCCAGGTCCCGCAGCCAGGCGGGGCCGGCGGCGGAATCGCGCTCGCGGGGGTGCGTCATTCGGTTCGGCGGCCTCAGGTGGCCCAGGTGCAGGCGACCCCTAGCGTCGCTGCAGCGATCCAGCGGCGCCATCATCTCCGCCCCCTTCCCCTTCACGATCTCCGCTCGCTGCCCCCACACCCGGGCCCGCTGCGGCTGCTTCCACACGCCCCATGGGCCGGTGCACACGCCGCGCTTCATGCCGGTGGGCACCGCCGCCACCGTGAAGGGGGTGAGCATCCCCCAGCTGGCCGACACCGGCGCCGAGATGGTGCTGGCCAACACCTATCACCTCCATCTGCAGCCCGGTGAGGCGGTGGTGGCCGAGGCGGGCGGGTTGCACCGCTTCATGGGCTGGCAGGGCCCCCTGCTCACCGATTCCGGTGGTTATCAGGTGTTCAGCCTCGGCGCCATCAACCGCATCGACGATGACGGCGTGGTGTTCCGCTCCCCCCGTGACGGCGCCCGCATCCACCTCACCCCCGAGCGCTCGATGGCGATCCAGGTGGCCCTGGGGGCGGATGTGGCGATGGCGTTCGATCAATGCCCCCCCTGGCCGGCCGGCGAGGCGGCGGTGGCAGAGGCCTGCCGCCGCACCCACGCCTGGCTGGAGCGCTGCGTGAACGCCCATCAGCGCCCCGATCAGGCCCTCTTCGGCATCGTGCAGGGCGGCTGCTGGCCGGCCTTGCGGGCCGAATCGGCCCGGGTGGTGGCGGGCTTCGACCTGCCGGGCATTGCCGTGGGCGGCGTGAGCGTGGGGGAGCCGGTGGAGGAGATGCACCGCATCGTGCGCCAGGTGGGGCCGCTGCTACCGGAGGCGAAACCCCATTACCTGATGGGGGTGGGCAGCCTGCGGGAGATGGCCATCGCCGTGGCCCAGGGCTTCGATCTGTTCGACTGCGTGCTGCCCACCCGCCTCGGGCGCCACGGCGCGGCCCTGGTGGGGGGCGAACGCTGGAACCTGCGCAACGCCCGCTTCCGCCACGACCACAGCCCTCTCGATCCCTCCTGCCCCTGCCTGGCCTGCCAGAGCCACAGCCGTGCCTACCTGCACCACCTGATCCGCTGCGAGGAGATGCTGGGGCGCACCCTGCTCAGCCTCCACAACCTCACCACCCTGCTGCGGTTCACGCGAGCGATGGGCCAGGCGATCGCCGAGGGGGGCTTTTCCGAAGATTTCGCTCCCTGGGATCCGGCTTCGTCGGCGGCCCATACCTGGGCCCCAGCCGGCTGAGCGGTTGCCTCCGGGAGGGCCGAGCCTCCGCAGCAGGCCCCCGGTGCCGACTGTTCGGAAAAGATCCCCTGGAAAGCCACCCGGCCGAGGCCGCGGCTCTCAGCCTCCGCCCGCCGCAGCGCCGCTGCCGGCCACGATCCGGGCAGAAGTTGAGATCGCGGCGGGTTGCCTCTCAGGCCGCCCCCGCCTCGAACACCAACAGGCAGCTGGCATCCCAGCGGCCACCATGGAACCGCTCACAGCAGGTCCGGCAGGCCAGGCCTTTCCGCCGCCGCCGATAGGGAGAGGTGTGGCCGCAGCGCGGGCAGCGGGCGATCCAGCGGGCGGTCTCCACCGGCAGGGGGTAGGTGTGGCGAACGCTCACCACAAACTCCGCCTGGGCGGCATTGATGGTTGCCATCCGGCCACGGAAGTGGGGGCCATGCACCTCCCTGAGCCCCAGCACCCGGTCGATCCAGGCGTGAATCATCTCGTGGCAGAGGGTGCTGAGCAGGGCCTGGCGGGGCAGGGGCTCCAGCAGCGGCCTCGACAGCACGATCTCACAGAGGTCGGAGCCATCGGCGCGGCGGCCGCTGCGATACAGACCGGCGGTGCGGGTGAGCCGACCATCGCTCCAGCGCAGGTCGACCAGGGGGCGGCCCCCAAGGGCCAGCTCACCGGCGAAGTGCTCCCGGTTGAGCCGGTGGAACAGGGGTGGCAGCGGTTCCAGGGGCACGGCGGGGCACCGAGGGAGCAAGCGGCGGGAGCAGGTCCGGCCGAGCGGGGCCCGCGGGATGGGGGCCCGGGCAGTATCGCCACTGCCGGGCGGGGTCGTCGGTCAGACTCTCGTGCACGCAACCCCTGAGACACCCCATGGACTGGGAACTGGCCCGCGGCATCGGCAGCAAGGCCCTGTTCGCCGGCGCCGGCGCCCTCCTCCTCTACTGGACGATCTCGGCGGTGAAACTGGTGCTCAGCGCCCGTGGCATCAACCCGCTGATCAAGCAGTTCTTCACCCAGGTGGCCTCCGGCCAGGTGGATGCGGCCTACCTGCTGACCACCAAGAACTACCGCTCCCACGTGAACCGCCAGCAGTTCATCCGCTTCCTGGCCGGGCTGCAGCTCAACAAGTACCGCAACCTCAAATCCGGCCGGCCCCGCATCCAGGACGACCAGGTGATCCTCACCGTGAAGCTGAAATCGGACGGCCAGGAGGAACTCCCCCTCGATTTCACCTTCGTGAAGGTGGATGAGGCCTGGCGGGTGGACCGCATCCAGAAGACCGCCGCGGCCTGATCGCCTTCCCTGGCGGCCTGCACGCTTCAGCCCGCTCCCCGGCAGCATGGGCGCCCAGGACCTGCCCAATCCGCCGGCTCGGTCTCCGGGCCGGTGATGACCACCGGAGTTCCGTTTCACTGTGCCGTCCCCAGCCGCCTCAGAAGGTTCCTCCGCGGTGGGCGGCACCAGCCCAGCCGATGAGGGAATGGCTCCGCCAGAGGTTCAGGGCCCTGGAGAGGATGGTCGGCCAGCTGTCGGGGATGCCCTGCAGGCTCCTGAGGAAGATCGGGCGACCTGCGTGCGTGCATCACGGGCCGCCGCGATTGCGCCTGTTCTCGGGATGGATCCGCCGGCTCCAGAGAGCGCTCGGCCTGCTGCTGACGCTGGCCTTGGCGCTCCGCTGCGCGATCCCTCCGGGGGCTCTCACCCCAGCAGCGCCCAGCGGGATCGGGCGGCCGAACTGCGCCGGCTGCTGCAGGAGGCCGCCCATGCCTACTACGTGCTCGATGCACCCCTGATGGAGGATCCGGTCTACGACCGGCTCTACCGGGAGCTGCTGGAGCTGGAGAGCAGCTTCCCCGAGCTGCTCAGCCCGGACAGTCCCACCCAGCGGGTGGGGGGGCAACCGGCTGAGGGCTTCCGCAGCGTGGAGCACCGGATCGGCCTGCTCAGCCTCGACAACGCCTTCTCGCTCCAGGAACTGGAAGCCTGGTACGCCCGCCTGCTCAAGGTGCTGGATCGAATCCCGGCGCCGGGTGATCCGCTGCCGGCGCTGCCGATGGTGGGGGAGCTGAAGATCGATGGCAACGCCCTGGCCCTCAGCTACGAGAACGGTGTTCTGGTGCGGGCGGCCACCCGGGGGGATGGCGAGCGTGGCGAGGAGATCACCGCCAACGTGCGCACGATCCAGAGCGTGCCCCTGCGGTTGCAGCTGCGCCATCCGCCCGTCTGGGTGGAGGTGCGCGGCGAGGCCCTGATCCCCGATGCCACCTTCGCGGCGATCAATGCCGACCGCACCGCCCGCGGTGAGGCCCCCTTCGCCAACCCCCGCAACGCCTGCGCCGGCACCCTGCGCCAGCTCGATCCGAAGGTGGTGGCCTCCCGGCGGCTCGACTTCTTCGCCTACACCCTGCACCTGCCGGACGACGCCGATGGTCTCCGCGGCTCCGATGCCGCCCCCCCGGGTCCGGGCGTCACCCCGGCCAAGCCGCAGCGGCGCGATGGCCCTGGTGAGCTGAACGGGCCCGAAGCCGACGATCCGGCTCCTCCCCGCAGCCAGTGGGAGGCCCTGCGCTGGCTGGAGGCAGCCGGCTTCCGGGTGAATCCCAACGCCGCACAACTGGGCGACCTGGCCGCCGTGGAGGCCTTCTGCGCCCGCTGGGAACAGGAGCGGCGAGGCCTGCCCTATGCCACCGATGGCGTGGTGGTGAAGCTCAACGACCTGGGCCTCCAGGACGCCGCCGGCTTCACCCAGAAGGCGCCCCGCTGGGCCATCGCCCTCAAGTACGCCGCCGAGGAGGCGCCCAGCCGGCTGCTGCGGCTCACCTGCCAGGTGGGGCGCACCGGTGTGGTGACGCCGGTGGCCGAATTCGAACCGGTGCCCCTGGCGGGCACCAGCGTGGCCCGCGCCACCCTCCACAACGCCGACCGCCTCGCCGAGCTGGATCTCCACGCCGGTGACACGATCGTGGTGCGCAAGGCCGGCGAGATCATCCCCGAGGTGGTGCGGGTGCTGCCGGAGCTCCGGCCCTCCGGCGCGCTGCTTCTGGCCCTGCCCCACACCTGCCCGGAATGTGGCTCGGAGCTGGTGCGCGAGGAGGGCGAAGCCGCCACCCGCTGCGTGAATAGCAGCTGTCCGGCGATCCTGCGGGGCTCCCTGCGGCACTGGGTGAGCAAGGGGGCCCTGGATGTGGATGGGCTTGGCAGCAAGCTGATCGAGCAGCTGGTGGACCGGGGGCTGGTGCGCTCGATCGCCGATCTGCACCGGCTCGATGGGGCCCTGTTGGCCAGCCTGGAGCGGATGGGGGAAAAATCCGCCGCCAACCTGGTGGCGGCCCTGGAGGCCTCACGCCGCCAGGGCTGGCACCGCCAGCTCTACGGCCTCGGCATCCACCACGTGGGGGAAGTGAACGCCAAAGCCCTGGCCCGGGCCTTTCCCAGCGCCGCGGATCTGGCCACGGCGGCGCTGGAGAGCCCGGAGCTGATCACGGCGGTCTTTGGAATCGGTGGCGAGATCGCCCAGTCGCTGCAGCAGTGGTTCGCCACCCCCGCCAACCAGGCGCTGCTGGCGGAGCTGGAGGGCCTCGGCTTCTCCCTGGCGGCCGGCGAGGCGGAGCGGCAGGCGGCCGCTGCCCCCGCCGGCGAACGCCCTCTCGAAGGCCAGACCTTCGTGCTCACCGGCACCCTGCCGGGCCTCTCCCGCAGCCAGGCCCAGGCCCTGATCGAGGCAGCCGGCGGCAAGATGAGCGGCTCGGTGAGCCGCAAAACCACCTGGCTGGTGGCCGGCGCCGAAGCGGGCAGCAAGCTGGCCAAGGCCGAGAGCCTGGGGGTGGCGGTGCTCGATGAAGACGGCCTCCGGGCTCTGCTGGCGGCGGAGCCCCCCGGCCCCGCGGCGAGCTGACCGCCTGAAGAACCAACCCCCGGAAACGTCCCAGGCTCGGCGAGGTCGGCAAGATACTTCCAAACTTCCGTGGCGGCCCAGCCTTGACCCACGCACCCCAACCCCCCAGCGGTGCTCCGGTGGCATCCCTGAGCGCCAGCGGGGATTCGGGCTCCGGTCACGTGCGCCTGCCATCCATCCCGCCCGAACTCTGGAGGGCCCTGGCCCGCCATGGGCTGCTGGTTCCCCTGTTGCGCCAGAGCGTGATCGCTGCGGCCGTGGCCGATGTGGAGGTCAGCGAGGAGGAGAGCATGGAATCCCGTCAGGCCTGGGGCGCGGCCAACCGCCTGGGCTCCACCGAGGCCGTGCTCCAGCACCTTCAGCGCCATGGACTCCAGGAGGCCGATGCCCTCTGGCAGGCCGAACTGCCCCGCCGAATCCAGCGGCACTGCGAGGAGCACTTCTCCCACCGTGCCGAGCAGCGCTTTCTGGCCCGCAAGAACCAGCTCGACCAAGTGATCTACAGCCTGCTCCGGGTCGAGGATGCGGCCCTCGCCCGGGAGCTCTACCTCCGCATCGCCGAAGGTGAGGCCGATTTCGCCGAACTGGCGGCCCGCTATTCCCAGGGGCCGGAACGTTCCACCCGCGGGGTGGTGGGACCGGTTCCCCTGCTGCAGGCCCATCCCGCCCTGGCGGAACTGCTGCGCACCAGCCGGCCCGGCCAGTTGCAGGCTCCGCTTCGAATCGAACAATGGTGGTTGGTGGTGCGGCTGGAATCGCTACGCTCAGCGAGCTTTGATCCCGAGATGCGCGATCGCATGGCCCGCGAACTCTTCGATGAATGGATCGATGAGGAAGTGGGGCTGTTGCTGGCCGCCCACCCCCCGGCATGACGGCTTCTCTGCAGGGTTCACCTGAAGCGATCGCCACGATCGCTCCCTTCAACGAATTATCGAAGGAGGGTCGGCGTCGCCTTGAGGCGAGCATCAGCCTCGTGCGATTCCGCGAAGGCGAGATGGTCAGCCCCGGCGACACCGTCGGCGACCGGATCCTGGTGGTGCTGGAGGGCGAGGCCCGCCTGCTCGGCGAGCGCGATGGCCGGCCCTTCACCCTGGAACGGCTGGGAGCGGGGGCGATCATCGGCCTGGCCTCCCTGCTGCGGGCCGAGGGCTGCGAAGCGGTGAGCGCCGCCACCGCCCTGGTGTCGGGCTCGATCCCGGATGCGGTGATGCTGGAGCTGCTCCAGAGCGAACCAGCCCTGCGGAGCTGGTGCGCCGCCCAGGTGTGGACCGCCGAGCTCCATGCCCTGCTGCAAAGCCGGGACAGCGCCCACGCCGGGGCGCCAAGCTTCGATCCCGGCCGCTGGCGCACGCGGCTGGAGCGCCTGCGGGGCTCCGTGCGGGCGGTGGAAATCCCCACGAACGCGAAACCGCCGGCACTGGCGGCCAACGAACACTGGGTGCTGGCCAGTGCGAATGTGCCGGAGCTTGCCATCGGCAGCCGACTTGCAGCCGGCGCTCCCCTG
>Ga0209401_1001133_pt1 | contig 17807 bp, 19 predicted proteins | sample M_140807_MF_Meta_FD_187318 | JGI IMG/M metagenome (GOLD analysis project Ga0209401, IMG submission 187318) | Freshwater microbial communities from Lake Montjoie, Canada to study carbon cycling - M_140807_MF_MetaG (SPAdes) (version 2) | ecosystem: Environmental > Aquatic > Freshwater > Lake...
TATCCCCATCTTCAACCTCCTGAATTCTGGTCCGAACCATTTCAAAATTTTGCAAATAGCGCTTTACTTTTTGCTTGTTTTTGCTGGTAATATCGGCGTTACACAAAAGCATTAAACTTTCTATGTCTTCGCCGGCATCAAATATCAAACGCCTAATGGCACTATCTGTAATATTTTCTTTGGTTAAACTAATGGGTCTCAAATGCAACAACACTAATTTTTGAACGAGTTTCATTTTCTCGTTTAAAGGAAGTTTTAGTTTGGTAAATATTTTAGGCACCATGCGCGCACCCACTACTTCGTGGCCATGAAACGTAAATCCAAATCCTTCTTCAAATTTTTTAGTAGCAGGTTTTGCAATATCGTGTAATAATGCGGCCCAGCGTAACCACAAATCCGGTGTGCTTTGGGCCATGTTGTCAAGCACTTGTAATGTATGGTAAAAATTATCTTTATGGCCCATGCCGTCAATATTTTCGGCGCCATATAAGTCTACTAACTGCGGAAATATTTTATGTAACAAACCAACTTTAAAAAGTAAATCAAAACCAATAGATGGTTTATCGCAAAGCATTATTTTATTAAGCTCTTCGGTAATACGCTCCTGTGATATAATACTAATCCGGTGTGCACTATCTGCAATGGCATCTAGCGTTTCAGGCACAATGGTATAACCTAATTGACATGCAAACCGGATGCCTCTTAGCATACGCAGCGGGTCATCACTAAAAGTTTGATGCGGTGCTAAAGGCGTTTTAATAATTTTATCCTGAATGGCCTCAAGTCCTCCAAATGGATCTATCAATTTGCCAAAAGCGGCTTCATGTAATCCAATGGCGAGTGCATTGATGGTAAAGTCTCTTCTATTTTGATCATCTTCGATACTGCCGGGGCTTACACTTGGCTTTCTACTATCGGAAGCATAACTTTCTTTGCGCGCACCTACAAATTCAATAATAAAATCATCAATTTTTATTTGTGCCGTGCCAAAATTTTTAAAAAAAGCAACGGTAGGTTTTGGTGAAAAAAGTGCTGCTACTTCGTGTGCTAACGCAATACCATCTCCAATACAAACCACATCCACATCGGTGGTAGGACGTCCAATAATTTTATCACGCACAAATCCACCAATTAAATAAGCAGGCACACCCAGCTTATCTGCTGCGGTACCTATTTTTTTAAAGAGTTGGGTTTCTAGTGGTGAACAATTGATTTCCATGCCTTGCAAATGTAGCGCTTTGCTCATTTATATAAGCGAAAGAGGCGCTAGTAATTGCGTGGTGGTAATGGTATTACCACAATTAAAATGACCTAGTGGACATGCCTTTTTTCCGTGCAGGCCACAAGGCTTGCAGGGTAAGTGTTCTGGGCTTTCTACAATAAACTGCACAGATGATAATGGACCATAACCAAAGGCCGGAATGGTAGAACAATAAATAGCTGCAACGGGTGCACCCGTTGCAGATGCCAAATGCATCGGTGCCGAGTCATTTACATAATTTAAATGCGCACCTTTTATAAGTGCCGCTGCTTCTAAGAGGTTTAGCTGTCCAGCAATATTAAACACATCCCCTCTCGATGCAGCACTCAGTATCTCTGCGCAGAGTGCTGCTTCATTGGGGGCGCCCATTAAATAAATGGAATAATTTGTGGGTACAGCGTTTATAAGATCGATCCAATTTTTTGCAGGCATTTTTTTTGTTTCCCACACAGATCCTGGCGACATACATATATATGGTGCCGATTGATATTTTTGCACGGCTGCAAAATTAGCTTCAGATGGATAGAGCGCTGGCTTTGCAACAGGCGCAGTTGTGAGTGAAGCAAGTAATGTGTGGTTGCGTGAAGTTTCGTGTGGTGGTGTTGCGTTAATATTTGGCGCAGTTGAAACCGCCTGCGCAGCCCCTCCAAATTGATGTTTAACCACTTCCGAAAATAAAAAACTGAGAGGGTTTTTATCAAAGCCAATTGTTTTTTTGGCACCCGATAAAACAGTGATAATGCCGGTGGCTAAATAACGCTGCGCATTAATTACAACATCGTACTCAATGCCCCTAATGGTTTTTATAATTTGAAAAAGGTGCTGGTATTTATTTTTCTTTTTATCCCAAACATGCACCTGACTCATGTATGGATGATTTGTAAAAAGTTCGTTGGCTCCTTGCCTTACTAAAATATCAAGTTTTGCGTCTGGATATGCGGCATGCAAATTTTCTAGCATCGCTGTTGCGAGTACAACATCTCCTATAAAAGCAGTTTGAATAACAAGTATGCGCATCATGCTGCAAAAATAACCAAAAGGGAACAAAAGGAACCAATTACGGCCTCAGAATTGTGAAGTGCCCGTCTTTACTGCATTTTACCACTGTAGAAGGTTCGGCTTGTGTAAGATCATCCTGACGATAGTTGACTACGTAATCCACCCCTTGCTTAACAGCAATATCAATATCTAAAAATATTTTAGGTGGCGGAAAGCCAGATACATTAGCGGAAGTACTTACAATGGGTTTTCTAAAACGCTTGATTAAATGCTTACAAAATTCATCGGCACAAATTCGAATACCCACAGATCCATCTTCTGCTAATAAATTAGAAGCGAGCCCTATCGCATCATCGTAAATAATAGTAGTAGGTTTTGATACTCCCATTATGTAATCAAACACTTCGATATGTGGGCTTGCCACATATTGTAATAACGAACGTTCATCGGCAATAAGTACAATAAGGGCCTTCGTATCCAGGCGGTTTTTTAACGCAAATATTTTTGCGACAGCAGCTTCATTTGTAGCATCGCAGCCAATGCCCCAAATGGTGTCGGTGGGATATAAAATAAGGCCACCGCTTTCTAAAACGCGTAAGCAAGCTTCTATATCAGAGTTAAATTGTGGGGTCACGTAGGCAAATATAATGGTAGTTAAAGATGTCTTGCTTATGTTTGCAAAAAATTTAAGCATGTCTTTACAAAATTTAATTTTAGAAGCCTGGTCAAATAGAGATTTATTAAAAGAGGCAACCTATAGTGATGCAGTAAGAGCAGTTATTGAAGATGTAGATAAAGGTCGTTTACGTGTAGCTTCTCCTGAAAACGATAAGTGGGTTGTAAACGAGTGGGTGAAACAAGCCATCCTTATGTATTTTGGTATTCAACAAATGCAAACATGGGAGCTGCCTCCTTTTGAATTTTATGATAAAATGTTGCTTAAAAGTAACTACAAAGAACTTGGCGTAAGAGCCGTTCCACCTGCAGTTGCCCGTTATGGTGCATACATCGCTAGCTCGGTGGTGCTTATGCCTAGTTATGTAAATATTGGTGCGTATGTAGATGCTGGTACCATGGTGGATACCTGGGCAACGGTTGGTAGTTGCGCACAAATTGGAAAAGGCGTACACCTGAGTGGTGGCGTAGGTATTGGCGGTGTATTAGAGCCATTACAAGCAAGCCCCGTTATTATCGAAGACGGTTGTTTTTTAGGTAGCAGAAGTATTGTGGTAGAAGGTGTTATTGTAGAAAAAGAAGCGGTATTAGGTGCCAATGTGGTACTAACACAATCAACAAAAATTATTGACGTAAGCGGATCTACACCGGTAGAATATACAGGACGTGTACCAGCTAGATCTGTAGTGATTCCGGGTACGACAACTAAAAAGTTTAATGCTGGAGAGTATCAAGTAAACTGTGCTTTAATTATTGGTCAGCGTAAAGCAAGTACCGATTTAAAAACAAGTTTAAACGATGCACTTCGTGATTTTAATGTAAGTGTGTAATCATTTACAGCACCATTAAGCTGCAACCGCGTAGGGCCGAATGATCCATTCGGCCAAAAACTTCAAAGCTACCATCTGTGTATACGGCGCCCACATCTTCTGTGGCGATAAATGCACAGCTATGTATATTAGCGAGGTCAATTACTTGTAAAGTGCCTCTACCACTGGTTTTCACGGTTAGTGGATCTTCCTCTTCGGTTACAAGCACGCGCATCCATGGCGGGCATTTGTACATACCATTTCCGGTTGCATAGGCTTGTGATAATAATTCGGTCATGCCGTATTCGCCATGAATAGACTTCACTTTAAAAGCTTCCATTAATACACCATGCACTTCCTCCCTTGTTAATTCTTTGCGCCTTCCTTTCATGCCACCTGTTTCTAAAATAGTGGTATGCTCTAGAGGTATTGGATATTGCGCTGCAAAATCTAACAATGCAAACGTAACACCAATCAATAATGTTTTTTGCCCGGCTGCTTCATTGGCCACTAAGGTTTGTGCAAGTGCTTCATGATCGTATAAATAAAAACCACTCTGCTCGTGGTTCGATGCTTGAATCAAATGCTCCACCATGTATACGAGTGATGAATGTGGACGCTCTAAATAAGCAGGCAAGAGCCCAATAATACACCATTTTTGTATAGGGCCATACACCGCCTCAAAAGCGGTCATAAAACTTTGTTGATAGAGGCTTTCGTCTTTGATATAATGTTTGCTTTGCTCCGTGCCCGTTGTGCCACTACTTTCAAAATAAAGTACGGGTTCGTAATTACCGGTTTGCACGGTTTCGGTTTTAAAAAACCCAATGGGCATGGCCGGAATTTGGGTGTAATGATCCATTACAGGCACACCTGTCTCGTTTTTGGGATGCTGTGCAGGAATAATCAAATCGCACCATCGCTGGTATACTTTATTGGCGCTGTATTGATAGGCAAAGAGGTCTAGCGCTGTTTGGTTAAACAAACTAGGGGCATTAGAGAAAATATTGTTAACATCTAAGGGCAACACAGCAATTGATTGGTTTGTTTTACTAAATTTGACTAGAAACCTACACGAATGAAGGCAAAAATATTGATATTAACGGCAATTATTGGAACCATATTTGCTTGCAATAAAGATACCTACACCACAAAGCCACAGCTCACTTTTAAATCGGTGAACGGAAAGGTTTTTACAGGTGCTGCTGCCATTGTTTTTTCATTGGAGTTTACAGACGCCGAAGGCGATATATCTGATAGCATTTGGGTACAAAAAGTAACCAAAACAAAAGGCTGTAATAATTTTAGTGATCGTGTAAAAATTCCTGCTTTTACAGCAACGCCTAATTTAAAAGGCGTTTTTGAAATTGGATATAGCACTGGATTTATTCCGGGCAGCATTTACACCGTTATTCCTAAATGCGGTAAAAACGATACTTGTTACTTTAGATTTTGGGCTTCCGATAAAGCAAAAAATAAAAGTGATACCGTTGTTTCTTCAGACATTATCATTGTCAACTAAACGTGGAACGCGGCCGTTTTTCCTCTTTTTTCTTTGGCAATTATTTTTACGCAGTATGCATGGTAGCTCTTTGCCAGGCTAGCTTTACGCAGTTAGGTCACCGTCAAATCCCATTTTTATTTTTAGTACTTGCTGCTGCAGCAACCGTTTATTATTACAACCATTCGTACCTGTTAGAAAGCAACGACAAGGTTTCTAACCAAAGAAATATTTGGGTGGCTGCGCACGCAGATCGCATTAAAAAAATTCAGTGGATACTACTTGCCTTTTTATTTGTGGGGGGCTGTTATCAATTGTATGCACTCCTACCAGGCATTCAAATACTATCCGTGCAGGATATTTTATATTGTGCGTTACTAGCGCTCGGATCTTTTTTATACTATTTTGACACAAAAAAATATCCAAAACTTAACCTACGGTCTTATGGCATTGCAAAGCCTTTTGTGATTGGAAGTATTTGGGCTGGGGTTGGCGTGTATGCACCTTACCTCTTTTTAAAACTATCGGGCTGGCAGTACGCTAGCATGACGCATGTACCCATTTTGTATCTATCCAATGCCCTTTTTATAAGTATGCTAGCCGTACTTTTTGACATCAAAGACTATGAAACAGACGCTAACAAACAAATGAAAACATGGGTGGTACGGATGGGACAAACCAAAACCATCAATTGGCTACTCATACCTATTAGCACCCTAATTTTAATAGCAACCCTGCGCTATGCTTTTTTACATCATTTTACAGGGTACCAAATTTTGTTAAACACAATCCCGCTTATTTTGTTGATAAGTGTAAGCTATCAAATGCACCAACGTAAAAGCATTCTCTATTATCTTGCAATCATTGACGGACTCATTGTAGTGAAAGCCGCTTGCGGCATTATCGCTACCCTTTTATTTTCTTGACAATAAAGTGAAAAATCATATTATGGCAACTAAAAAAACAAGTAAAAAAACAACAAAGAAAAAAGATTCGGTGGTAACCCCAACATCGATGGCGTTTTTAAAAAATTATATCAATACCCCTTCTCCAGTTGGTTTTGAATCGGGCGGACAAAAAGTATGGCTCGAGTACATAAAAAAATATACCGACGAAATTTTTACGGACCCTTACGGAACAGCCGTTGGCGTTATTAATCCGGGTGCTCCTTTTAAAGTAGTGATTGAAGCACATGCCGATGAAATAAGTTGGTTTGTAAATTATATCAATGACCAAGGTCTTATTTACCTAAAAAGAAATGGCGGCGTAGACCACCAAATTGCACCTGCAAAAAGAGTTTGGATTCATGGAAAAAAAGGACCCGTTAAAGCGGTTTTTGGATGGCCTGCTATTCATACCCGTTTAGGTAACCCGGACAATAAAGAACAACAACCTAAAGTAGACAACCTTAGTTTAGATTGTGGCGCTAGAACAAAAAAAGAAGTAGAAGATTTAGGTATTCATATAGGCGCTGTTGTTACTTATGAAGAAGGCTTTGATGAACTTGCAAACGGCTATTATATTGGACGTGCATTTGACAACCGCATTGGCGGATTTATGATTGCAGAAGTGGCTCGTTTATTAAAAGAAAATAAGAAAAAACTTCCTTTTTCATTGTATGTGGTTAACGCCGTGCAAGAAGAAATTGGATTACGTGGTGCCGAAATGATTGCGCGCCGCATTAAACCAGATATTGCCATCATTACAGATGTAACGCACGATACCAGCACCCCAATGATTAGTAAAATTGTAGAAGGTGATATTCAGTGTGGTAAAGGACCTTCTCTTGCCTACGCGCCAGCCATTCACAATAAATTATTAGCCGTTGTTGAAGAGGTGGCTCAAAAAAATAAAATTCCTGTACAGTTTAGAACACTTAGCAGAAGCACCGGAACCGATACCGATAGTTTTGCCTATGCCAACGATGGTTGTCCATCGGTACTTATTTCTATGCCTTTAAGATACATGCACACCACCGTAGAAATGATTCACCACGATGATATCGAAGAAACCATCAAACTCATGTACCATACGCTATTAACGCTTACGCCTAAAACAAACTTGAGCTATTTATAACGCGTAAACAAAAACATGGAGCAAAACATAAAGGTTGCCGTACTTGATTTATATGATGGTGATGCCAATGAAGGTATGCGTTGTATTTATGAACTTGTGCACGCTTGGGCTGCACAAAAAAACCTAGCACTCACGTATCAAGTATTTGATGTAAGACAAGCATTACAAACACCTGACACTAGTTTTGATATTTATATTTCTAGTGGTGGGCCTGGCTCTCCGCTAGATTCCAATGATACCAAATGGGAGAACGCTTATTTTGATTGGTTAGAAAGCATTGAAATTTGGAATAGCGAAAACGAAAAACCAAAACATGTATTTTTTATTTGCCATAGTTTTCAACTGGCATGTAAATATTATCATGTAGGAACGGTTTGCAAAAGAAACTCAACAGCGTTTGGTGTATTTCCGGTACACCCAACAACAGCGGGTGTCTCAGACCCTCTATTTGCTGGGCTACACAATCCATTTTATGGTGTTGATAGTAGAGATTTTCAGGTAATTGAACCAAGCGATGATATCATAGAAGCGATGGGGGCTTCCATTTTAGCGATCGAAAAAGACCGTCCGCATGTGCCTTACGAAAGAGCAATAATGGCCATGCGTTTTAGCCCTTATTTTGTAGGCACACAGTTTCATGCAGAGGTAGATGCGGCAGGCATGCACTTATATTTATTACAAGAAGACAAAAAAAATATTGTGACAGAGAATCATGGAGCCGAAAAATGGCAGTCGATGGTGGATCAAGTGCAAGACCCCGAAAAAATTATGCTTACCTACAATACAATTTTGCCCAATTTTTTAAACCAGGCATTACTTGACCATACTACGCTTTAATTTTTATTATTATGGTGCCTGCGCTAAGAGATCTATTTAATAACAGTTTTACTGCACAAAAATATGCGCAGTTCTTAGCTACTTTAAACAGTTCATACCCTGGTGCCATCGATTTTAGCGTAGCAGAAACACCCGTTTTTTTAGACAACCATTTTAACCAACAAATGTTGGACACTTGTAAATATATTATTGATGTTATCAATGGTCCAGATTTTATTCAAAACACCAATGCTTCTGTGCCTGAAAATAAAAATGTACCAGCACAAACGGCACACCCGAATTTTTTAGCTTTTGATTTTGGCATTTGCCTAAATGAACACAACAAAATTGTACCGCAGCTTATAGAAATGCAAGGTTTCCCTAGCCTGTTTGGATATCAGGCTTTGCTAGATGATGCCATACGAAGCGAATACACCATACCAGCGCCTTATACGGCCTATTATAATGGCTTAAACAAAAATCATTACAAACAAAAATTACAATCCGTTATTGTAGGAAATCATAATCCTAAACATGTGGTATTACTCGAAATAAAACCACATACACAAAAAACAAGGATTGATTTTTACTGTACCGCAGATTATACAGGTATTGCCATTGTATGCATTACCGATATCATCAAAGAAGGAACGAACCTTTTTTATAAAAACAACGAACGAGAAAAAATACAAATCAAAAGAATATATAACCGAATTATTTTTGATGAGTTAGATCAAATGCCCCAAAACATAAAAGAGGCAGGAAGTATTTTATTTGAAAACCTAAACGTAGAATGGGCCGGTCACCCAAACTGGTTTTACCGCATTAGTAAATACACAATGCCTTTATTAGAGCACCCCAATATTCCAGCTAGTTATTATGTACACCAGTTAAATTCCATACCTGACGATTTAGAAAATTATGTATTAAAACCACTTTTTTCTTTTGCAGGAACAGGTGTTATTATTGACGTTACAAAAAATGATATCGATAATTTACCTGATCCGCAAAACTGGATGCTTCAAAAAAAGGTCAACTACGCACCTATCATTAAAACCCCAACTACACCTGCTAAAGCAGAAATAAGATTGTTGTTTTTATGGGAAGAAGGCGCTACGGGCCCCTATCCTGCCATTAATATTGCCAGGCTTAGTAAAGGAAAAATGATTGGGGTACGCTACAATCAACATGAAACCTGGGTGGGTGGAAGTATTGCTTATGCAACTAGTGATAGCTCTACTTTATAAACTTAACGGTGCGGACTCTTCAAATACTTTGCGTAAATAATTTCAGTCATCGTCTTGTTTTCCACCTTACTCTCTAACCAAGAAATAACATCGAGGTAGGCAAATGCACGCGTTTCAAATCTAGACTTCTCGTATTTTTTAACCTTGGCTAAAAATTCTTGTAATGCCTGAGTTACTTTACGTGAAGGATCTTTAAAAGAACCACGCAAAAATGCAAACATCTCTTCTTCTATGACCGTTAGGTTTTCCATTTTGGCCATAAACCTATACACCGATTTTATCAGTGAACTTTCGATGAGTTCAATATTACCTAGCTCATAATGCGCCATCATGTGCAGCAGGCGCGCATAACACTGTAAATCGCCTCTTAAATCGATATGGTCATTAATAATGCGTCTTAAATAATCGATGGAGGTTGCGTAATCGCCTGCTCCAAAATAAAGGGTAGCAATTTTATAATTAAATACCAAAATACGGTGCTGGTCTAAATAAATTTCTAGTACTTTTAATTCTTTAACTAGCGCTGGTACATGCTGTAAGCCTTCTTTAAAGGTGCCCTGCATCAAATGCTTGTTAAGCTTGGCGCTGTTGATATATACAAAAGAATTAACCCTAAAAATATCATGCTTGTTGGGCAGTTCCGACAATGCAAATTTTTCAAAATGCGCAAGCACCATATCGAATTTGCTAAAATTACGAAGGTCAAAATGTGCATTGAGTAAAATATGCATCGACTTAATGTAATGCCCCGTTTCAATTTCAATCATCTCTTTGTTTTCTTCAAAAAGATCAAACCAGCGCTGGGCATACTTGTAATACATGATAAAGTCTTGCCTAATAAATGCATACCAACAATAACTTTGGAATAAATAAAGGCGTTCATAAAATCCAGAAAGCTTTGTAGCATTTGCAGGCAAGGCTTCTTTAAAAAATGTTTTAATGCCAATTTCATCGGCCTCATTTCGCGCGTGTCCATTTTGCACAAACCAACTATACAATTGCAGTGCTAAATTTGAGAGCTGCGTAATTACTTTTCTTTTTTCATTTACTTGATTGGCCTCTTGTGTTAATTGACTCGCACGATCTTGCATACTTCTTGTGATATGCAGTGTCTCAATTTTTTTTTCCAGTGAAATAATTTGTATCAAAAAACTATCTTGATAGTATTGTTGAGCCAAGAGTTTTGCCTTATCTAAAATTTTTAAACTCTGGTGATACAAACCTTTACCATATAAAATACGTGCATGGTCAAGTTGCTCGTGTAATTGAAGGTCTACGCTGTCATTACTTTTTAAAAGGCGCAAACTAGCCAACACCTGCTTGTATAAATGGGTTTTTAAATTGGCCAACTGGGGCTTTTCTATGGAGGTCAATTTTTTGAGTAATAAGCGCTCGTCATATTCAGGTAATGCGGCCACGGCATCAAATAACTGGATCACTTTGAGGTCTTCTTTAGCCGAATTTCTTTTGATATAGAGCTTAAAATGCCGCTTCTCCGCTTTTTCTAGGGATTTAATTAACTGAAATAAAGGATCCACTAATCGGTTGGACATCATAATAAGTTTAAAAACAAATCCAGTAGTAGCAAGGCTTTGCGGCGACAAAGATACATTTAAGCGTAATATCCTTAACATTAAGTTGTTTTTACACGACCCTTAAACGCTGTATATTTGTATCAACAAAGCAAGCAAACAAACAGGGTTTCCTGTTAAAGATATAGGTACTGATTTTTAAGCTGTACCAAAGATTTTCATATGGCAAGCAATCGTAAAAAAGGTCGCTCCGTTTCTACGGAGGGACCATTTTTTTTCATAGGCATGTCAAATATAATCAATTAAACATTCGCTATTCGTTCCTGGGCCCAAGAAAGTGCTAGTTCTAGCTGCTCTTCTTTGCTTAAATGACTATTGTCAAGCAAAAGTGCATCATGGGCTTGTTTTAAAGGGCTAAACTCCCTAGTAGAATCGATATGATCGCGCATTGCTAAATTGGCCTGAATTTCAGATTTTGTAATGGCCGGATCTTTAGCAACCAGTTCTTGGTAGCGGCGTTCTACGCGAACTTCGGGAGAAGCAGTTACAAATATTTTGAGTTCGGCTTCCGGAAAAACAGCCGTACCAATATCCCTTCCATCCATTACAATTCCTTTTTGCTCCCCCATTAATTGTTGCTGGGCTACACTAAAAATACGCACGGGCTCTAGGGCTGCCACTTGGCTTACCTGATTGCTTACTGCTAAACCTCTTATTTCCTCCTCTACATTTTCGTTGTTCAAATACATGTCTGCCCTACCCGTTTGTTCATTGAGTATAAATGACAACTGAATATTTGCAAGGGCTTCTGTTACTGCAGCCAAATTGGTAAGTTCAACGCTATGCCTAATAAAATAAAGTGTAATTGCACGGTACATCGCACCACTATCAATAAAAACATAATTTAAATGCGCTGCCATTTGTTTGGCAAGGGTACTTTTTCCGCATGAAGAATAACCGTCTAATGTAATGATAATTTTTTTCATGCCTAAGCCTGCGTTTTTATCGTTTGTGTTACAGGCGCTGCTGCATTTCTGATGGCAATATTACGCACTGCTTGGCCCGTAATATTTCTAAAAGCTTGCTTGCTCATTTCATCGGTACCCATCATAGCCGGAACGCCTTCATCACCACCTTCTCTAATAGATTGCACCAGTGGAATTTGACCTAAAAATGAAAGATCATATTCTTCGGCTAATTTTTTACCGCCTTCTTTACCAAATAAATAATATTTATTGTCAGGTAATTCTGCTGGCGTAAAATAAGCCATGTTTTCGGCGAGTCCAATAATAGGTACATTAATTTGCGCTTGACCAAACATTGCAATACCTTTTTTTGCATCTGCAAGGGCTACCGCCTGCGGCGTTGTAACAATTACTACACCCGTTACTGGAACAGTTTGCATCAACGTCAAATGGATATCACCAGTACCCGGCGGCATATCAATTACTAAATAATCGAGCGGGCCCCAGTCTACTTCTGTTACAAATTGTTTGATGGCACTACTGGCCATTGGACCACGCCATACCACTGCATTTTTTTCGTCAACCAAAAGTCCAATACTCATTAATTTAATGCCGTATTTTTCTAGTGGTACAATAAATCCTTTGCCATCAATATCTTTCATCATTGGACGTGCCCCTCTAACGCCAAACATAATAGGTACACTAGGTCCGTAAATATCTGCGTCCATCAGTCCAACACTTGCACCACCTTCTGCAAGAGCAAGCGCTATATTTGCAGACACTGTACTTTTTCCAACACCCCCTTTTCCACTCACTACTGCAATAATATTTTTAACGCCGCTTAAAATTTGCGCATTGTCTTTTCTGGTAGAACTTGTATTGGCAGTAAAATTTACTTTTACATTGGCCTCTTTATTTACAAGCAGTTTTACTGCATTTTCACTAGCCGTGCGCATCATATCCTTCATGGGACATGCAGGGGTGGTAAGCTCGATGGTAAAACTCACGTCATTGCCATTTATTTGAACATCTTTCACCATATTTAGGGTTACTAGATCTTTGCCTAAATCGGGCTCTTGTACATTACTTAGGGCCTTTAATATCGCTTCTTCGGTCATTGTCACGCAAGTTTTTGTTAAAATAAGGTAGAACTGTGCAAAGTTAATTGCTGTAGCCCTTACTTTGCCATAAACACACCCATTTAATTGACTTTTTATTGTCAAAACCATTCGTATTTTTGAGCCGATGAATAAAATGCTACGCATCCTTCTTATTGCAGTTGCCTTTGGTGGTATTTTTAAGGCCAAAGCTCAAAACACAGCTTTTAGAGATTCTGTGGTGCAACTCTATGGGGTTGTTATGACCGCCGATAGTTTACGTGCCATCCCTTCTGCGAGTATTATTGTAGAAGGAAAAGGGAGAGGTACTTTTACCAGTCCTGATGGGGTATTTTCAATAGCCGTTTTAAAAGGAGACAAAATCACATTTTCTTGTATTGGTTTTAAAGATAGACGCATTGACATTCCAGCCAACTTAACAGAAAGCCAGTACAGTGTTATTCAACTCATGGTAAGTGACACCGTATATTTACCAGCTACTATTTTAAAACCAAGACCAACCCGCGAACAATTTGAAAGAGACTTTGTAAACAACAAAGTAAACGATGACATGTACGAGGTTGCTAGAAAAAATACCGACGAAGCACGCAATAGAATTTTATTAAACTCATTACCATCAGATGGTAGAGAGGCGGTTAATTATCAACTGCGTCAACAAGCCAATAAATATTATTATGCTGGACAAATTCCACCCATGAATATTTTAAATCCAGCGGCCTGGGCAGACTTTATTAAGTCGTGGAAACGCGGCGACTACAAACGAAAAAAATAATTTTATGTCTACTATAAAAAATGTTACCGTAGTTGGCGCAGGTACTATGGGCAATGGTATTGCACAAGTATTTGCCACGCATGGGTTTAATGTTACTTTACTTGATACAAATAGTGCACAACTAGATAAAGCGGTTGCTACTATACATAAAAATTTAGACCGTTTGGTTACCAAAGAAACCATAACAACGGCTCAAAAAGAAGTTGCTATTGCGCATTTAACAACAAGCACAACCATTGCTACCGCTGTATCTGACGCAGATTTAGTAGTAGAGGCGGCCACCGAAAATAAAGGCATTAAACTTTCTATTTTTGAAGCACTTGATGCAGCAGCGCCAGCGCATGCCATTTTAGCAAGTAACACTTCTTCCATTTCTATTTCTGAAATTGCTACTGTTACCAACAGGCCAGAACAAGTTATTGGAATGCACTTTATGAACCCCGTTCCAATCATGAAACTCGTTGAAATTATCAATGGAAAAAAAACGAGCGCCACTGTTTCAGACACCATTGTTGAACTGAGCAAGACCTTATTAAAAGTACCTTGTGTGGTTAATGATTTTCCAGGATTTATCGCCAATAGAATATTAATGCCCATGATCAACGAAGCTATTTTTGCTTTGCATCAGGGGGTAGCCACTAAAGAATCAATAGATACCATCATGAAACTTGGTATGGCGCACCCAATGGGGCCGCTGCAACTCGCCGATTTTATTGGACTCGATGTTTGCCTTAGTATTTTAGAAGTTTTACACCAAGGATTTAAAGAAGAAAAATACGCACCCTGTCCACTTTTAGTAAGCATGGTTGCAGAAAAAAAATTAGGCGTAAAATCAGGCGCAGGGTTTTATACTTACGGTGTGTAAGTCTTTAAATTTATACAACACTTCTTCAAGTCTAGCCTTGGGTACACCAATTCTAAGGTTGCAAAATAATTGCATGGTTTGTTCTTCTATAGAGCATCCATATTGTTTTACAACATTCATTACTTCGCCCATTTGGGTATAATCAAAAGACACTTCGTAATAACACTCTATTGTTTTTTGCACAAATGGTGTTAGTTGTAAAGCCATTGATGCTGCAGACTTGTAGGCATTTATTAACCCCGGAACACCTAATAAAGTACCACCAAAATAACGTACTACGATAATTGCGGTGTTGGTAACACCACTGCTATCAATTTGCCCAAGTATGGGCCTACCGGCAGTTCCAGCGGGTTCACCATCATCACTTACCCTAAATAAATTATTCGTTAACCCTAACCTATAGGCAAAACAGTGATGCACAGCTTTAGGATGTTCTTTTTTTAAATCGTGTAAATGCTGTTTAAAATTTTCTGCAGCAATAACTGGAAATGCATACCCTAAAAACTTACTACCCCTATCCTTAAATTCAGCCATGGAAGGCTTTTCGATAGTAAAGTAATGATCTGCGTTTTGCATGGATAAATAAATTTGAAGGGCTGGCGTAAAAATAACCTAAATGATACTAACATTGCACCATGACTTTTGAAGTAGCCGAACATATGCTCAATGCTGCACTAGAAGGCCTTTATGAAAATAGAGAAGCGGCCACTATTGCTAATATGGCCATGGAATTTGTAACTGGCAAATCTAAAATGGACAGGTGGCTTTCAAAAAATGAAATACTACCTGATACCAGTGTTCAGCAACTTCAAGATTATACCAACCAGCTTTTAACGGGTAAGCCTATACAATATGTACTTGGCCAGGCATGGTTTGCAGGGCTCGCATTAAAGGTTACTCCAGATACCCTCATTCCTAGGCCCGAAACAGAAGAACTTGTCAATTGGTGCGCAACATGGGCCGGTGCAAATATTAAATCATCTGCGCCATTAAAAATTTTAGAAGTTGGAACAGGCAGTGGATGTATTGCGATTGCCCTTCAAAAAAAATTACCGAGTGCACACATTACAGCTGTAGATATTAGTGCAGCAGCTATCCAAGTAGCTTCAAACAATGCTGCAAAATACAATGTACCCATCACCTTTAAAACACTGGATTTTTTACACGAAAATTCTTGGCCCAACTTAGGCAGCTACGATATTATTATTTCCAATCCACCTTATATTGCGGAGACCGAAAAAAATAATATAGCAAACCATGTATTGAATTTTGAGCCGCATACTGCATTATTTGTTCCTGATAACGATGTGCTCGTATTTTATAGTGCCATTGCAAATTTTGGAAAATCAAATTTACAACCTGGCGGTGCCTTGTTTTTTGAAATCAATCAATTGTTAGGCGCTGAAACTGAAAAATTGTTGCAAGAAAAAAATTACAGCACTACCCTACGCAAAGACTTGTTTGAAAATGAAAGAATGATACTTGCAGTATATAATCAGTAGCGGTGCCTAAATAATTAATGGCTATTGTCTACAGCCATTACAGGCGTTGCACCTAATTTTTTAATCACTTGCATCACTTTAATAGCAGTACCTAAATGTGAAGTACTATCGCCATTAATAACCACCGAAGGCTTATCTGTTTCTTTGGCTAAAAACAAAGAGAGTTCAGATTCTAATGCATCTATTCCAATGGCTTTTGATCCAATATAAATTTGCTGGTCTTTATCAACCGTTATAACCACTGTTTGCTTGGCTTTTGTATCACTTGCTGCTTTTGGATTTGACACTTTAATTACATTTGGATTGGCAAGTGTAGATACAATTAGAAAAAACAACAATAGTATAAATAGAATATCATTTAAGGCACCGGTGTGCACTTCTGGATGAGTTCTTAAACGCTTTCTGATATTCATTGCTATAAATTAACGAGTAGGTTCTTGTAAAATATCAATGAATTCTGAACTAGCAACTTCCATTTTATTTGCCGTCTTGTCTATTTGGGTACTTAAAAAATTATACCCTACATATGCAATCAATCCAATAATTAAACCGGTAGCTGACGTAATCATTTTGGTATAAATACCACCAGCAATGGTGTTTAAAGTGTATTCCCCTGTGGATGCAATACCATAAAAGAGTTGCACCATTCCAATAATGGTTCCTAAAAATCCAAACATGGGTGCAATACCAGAGATGAGTGATAAAATAGAAAGATTTTTTTCCATTGTATACATTTCAAGGCGTCCCACATTTTCCATACTTTTTTCGATAGCATCTAGTGGTTTACCAATACGCTGAATACCCTTATCAATCATGCGCGCCACTGGACTATCCGTATTTTTTGCCAAATTACGCGCAGCTTGTACATTACCTGTAATAATATTATCTCTAATAATATTCATGAAATTAGGCTCTATTTTAGAAGCTTTATTAATAGCTAATAAACGTTCTACAAAAACAAAAATAGCCGCTACCAGTAAAAAATAAAGCGGATACATAATCCAACCACCCTTCTCTAATAAACTGAGCATTGAAATTTTTTCTGGTATAGTAGCAGCGGCAGCCGTAACTGCTTTTTGAATGGTGTCTGTTTGTAATAAATAAAACATACAATGGGTTTGATTACCTTAAAATTAGTGGGTTCTACAAAAGAAGCAATACCCTGTGAATAAATATGCTAAAGCATCGTTATTTAAGAAAGCTTTTGCACAATTAGGCAATAAATAAAGTCTTGCGCGTTTTGAACGGGCCTCGTAAGGTGATTTTTTAAATTTATTTGAGCAAATTGCTGTTTTCTGAAGGCTTTTGTTCTTTATGAACCGTTTTTCTACCCGCCTCTTTTAAAGCTTTATCAAGTATCATTTCTATTTGTCCATTCACGCTTCTAAATTCGTCATCAGCCCATTTTGACAATTTTTTAAAAGTGTCTTCGCTTATTCGTAAAACAAACGTCTTTTTATTCAATGACATAAAAAGGTTTTAAGAAAATTAATAAAGACTACCTGTATTTAACACAGGCGACGCCGCTTTTTCACCACACAATACCACCATTAAATTACTTACCATGGCTGCTTTTTTATCATCGTCAAGTACTACAATATCTTTTTCTGATAACATCGCAAGTGCCATTTCAACCATACCCACTGCACCTTCTACAATTTTAGTACGG
>Ga0209401_1001140_pt1 | contig 17750 bp, 13 predicted proteins | sample M_140807_MF_Meta_FD_187318 | JGI IMG/M metagenome (GOLD analysis project Ga0209401, IMG submission 187318) | Freshwater microbial communities from Lake Montjoie, Canada to study carbon cycling - M_140807_MF_MetaG (SPAdes) (version 2) | ecosystem: Environmental > Aquatic > Freshwater > Lake...
CGAGTCGGAATTTAGATCGTCAACTTGAACATTGCTGCTGTATGTTGCATTCACTGCAGTTTGAAATCCCCAGGGCTCGTATTTCCAAGCTAGCTCTGCAAAGGTTTGCTGACGATAGGTACCAGGAATGACGTTGCCAGCTTTTACCGTTTTCCCAGCTGGCGTGGTGAATGGTGACTCAAATGTCGCATTTAAAACCGTGTGTGCAACAACTGCTGACAAGCCATAGGGTAAGGACGACTGTGCAGACAATTCGATACCTTCACGCTTTGTAGCGCCAGCATTTTTAAAGCTCCCGGTGCTTCCTTGGAGCTTTTCAGTCACAATTTCATTGTTGGTGTTCACTCTGAAAAATGCAGTATTGATAACAGCAGCATCATGAGGGAACCATTTGGTACCCACTTCAAAGTTGGAACTTTTGCTAGGCAAAAAATACTTTCTTGGACCCAATGCCGCATTTGTGGGGTCTACATAGGTAATTTCAGTCAGTGTTGGTGTTTCAAAGCCGCGGCCGGCATTACCGTAAATGTTCAGAGTTGGTAACAACTTGTGTACCAATCCCACCACTGGTGTGGTCTTAGCAAAAGTTAAATCGGTGTTACCAGTCACAGCTCCGCCTGGATTGTCTTCAATCTTGAGTTTCAAATTTGTACGCCGCAAACCCGCATGAAGATCCCACTGATTGGCAAATGACCACATGCCTTGTATATATTGGTCAAAGTTATTAGCGCTTTGTTTTTCGTCCCTGGTGGCAATTGCACTTGTGATGACTCCGCCAGTTGCTGGTTGATCAAGTCGTTTGTCTTCCATTTGCCCATATGCCAAACCGTATGTCACGTTATACGGCTTGGATAAAAACACTCCTTTGTTGGCATATTTCAATTCAGTGCCTGAATAACTTCTGTCAATGCTACTTAGACGACCCACAGCATTAGTGCCGTTTGTTGAAAGGTATTGGGCGTTTGTTCTTGTCCCCGCATAGGCAATCGCATTAAAGAGATTAGAGCCATCAATTTTGTGTTCTAAATTGAATCCAATTTGGGTATTGCTGCGTGCAACTCGGGTGTTGGCCTGGGTTGGGAGAAAACTTGTGGCAACTTCCCTTGGCGAAGTGAAGGCCGAAGGCTCACGGCTGCTGGTTGACGTGCGAACAGAGCCTCCAGGGTCATTGGCGTTTTGATCAAACCAGTTCATTAATGTCGTCAGGTTTGTATCTTCTGAGAATTTCACACCTAGCTTAGCGGTTGCTTGTTTTTTATCAGAGGCGCTTTGTTTTCTATAGCCATCAGACGCAAAGTCAGAAACATTAACTTGGTAGTCAATGCCCTTTTGATTTCCAGCAGCCTCCAAAGACTGTCGCCTTGTTCCGTCAGTTCCACCGAGCACATCAACAGACATTGAAGGCTGAGTGCCTGGCTTACCGGTCAACATCTGAATGACACCACCAGAGGAGTTGCCGTACATTGCAGAAAAAGGTCCTCGCATGACTTCGATTGAATCAACTATCCCAAGATCAACGCTGCCAGGATTGCCAATACCATCAGGCAAAGACAGTGGTATGCCATCAACATAAATACGAATACCGCGAACACCAAAGGATGAACGGGCACCAAAACCTCGGGATGAAATTTGAGGGTCTTGAGCCATTTGGTTTCGATTTTGAGCAGTAAGACCTGGAACTCTTGCCAAACTTTCGGACAAAGTCATTCTCAATTGACCATCTTGAATATCTTGTTTACCCACTTTGTCGATTGACATGGGCAAATCAAAAGCATCTTGCTCAAGTTTTGTGGCAGTTATAACAATGCTTGAAAGTGCTTTTGTTTCTTCAGCTAATGTTTGCTGAGAAGTCAAGGCAAGGATGCCCAAGGCGATAGCAGAATAGCGAGGAAAAGATTTCATTATTTTGAAGTATGAGAGTGAGAAAAAATTGCCAAGATGTAGGCATTCATGAAGGATGGCAAGTTTAGTGAGCTTGTTTCTTTTCACCTAATTGACCTTTGAATTACCCCCTAACTCCCACCTAGATATTTTCTGTAGTCGCCTCAGTTATCATCCGCCCTCTTCTCACAAGGCAATTTCAATTGAAGTCTTTTTTCCAGAGCCTGAAAAATAAAAACCCGCATTGGGAAGTTGAGCCATTGTGGTTTGAGTGGTTGGTCTTGGTCGGTTTGTTTGTGTTCGCCACTTGGTTGCTGGGCATTCAAGGCGTGTGGCATTTACTTCTTAGCTCCGACCCTACGGGCATCACTCTGATCATCATCATTGTTTTCAGTGTCGCCACTTTGTGGTGTGGGGTGCGGTCGCGTGAATTAGCACACCAAAGAGATTTGCTGTCCTTGGCCAGCGCTTCAGGTGTGGAGTTCATGGTGCAAGCTGAGGGCTGGGCGGGTGAATACTGGAATGCTTTGGCATTGAACCCCCAAGACAGCGGCGCTCCTCTAGACTTATTGATGGAGCACACCCATGGCTCGCATTCCACCGCATGGTGGGTCAATGGGGTTCAACTCAAGCTTGGCTTGCTTGGCAAAGTGATTGGCTTTTCAGTGCTTGCCATGCAAATTGGCCAGATCCAAAGCTTTGATCCCTCCCAAGCACAAGATCTTCTTCGCAACCTTACATCAGGGCTGGGCGTGGCACTGCTGACCACGATGGTGGGCTTGGTTGGCAACATCTTGCTGGGGCTTCAACTCACCCGCATGGACCGCTTTGCCGATGATTTGGTGGCGCAGGCTCAGCGCCACGGCATGCGTATACCGCGTTAAGAACAGCAGTTTTTATGCGCAAGCTCAGACACTCTCGCGAACCTGAGGTCGATCCTTTCTACGACATGTTGTTCAACATGCTCATCGCATTTGTGTTTTGCTTCATCATTGCGTTGCTGGCCATGAACCCCAAGGCTTTGAAGTCGGGTGACATACCTGCCAAAGCCGAATTCATCATCACGCTGTCGTGGCCTGACTTGAACCCCAATGATTTGGATTTGTGGGTACAAGGCCCCTCGGGAGAGAGCGTTTGGTTTCGCAACCGCGAGGCTGACCTGATGCACCTAGACCGCGACGACCGAGGTAACTCCAACAACACCATCATGGTCAATGGGAATAAAGTGATCAACCCTTTGCGCCAAGAAGTGGTGACGATTCGCAGCATCGTGCCTGGCGAGTACGTGGTCAATGCCCACTACTATGAAACCAAGGAAATTGACCGCAACGACCCCAAAACTGGCCAACCGGTTGAAGCCATTTTGTCGGTCATCAAGGTCAACCCCAAAGCCGAGGTTGTTTACTATGGTCAAGCCACGCTGGAAAGCCGTGGCAAAGAGGTCACCATGACTCGCTTTACAGTCACGCCCAATGGCGGTGTTGATAACGTCAACACCATCCCCAAAATTCTTGTGAAGTCCTTTTAATATGTCGCTTACCTTTATTCTTGTCTTCGTTATCTTTGCTTTTTTACTGGCATTGGCCTTGGTTTATTCGCGCTGGCCAAGTTGGCTCAAAGGCTTGCTGGCAATAGGCGTGACGGGGTTTTATTTCTTTGGTTTTGCCAGTGTGCATTCCTTATTGGGTTTGCCCAGCACAGACGCTTTGCCACCACGCTTTGTGATGATTGCCGCCATCGTGGATGAACCTCGCGGCAAATTCCCTGGCGCGTTGTACATGTGGGTCACGCCCATTGAAGAAGGCAAAAGTGTGATGCACCCGCGTGCCTACCAACTCCCCTACACCCGCGTCCTCCATGAGCAAATTGCCGACGGCATGAAAAAAGGGCGTGAAGGTGTGCCTCAAATGGGCACCGCTGAGGCTAAAGCCGGTAACGGCAAAGGTCCTACCTGGCTCAACCCTGGGACCGATGAACAAGAGGTGAAGATTTTAGATTTGCCCACGCCTCAAGTGCCAGAGAAATAACCATGCGCTGCTTCATCCTTGCTGCTTGCAGCCTGCTTTTTCTCACCGCCTGTGACAAGCCTGCCAACGACAACCCCTTGTTTCCACTGGGCGCCGGCAAGCGTTGGACCTATGAAATTGAAACGGTGTATGACAACCCCGAGGGCAAAACGGTCAAGCAAAAAATGGAATTCCATAACTTGGGCAGCGCTTCTTTGGCTGACGGTTCTACTGCTTGGCTGCGTCGCAGCAGCAATGGCCATGAATACTGGTTTCAAATCACTGACAAGGGTGTGGGCCGAGTCGCGATGAAGTCACCGCTGCAAGAGCAAGCGGTGATGGATGAAGAACCCCGGCAAGTTCTGCCCAGCACCTTGGCCTTGGGTGCCCAATGGAAGCACAACACCCTGCCTTATTTTTTACGCCGCCGCAATGAATCGCCTGCTGAATTACGCTATGTCGATAAATACAAAAGCGTACCCATGACTTATGTTGTTGCCGCTAAAGATGTATCGCTGGACACGCCTGCAGGGCGCTTCGAGCAATGTGTGCGTGTTGACGGGCAAATGGAGTTGATACTCTGGCATGACGATACCCGTACCTACAAACCAACCCCTCTACTGACAAGGGAGTGGTATTGCCCGGGCGTGGGTTTGGCGCAGTTCGAACGCGATGAACCCACCACAGCCCAATTTTTTCAGGGCGGTCAAATGCGCATGCGTCTTATTGATTTCACGCCTTAACTGAATTCAAACTGACTCCTAGCTTGGGGCTTTCTTACATCTGAATGTCAGGTGTGTTTCTTTTTGAGAAATTCCTTGAACCGAATACCCCAACTAGGGTTTTCGCTAGGATCAGTCTTATACAAGTCTATGAAAATAGTCAGGTTAGTGTTTTTTTCCCGTTGTTCTTTATTAAACCCTGAAGGAACCTGTATGAAACTGTTAGTGAAATCAGTCGCGTTGGCTGCCGCCTTGGGCGCAGCAACGTTTGCCAGCGCGCAAAGCTGGCCCACCTATGGTGGTGACACCGGCAACATGCGTTACAGCGAAGGTACACAAGTTACTGCCGCCAACGTGAACAAGTTGTCTGTCAAATGGGCGCTGCAACTCGGCTCCAACCGTTCACAAGAATCGTCCCCCATTTTGGTTGGCGACACCTTGTATGTGACATCCTCTTTCGGCCCCAAAAACGTTTTTGCTGTGAACGCAAAAACTGGTGAAGTTCGCTGGAAATACTCTCCCGAGATGCCCAAAGCGATTGACCAATACGCTTGCTGTGACGTGAACAGCCGTGGCGTTGCATATAACGACGGCAAAATCTTCATTGGCCGCCTTGACGCACAAGTTACAGCCTTGGACTCCAAAACTGGTAAAGAGTTGTGGACATCCAAAGTGGTTGACTACACCGCAGGTTCCGTCATCACATCCCCCCCAACCGTTGCTAAAAACTTGATCATCACCGGCTTCGGTGGCGGCGAGTATGGCGTTCGTGGTGCCTTGGTTGCCTTTGACCAAGGTACTGGTAAAGAAGTGTGGCGTACCCACACTGTGCCAATTGGCAACGAAAAGAATGCTGACACCTGGAAGGGTGACTCTGGCAAAACAGGCGGCGGCGCTGCTTGGAACGTCGGTTCCTACGATCCCAAGTTGAACTTGGTGTACTACGGTACCAGCAACCCTTCTCCTTGGTCTGCCTCTGTTCGTGGCAATGACAACTCTGACATCGGCAAGTTCTCCAACCTTTACACCGCTTCAGTGGTTGCTTTGAACCCTGACACCGGCAACATCGTTTGGCACTACCAGTTCACACCCCATGATGCATGGGACTATGACGGCGTGAACGAACTCGTATTTGCTGACCTGCCTGTTGACGGTAAAAAAGTGCCCGTCATCATGCAAGCTAACCGTAACGGCTTCTTCTACGTGATCGACCGTGCCAACGGCAAATTGATCTCTGCCAAGCAGTTCGTGAACGGTGTGAACTGGGCTACTGGCATTGACCTGAAAACAGGTTCACCCATCGAAACAGCTGGTAACGTTAAGCGTCCTCAGTTGAAAAAATGGGCCAAAGACATTTGCCCCAACTTGTTGGGCGGCAAAAACTGGATGCCTATGTCCTACAACCCCAACACTGGCTTGGTCTACATCCCCACACTTAACCTGTGTATGGACCTCGAAGGTGTTCAAGAAGAGTACAAGCGCGGCCAGTTCTACTTGGGCGTGAACTTTGACCTAGGCAAAGTCGGTCCTGGCGGCCACGGCGGCGGTTTGAAAGCTTGGGACCCCGTTGCACAAAAAGAAGTTTGGTTCAACAAAGACGACCTGCCATGGGGCGGCGGCACTATGACCACTAAAACCGGTCTGGTGTTCTCTGGTGACCTCAAAGGTACATTCCGTGCCAATGATGCAAAAACCGGTAAAGAACTGTGGAAATTCGCTACAGGTTCAGGCATCTCTGCTGCGCCTATCTCTTACACCTTAGACGGCAAGCAGTACATTGCCGTGGTGTCAGGACGCACACAATCCATCCCCGCCTTCTTGGGCGCCTTGGGTGAAAAAATGGTTGCTGCCAGCCCTGAAGGCGGCACCTTGTTTGTGTTTGCTTTGAACTGATCTCAGCTGTAATCCAGACGCCGCCCTTCGGGGCGGTGTCCGTTTCTAAACAGGGTTTACTTTGAAAGTACTGTGACCCAACAGTTTTTTCAAAGTATCAACTTTATTTACGGAGTTTTTCATGTTCAAGCTGAGTTTCAGTTCCACACGCTCGCAATTGACAACAGTTGCTTTTGTGATGGCGGCATTGGCTTCATCGGCATTTTCGGCCGAACCTTTGCGTGTGTGTTCTGACCCTGACAACCTGCCCTTTAGCAAGTCTGAAGGTCCCGATAAAGGTTTGTACATAGATTTGGCTGAAATGGTGGGTAAACGCCTGGGTACCACGGTGGAATATGTGTGGTGGCTGTCATTCAACCAACGCCGCGCATTGCGCAACACCATGGAAGGTTGTGACGCTTACTTTGCTTTGCCTGCTGACGCTGCCTACCGCGTCAAGGGTGTTGATAAAAGCAATGCCTTCCTGGACCTTAGTTACGCCATCGTTGCACCGTTAGGTCAGACCTTCACTGGTTTGGCTGACCTCAAAGGAAAGCGTGTGGGCGTGATGTATGGCTCGCCACCTCAAATTTTGTTGGCCACGCGTGAAGGTTACACATGGAACACTTTCCGCACCCATGAGCAAATGTTTGAAGCCCTTGAAAAAGGTGAAGTGGATTTGGCCTTGATGTGGGGTCCCAGCGCAGGCTTTGACAACCTCAAGTTGTTCAACAGCCGTTGGCAAGTCTTGCCCGTGCGAGGGGATAGCCTGACCGGCCAAGTGGCTGTGGCTGTCTCCAAGTCCAAGCCTGGCCTGAAAGACCAGATCAACCAAGCTTTGCAAGATTTGCAACCTGAAATTGGCAAATTGGTCGTGAAATATGGCTTTCCAACACAGGCACCCATCGATTTGGTGCTCACCACCAAGACACCTCTGAATTCTTCCAGCACCGTGACTGCACAAAAGCTTCCAGCCAAGTCTGGCTTTGTTCGTGTGGGCATGAAAGAGACTCAAAAACCTGAGTGGCTGGTCGCAAATGCTTCGTTAAGTCCGGATGAAGCCAAGTCGGTGTTTAATAACAAGTGTTCACATTGCCATGGCGCCAACGGGGCCTCTCCTGTCCAGGAACGTGATTTACGCAAACTCACCATTCGCTACAAAGACGAGTGGAAAGATGTGGCCTTCACCACCATCACCAAAGGGCGCCCTGACTTAGGCATGCCCACATGGAGTGGCATCATTCCCGATGAAGAAATCAAAAGTCTCATCGATTTCTTAGCTACCGTCCAAAAGAAATAGTTTCATAAGCTCTTTGTGAAAACCACATCAAGCCTGATGTGGTTTTTTTTCGCCTAGCGTTGATGAGATGGGGCTAAGCCGTTTTGCTCGGCCACAAAATCTGCCAGCATGGGTACAAATAACTGCCCCTCGCCCTGCGCTTCCATGGCGGCAAAAGAGTTTTTCACCATGGCTTGAATGGGTGACAGCGCACCAATTTCATTGGCAAGACTTGCCACATAGCGCATATCTTTGTGGGCATTGCTGATGGTGAACTTGTGGGCATTGCGGTCGCCATCAATCGTCCACTTCATGAAGGTATCGTAAAAAGGGCTGCGCATACGGCCTGAGCCAATCACTGCATGAAACTGTTCTTTGCTCAAACCCGACTTACGCGCAATAGACAAGGCCTCTGAGAACAAGGCGGCGTATCCCATGGCCAGAAAGTTGTTCACCAACTTCATGGTGTGACCCAATCCCACAGGACCCAGATGCACGATGTTAGCTGCCCAACATTCAATGACGGGTTTGACCTTGGCAAACAAGACATCATCGGCACCGACCATGGCGTCCAAAGTACCTGCTTCGGCTTCCACGGGTGTACGGCCCAAAGGTGCATCAATGAAATGCATGTCTTGTGCTTTGGCAGCAACAGCTAGTTGCTTGGTTGATACAGGGTTTGAGGTTGAGCAATCAATCACAATGAGTCCCTTTTTGCCACTCGCAAAAATCCCATGGGGTCCATTCATCAAAGACTCAACCTGAGGAGAGCCTGTCACGCACAGGTGAACGATGTCGCACTGCTGTGCCAGCTCTTTGGCAGAAGCCGCTTCTTTGGCACCCAAGGCTTTCAGGCGTTCTAAAGGTTCGCGGTTTTTGTTGCCCATGATGACCAAGGGGTAGCCCTTGGTCACCAAGTTTTTGGCCATGCCTGCGCCCATGAAACCCACACCGATAAACCCAATCACTGGTTTAGACATATTGAGACTCCTTTTTTAAGACGAAAAAAAAGAGCGGGGTTAGCCGCTCTTTAGAAGGTTTGTCTTTCTGAACCACCCAACCGCAAAAGCTGTTGGGCAGATCAGAAGAAGATTTAAGCTTCTTGGATCGCTTTGCCAGTGATAGGCAGGTTGCGAACACGCTTGCCAGTCAGTTTGGCAACAGCGTTGGCCAGAGCTGGAACAATGGTAGCGGTGACAGGTTCACCAATACCGCCGGGCTTCTCTGAGCTCTTCACCAACACGATGTCCACCAAGGGTGATTCGTTGGTACGAACCATGGCGTAGGTGTTGAAGTTGGTTTGCTGAATGACGCCGCCTTCGATGGTGATGGCTTGCTTCAGAGCAGTGCCCATGCCCATGATTACCATGGACTGGATTTGTTGCTCAACGATTTCGGGGTTCACGATGATGCCCATGTCGGCTGCGACAGTGGTTTTGTGAACTTTGACTTCGCCGTCAGCACCTTGGCTGATTTCAGCAACAACTGCAACATAGGTGTCGTAGCCTTCCATGATGGCAACACCGAAAGCGCGACCTTTTGGAGCACCTTTGCTGTAACCAGCTTTGGCAGTTGCCAACTTGAGCACGTTTTGGAAACGGGGCTTGCCTTCCAACATGGACATGCGGTATTCAACGGGGTCTTTGCCAGCAGCCAGAGCCATCTCGTCAACGAAGCTTTCGTTGGCGAAACAGTTCATGTTGTGGCTCACACCGCGCCAGTAACCGACACGCAAACCTGCGTCATGGATGACGAGGTCGTGCTGTGTGTTGGCGATGTTGTAAGGAGCAACAGCGGCCTCCACCATGAAAGGATCCATGGTGTCTTTTGGCAAGCCGAAAGCACGTTGTGTGATGGACTGTGAAGTGACCTTGAAGTGCAAACCGACAGGCATGCCGTTGGCGTCCAAACCAGCGTGAATCTGGTTGTAGCCAACAGGACGGTAGAAGTCATGGGTCATGTCGTCTTCACGTGACCAGATCAACTTCACAGGCAATTTGACCGCTTTGGAAATTTGGGCAGCTTGAACAACGAAGTCCAATTCGATACGACGACCGAAGCCACCACCCAAGAAAGTGGTTTCAACAGAAACGTCTTCTGGCTTCATGCCCAAAGCTGCTGCAGCAGCGCCTTGAGCACCTTGCTGGAACTGGGTTGGGCCAATCAAGCGAGCTTTACCGCCGGTGACATGAGCCGTGAAGTTCATGGGTTCCAGGGGTGAGTGTGATTGCAAAGGTGTGATGTAGGTAGCGCTAAGTTTCTTAGCGGCACCAGCGATAGCACCTGAAGCATCGCCTTTGGCAGGCTGGATGGGCAGAACCTTGCCAGAAGCAGCAGCTTCTTTGTGGCCAGCCAACATGGAAGCGGTGGACAAAGAAGCGCCAGCACCGTTGTCCCATGTGATTTTCAAAGCTTTGCGAGCTTTGACAGCTTGCCAGTAAGTGGCGGCCACAACAGCAACGCCGTCAGGGATTTCAACCACATCAACCACGCCAGGCATAGCTTTGGCAGCTGCGCTGTCAACGCTGGTAGCTTTTCCGCCGATGACGGGGCATTGCTCCAAGCTGGCGTAAACCATGCCGGGCAATTTCACGTCAATACCGAACTCGGCGGTGCCGTTGACTTTGGCAGGCACGTCGGTACGGGGAATGCGCTTGCCAACCACGCGGAAGTCTTTGGCAGCTTTGATGGTGGGCTTTTCAGGCACGGGCTGCTTGGAAGCGGCTTCAGCCATTTGGCCGTAAGTGGCTTTTTTGCCGCCTGGGCCCATCAACATGCCGTTGTCAGCTTTAACTGCGCTGGCGGGAACGCCCCACTCTGCAGCAGCAGCGCCAACCAACATTTCGCGGACTTGAGCGCCAGCGATACGCAGTTTTTCGTAGCCTTCACGAACGGATGTGGAGCCACCAGTGATCATGGCGCCCAACAAAGCGTTGACATAGACAGCGTTAGGTGCGCCAGCAGCCACTTTGATTTTGGTGACGTCGATATTCAACTCTTCAGCGATCAACATAGGCATTGAGGTGTAAACACCTTGGCCCATTTCTGAACGTGCAGAGATAAGGGTGATGCTGTTGTCGTCGGCGATATGCACCCATGCATTGGGGGTGTGCAATGTGCCAGCGGCCATGGTTTCAGCGACTGTGCCAGGCAACACCACACCCAGAACTAAGCCGGAGGTGGTGACGGTGGTGGTTTTAAGGAAGTCGCGACGATTGGTTTGTGTGCTCATCATGGTTTATTTCCTTTAAATTAGGCTGCGCGCATCATGGATGCAGCGTCTTTCACAGCAGCACGGATACGTGTGTAGGTACCGCAACGGCAGATGTTGCCAGCCATGGCTGCATCAATGTCTGCATCGCTTGGGTTTTTGTTTTTGCTGAGGAGTGCAGCAGCGCTCATGAGCTGACCAGATTGGCAATAGCCGCACTGGGGAACTTGGTGTTTGACCCATGCTTTTTGCAGGGCGTGGCTGCCAGTGGCGCCAAGGCTTTCGACGGTGCTGACTTTTTGGCCAGCAGCAGTACCGATTTGGGTTTGGCAAGAACGAACAGCTTCGCCGTTGACATGCACAGTACATGCGCCGCACAGGCCTGCACCGCAACCAAATTTGGTTCCGGTCATGCCGAGTTCATCGCGAAGAACCCACAGCAGAGGGGTATCTGCGTCGGAGTTGGAATTAACGGTCTTACCGTTGACTTGAAGTTGAAGGCTCATAAATACTTCCTTGGTTGAGGGATGCGGACAGCACACATATTACTAATGAATCTTTTCAAAAACCCTAGGGGAACCCCTAGTAGGGTCTCTCAAATTCTCGTTTTGAAACAATTTATTTAGCGGGCTGTTTCGAATTATTGTTGCGGGACTTTTTCCCTAGGCGCATCCTTTAGTAGCACCTAAAGTGGGCAATATGTCAATTTTTTGAAAAAGCCCCCCATGTTGATCTATAAAACTTTACAAAACCCCATGTTTTTCTTGGCGCTGTCCAGCACCTTGGCCATTCAAGCCCATGCCCAAAACACCCCCGAGGCAGCCAACAGTCTCAAAGAGGTGCAAGTGGTTAACACCTCACCGCTACCAGGTTTGGGGCAGCCCAAAGATGAAATCCCTACGAATGTCCAATCTGCGAACGCCAAGGACATTGAACAAAGCCAAGCCACCAATTTGGCGGTTTTTTTAAACAAAAATTTTGGCAGCGTTCATGTTAATGACAACTCAGGCAACCCTTTCCAAGTTGACATCAATTACCGAGGCTACACCGCTTCCCCTTTGCTAGGCACTCCACAAGGTTTGTCGGTGTATGTGGATGGTGTTCGCATGAACCAACCCTTTGGGGACGCAGTCAGCTGGGATTTGGTTCCTAAATCAGCTATCCAAGGCATAAGTTTGATGCCGGGTTCCAACCCTTTGTTTGGCTTGAACACCTTAGGTGGATCTCTCTCAGTTCAAACCAAAGACGGCTTGACCAACCCTGGCACTGATGCAGAGGTTTCTTTGGGAATGCACAACCGAATTTCAACTGAAATTCAAAAAGGCGGGGTTACCGAGGGTGGCATCAGCTACTACTTATTGGGAAGTAAATTTACCGAGGACGGATGGCGAACAGCTTCCAAGTCTGACGTCAACCAGCTGTTTAGCAAGTTTGGTTGGAAAAACAAAGATACCGACCTGAAACTGACCTATGCCTACTCGCAAAGCAAGTTAATGGGCGGCGGTTTTCAGCAAGAGAATTTGTTGCAAAGTGACCGCAGAAGCGTTTTCACCAAAGATGACATCACCAACAACAACAGCGACTTTCTGAATTTGGAAGGCAAACATGTTCTGAATGATGCAATGTTCCTGACTGGCAATGCTTACTACCGTAATTCTTTATCGCTGACCTCCAATGCGGATATCAATGAAGAGTCGTTTGGCCAAGGCATTTACTCCTCAGGTGAAACAGGCGTAGGCAGGTACACGGCAGCGCAAGTTTTAACGCTTGCAGGCCTAAGTGCAGCAAGAGGTGGCCCCTATGCGAGAACCGTTGCAAACACGAATAGTAGATACAGTTCTACTGGCTTTTTCCCCTCCGCTGCTTGTGTAACAAATGCAACTGCAAATGATGAGCCCAATGAAAAATGCACAGGCATTTTGAATACAACTCGAACCAGCCAAAATACTTTGGGGTTGTCAGGTCAGCTGAATTTTTTGACTGATGTTGGGTGGGGAAGCAACACATTGGTGGTAGGTTCGTCTTATGACAAAAGTCAAACACAATTTGGTCAAAGTGCTCAATTTGGCTTCTTGAATGCTGATAGGTCACTGACCACTGTTAATGCGTTTGCAGATGGCACACAAACCTCAGAGGGAGCTTTCAGTCAACAAGTCAACTTAGATTCTGGCACCACCAATTTCAGTGTTTTTGGTAGCAACACGCTTTCTACCCCTGACAAATTCCATCTATCTGTGTCCGCACGATATAACTCTTCAAAAATCAACAATACAGATAACTTAACGCATACCAACAATACCAAAATTGAGAAAACTTTGAATGCTTACTGTCGCGCCCTAGCTGTTGCAAACAGACCTGCTTGGTGTGTGACTGGACTCGTTACTGGAAGATGGCCAGGTACCAACAATACCTTGACAGCAGCCCATTCATTTCATCGCATCAACCCAGCCATAGGTTTGTCATTTACACCTCATCAAGGTTTTAACCCCTATGTCAGCTACAGCGAAAATAGCCGTGCACCTACTTCGATTGAACTCGGTTGTGCTGACCCTGATTTCGGCTGCCGTCTGCCCAACTCCATGGCGGGTGACCCACCCTTAAAGCAAGTTATTGCCAAGTCATTTGAGCTGGGTGCCAGAGGCAAAACAGATTCCCAATTGAGTTGGAATGCGGGTTTGTTCCAGTCTAGAAATTCAGACGATATTTTATTTGTCGCCAACTCAAGTTCTACAGGCTACTTCAAGAACTTTGGCAAAACCAAACGGGTTGGCGCTGAATTTGGCGTCAATAATTCCTTGGGTAAGTTATCTTATACAGCCAACTATACCTACTTAAAAGCCACTTACGAAACAGATGAAATTGTTGGCAGTCCTTACAACAGCGATGCGGATGACGGAAAAATCCAGATCAAAGCTGGCAACCAAATCCCTTTGATTCCCAAGCAGTTGATAAAGCTTCAAACCAACTACCAATTCACGCCCAAATACAACAGCGGAGTGCAGCTGATTTCTGTTGGCAGCAGTTACGCCCGAGGCAATGAAAATAACAAACACAAATCCGGTGTTGAAAATGAAAGTGGCGTTACCAGTTACGGTTCAGGCAAAGTACCTGCCTACACCGTTTTCAATTGGGTTGGTACCTACCAAGAAACACCTCAACTGACCTATTTCAGCAACATCACCAACCTGTTTGACCGCATGTACTACACATCGGGTCAATTGGGCCCAGCGGCTTTTACCGCAAATGGCGGCTACAACAACGGTGGTTGCGATGGTGTTAATTGGAACCCCACTACACATGAGGGGGCTTGTGTGGGCGGCATGATGTACTCTTCTGGCGCACCTCGAACCATCTATGTCGGTGTTCGGTATATGTTTGATAAACCGAAAGCCAAATAAAACATTCAATTAGCTTTCTTTATGAAGGATTGACAACCTCAATCACCTGATGGCGTTGGGCCAAGTGCACCAGCGCCGTCATGGTTTCCAAGTGTAGTTTTTCTTTGATTTGGGTTTGGTTGTTGGATATGGTTTTATGACTGACGCACAACACATCGGCACATTCTGTAATGGTGTGCCCCAAGGCCAATAGGCGAAAAATTTCATATTCACGGGTAGATAGCGAAGCGATGCGTTGGGATTCCAGTGCAAATTCACCACTTGAAATTTCTGTATACAAGCCTTTACTGAGGTATTGCTGACCGAGGAAAACCGCCTGCACTGCCCGTACCAACTCTTCAGGCTCGGCATTTTTAGACACAAACCCCCGAGCACCACTGTCTAAAGCACGCTGAACAAGCTGTGGGGAGTCGTACATGCTGCACACCAACACCTTGGCATCGGCTTGCCTTTGCAAAATCTTTTGTAACAAAGACAAACCTCCTGCGCCTGGCATGGAGACATCGGTGACAGTGACATCGGGAAGATGCACTTGAAATGCTTGGTATCCCTCGTCAGCACTTGATGCCTCGGCGACCACCTCAAGGCCAGGCTCTTGCAACAACAAACGCTTGTAGCCTGTTCGGACAACCGGATGGTCATCAATCAACAGCACGCGAATCACAAGGACACCTTGGGAATCTGTATGGCCAAGCGCAAACCCTGACCCAGCTTACTGCTGATGGACATACGGCCCGCCACACTGGCGACACGCTCTTGCATACCCAGCAGACCAAAGCCCTGGTGTACTGCTTGGGTATCCGCCATACCCTGACCGTCGTCTTCAATGTTCAAGTTCAGTCCTTGCGAATCCAGTGTCAGTTCTACCCGCACATGTTTGGCATTGGCATGTCGTGTGACATTGGTTAATGCTTCTTGCACGATACGGTAAACAGTCACGCAAGCATAGTCATTTAAACCCTCGGGAAGGGCTGAAGTTTTCAACTCACATACGTTTTGGGTGCTGTTTTGCCAGTTATCACACAAAGACATTAAGGCCTGCTCTAAACCCATGCTGTCAAGGGCAGGTGGGCGTAAACGATGCAACATCTGCCGCGTCATTTGAGACAAATGCTGAGCTGACTCGGCAATGCGTTTAACAGACTCGTCGGCTTCGGGGTGAAGCCGCCCAATGCGCTGCAACACCGCAACCTCTGTGCGAATGGCCGTACTGGTTTGTCCCATTTCATCGTGCAACTCTCTGGCCAAGGCCAGTCGCTCGTCTTCCTTTGCGGTGTAGAGTCTTTGCAACAAGTCACTTTTGTGTTGCAGCAGTTCTTGCACTTTGAGTTCAGAACGACTGCGCTCTTGCAGTTGGGCGTGGGCTTCTTGGGTGCGCCGCCAAGCAAACCACCACAAGCCCAAACTCAGGACAAGCAGTGTCAATGGCAACTCATCCAGTTGCAAAGCTTCGTAGTTTTGACTGAACAAAGCGACTTGTTCTTGTAATTCTGTGAGGGTCGCCACGCCCGCAAAGACCAAGACCAGTATCAAAACCAATAAAAGATCTTTAAGAATTTGTGTGAATTTCATGATTTTGTAAGTTTGATTTAATCTATTTTATATACCTACAACTTTTTAAAATAAAACTAAATAGTTGTTTATATTTTCAGAAAAAACCCTTTGAGGGAAAATACCGAGTGTATTCTGAATTCAGAATACTACATTCACGCCATTGACTTGCAAATAGCTATGAAAAAACCCCATCTCCCGCCTCCTCCATGCAAAGGTTGCGCTGGAAACACCTCCTGCTCAGACTTGGATCGTCGTCAGGTATTGCAAATGCTTGGCTCTGGCTTAGCCACTTCTTTGCCCTTCATGGCGAGCAACGCCTCGGCCCAATCAACATCTCTGTTGTTGGTGGATGCGGATGCTGAGAAAGACTTTGCCCCGTTGCGCCCCAGCGACTTGAAAGTTGGAAAGCCGCTGCTGGTATTTCCCTTTGATACACAAACGGGAACACCTAAAAATGAATCACGCGCCAACAAACTGGTCTTGACTCGCTTGCCTGAAGACCAAATGGAAGCAGCCACCAGGGGGCGATCAGCCGGCGGTGTTTTGGCTTATTCCGCGCTCTGTACCCATCAATCTTGTGATGTCAAGACTTGGCTTGCCAAAGAAAAGGTGTTGGTGTGTTTTTGCCATGCCTCCAAGTTCGACCTGTTGGATGGCGCCAAAGTTGTTGATGGCCCAGCTTCCCGGCCCCTGCCCAGTTTCAGTTTGAAGCTCGAAGGCGAATTTCTCGCCATTGCATCCAGTTCCCCCGCCAACCAGGGATCCTAACCCTGGTTATTTCCAAGACTCACTTTCAGGAGACAAACAATGAGTCATTTAACGAAGAAACTGTTCATCGCAGCGATGGGTGTATGTGCCATCTTGGCTCATGCCGATACTAAGCTTGGACCCTACGAACCCGTGACCGATGCCCGCTTGATCAACCCAGAGGCCAAAAACTGGTTGATGTACCGCGGCAACTACCAAGGCTGGGGCTACAGTCCGCTGGAGAAGATCAACACCGGCAACGTCAAAAAACTTAGCCTGGCTTGGTCCTTCGCCACTGGTGTGACCGAGGGCCACCAATCACCTGCCATTGTGAATAACGGCTATATGTACATCACCACGCCCAACGGTCAGGTGATTGCATTGAACGCCATCTCAGGTGAAGAACTCTGGCGTTACAAGAAAGAAATCCCCGCCGACTTGTTGATGCTGCACAACACCAACCGTGGCGTGGCTCTTTATGGCGACAAAGTGTTTGTTGCAACGGTTGACTCACATCTGATTGCGCTGGACGCCAAAACCGGCAAAGTGGTTTGGGACGCGACCGTGGGCGATGTAAAGGCACTCTCTTACATCACACTGGCACCCTTGGCTGCTAAAGGCAAAATTTTGGTCGGATCCTCTGGTGGCGAAACCGGCGTTCGTGGTTTTGTGGCTGCTTTTGATGCCAATTCAGGCAAGGAAGCCTGGCGCACGTTCATGACGGCCGCTCCTGGCGAACCCGGCGGCGACACTTGGCCTGGCGACACCCACAAAAATGGTGGCGGCAGCGTCTGGATCACCGGCACTTACGACCCCTCTACCAATATCGCTTATTGGGGCACGGGCAACCCAGCACCTTGGCCAACCGAAGGCCGTCCTGGCGACAACCTGTACACCACCTCAGTTGTTGCCCTGGATTTGGACTCCGGCAAAATCAAGGGTCACCATCAGTACCACCAAAACGACGCATGGGACTGGGATGAGGTCAGTGCGCCTGTGCTGATTGACACAGAAATCAACGGCCGCAAAGTCAAAGGTGCCGTTCATGCAGGCCGCAACGGCTACCTATGGATGCTGGAC
>Ga0209401_1001142_pt1 | contig 17738 bp, 14 predicted proteins | sample M_140807_MF_Meta_FD_187318 | JGI IMG/M metagenome (GOLD analysis project Ga0209401, IMG submission 187318) | Freshwater microbial communities from Lake Montjoie, Canada to study carbon cycling - M_140807_MF_MetaG (SPAdes) (version 2) | ecosystem: Environmental > Aquatic > Freshwater > Lake...
GCACGACTGGTGGGGCAAGCGGCTCGGCCTGCCCCTGCATCAGATCTGGGGGCTCGATCCGCTCCAGGGCTGTCCCACCAGCGTCACCCTCGGCCTGGGGTCGCCCGAAGCGGTGGTGGCGCGGCTGCAGCGGTGGTGGACCCAGCTGCCGGCCACGCGCATCAAGCTCAAGCTGGGCAGCCCCGAGGGCCTTGACCACGATCGGGCTCTGGTGCAGGCCGTGACCGAAGCCCTGGATCGCCAGCGCCAGGCCGGTGGTCCAGACGCCGAGCTGCAGGTGGATGCCAATGGCGGCTGGGACCTGGAGCGGGCCCGCTCCATGGTGGGTTGGCTCGCCGATCACCAAGTGGTGCTGGTGGAGCAGCCCCTGCCCCCCTTGGAGGATCCGGAGGCCGATGCGGCCGGCTTCGCGGCCCTGGAACTCGATTGCCCGATCGCCCTGGTGGCCGATGAGAGCTGCTGGAACCTCGCTGATGTGGTGCGGCTGGCCCCCTACGTGGACGGGGTGAACATCAAACTGCTCAAGAGTGGCGGGCTCGCTGAGGCCCTGCTGATGGCCCAGGCCGCCCACCGGCTCGGGCTGGAGGTGATGCTCGGCTGCTATTCCGACAGCGCCCTGCTCAACGGGGCCGCCGCCCAGTTGCTGCCGCTGGTGCGCTGGCCCGATCTCGACAGCCACCTCAACCTGGTGGACGACCCCTTCCGGGGCCCGACGCTCGAGGCGGATCGCCTGCATCCCGGGGGCAGCCCCGGTCTAGGGGTGGCGATCACGGCTGACCTCGCCGGCAGCGCCACGCTGGCGGGCGATCCCCCTGGCAGCGAGGGTCCGCGGCCCTTCCCCGGAGCGTGATGCTCAGTCCCGATGCCCCCGTGGTGCTCCTGCAGCACCACGGCCTCGACAACCTCGGCGGCAAGACCGGTCTGGCCATGCTCCGCTACCGCCGGGGGCCGATCGTGGCGGTGATCGACCCGGCCCATGCCGGCGAGGAGATCGAGCGGGTCACCGGCATCCCGCGTTCGGTGCCGGTGGTGGCCTGCATGCGCGATGTTCTCCCCCTTCTTCCCCCCGCGGCCCAGGGACCTGGTGGCCCTGAAACCGTTGCCGTGGCGGTGGTCGGTTTGGCCCCCTCCGGCGGCCGACTCCCCGCCGAACTCCACGCCGATCTGGCGGCGGCTCTGGAGGCGGGCCTCTCGGTGGCCAGCGGACTCCACAGCCGCTTGGGTGACGATCCCCAGCTGGCCCCGCTGGTGCAGCCGGGCCGCTGGATCTGGGATCTGCGCCGCGAACCCGAGAACCTTGCGGTGGGCTCGGCCCGGGCCGCCGCCCTGGCGCCGCGCCGGCTGTTGGCGGTGGGTTCTGACATGTCGGTGGGCAAGATGAGTGCCTGCCTGGAACTTCACGCGGCCGCGCTTCGATCCGGCCTGGATGCCCGTTTCGTGGCCACGGGCCAAGCCGGCATCCTGATCGCCGGCAGCGGTCTGGCCCTCGATGCCGTGCGGGTGGATTACGCCGCCGGTGCTGTGGAGCAGGCGGTGCTGCGTGCGGCCGAAGGTGCTGGGCCCGATGCCCTGGTGCTGGTGGAGGGGCAGGGCTCCTTCTGCCATCCAGGCTCCACCGCCACCCTGCCGTTGCTGCGGGGCAGCCAGCCCACCGATTTGCTTCTGGTGCACCGCGCCGGCCAGACCACGATCCGCAACCAACCCCACATCCCCCTGCCGCCACTCCCCCAGCTGATCGCCACCCTGGAGGCGATGGCCGCCCTGGCCCGTCCGGGCGAGGGCGTGACCCCCCCGGCCCGGGTGGTGGCGATCGCCCTGAACACCGGCCATCTGCCGGCCGATCAGGCTGCGGCCGCTCTCGACGCGACAGCCCTCCTCACGGGCCTGCCCTGCCACGATCCCGTGCGTGCTGGCGGTGATGCTCTGCTGGCAAGCCTCCAGGAACGCTGGGCTGGCGCTCCGGGCTGAAGCCCCCGCAACCAAGCCCAGGTCGATCGGCTCCCTGCATCACCCAGGAAAGGCTGGCCCCCAACAAAAAAACCACCCCGGTCCAGGACCTGGGGTGGCGCACGTGGCAACAGGGCGAGCGAGGGGAATCGAACCCCCGAATGGCGGCGCCACAAGCCGCTGCCTTAACCGCTTGGCTACGCCCGCCGCGTGCTCGAACCATATCACCGCGGGATCACCGGGTTCCTCATGGGCTGGACGCCGTCACGGCAGCCTTCAGCGCCGAGGGCTCCCCCGGGTTGCCGATCTCCCGTGGATCGCACCGTCATGCGGCGTTGCCGCTTCGGTTCGCTGGGTCTGCCCCGGCGACAGTCGATCTCTGCCATCCTGGTCCGAGAACGCTGGCCTGCGCCGTGTCCGCCCGCGCCAAGTCGTCGACCCCAAGGTCCAACCCGGCCGGAACAACCCCCGCCGGGGTTTCACCCGCCAAGCCGTTCTGGACAATTTTCGCCGCAGGCCGGTTGTTCCTGCGGCAACTCGCTTCTCCTGGTGATCGAGACCAGGGGGATTTGCCTCGGGGCCCCGGGGCCGCCACAGTGTGGATCCGCTCCACCCCCGGTGCCGTGGCCGCCCGATCCCTGATCGCTCTGGTCATTGCCGGGGCCACGGGCCTTGGTCTCATCGTGACCAATCCCGGCGAGGAGGAGTTCGAGCGCTTCGCCGCAGACCAGCTCACCCAGGCCGCCCAGGAGGAACTCTGCCGCGATGGCGGTCTGCCGATGGTGGCGCATCTGCTGGTGCGGGATTGCCCCCGCCTGATCGCTTCCCAGCACGATCTTCTCGGCCGGATCGCTCGGGCGGCCACCCGGCGCCGTAACTTCGGCCTTCTGAGCCTCTACCGAACCGATCTGGGCGGGCAGCAGCTCCTGCCCGACTGGTCCATTCCCCGCTACAGCGCTCTCACCCTGGCCGGTGCCGGTCGCTTCCTGATCCTCCGCACCAACCAGGCCGCCGTGGAGCCCACGGTCCGATGACCTGGCTGGCGCCATTGCGGGTGCCGCGTTGCCTGCTGGATCCCCTGGCCGTGCTGCCGCCGGCTGATCGCGAGGGGTTGGTGGCGGTGCAGCTTTCGCACGCCGACGGCAGGATCACCGCTGTGCAGCCCATCGAATCCGGGGCTTCAGCGGCGATCCCCCTGGCCCTCACACCGCCGGTGGATTCTCATGTGCATCTCGACAAGGCCTTCAGCGGCGACGCCTTTCCGAATCAGAGCGGCACGATGGCCGGTGCCCTGGCGGCCAATCTGAGGGAGCTGCAGGAACGGCGGGGCGCGCAGGTGCATCAGCGGGCCGCTCTGGCAATGGAGAGGGCCTGGCGCCACGGTCTGCGCGCCCTGCGCAGCCATGTGGACAGTCAGTCCCCCGCGGCTCTGGAGGTCTGGGAGGCGCTGCAGCAGCTTCGCCGCCACTGGGCCGGCCGGCTGGACCTGCAGCTGGTGGCCCTGGCGCCGCTTGGCCACTGGCGCACTCCGGAAGGGGAGCGGCTGGCCCGCCGGGTGGCCAGCGATGGGGGCCTGCTGGGCAGTGTGGTGGGAACCTCCTTCTCCCCCCTCGCCTGGAATGCTGCGGGCCTGGAGTACCTGCTGGCTCTCGCCGAATCTGTGGGCTGCGGCCTGGACCTCCACATCGATGAAAACGACGCCGCTCCCGCCCCCGGGGTGCGCGCCCTGGTGCGTCTGCTGGAGCGGCGGGGCGGCTGCCGCGTGCCGATCACCTGCAGCCACGCCAGCAGCCTTTCCCTGCTTCCATCGTCAGCCCTGGCCAGATGGTCCGACCGACTGGCGGCTGCCGGGGTGACGGTGGTAGCCCTGCCGCTCACCAACCTGTGGTTGCTCGGCAAGCGGGAGGGAACCACGCCACTGCGTCGCCCCCTGGCCCCGATCCAGCAGCTGCAGGCCGCCGGCGTGCGGGTGGTGATGGGCAGCGACAACGTGCAGGATCCTTGGTACCCCGGCGGCGATTTCGATCCGGTGGAGTTGCTGCGGTTGGCGCCTGTGTTGAGTCACCAGCAGCCTTGGCGCCGCCGCGGGCTGGCACCATTCACCACAGAAGCCTCCCGGCTGCTGGATCTCCCCTGGGATGGGGTGCTGCGCGAAGGATCGCCGGCCGACCTGCTGGTGCTGGGGGCCACGAGCTGGGGGGATCTCCTGGCTCGCCCCCCCCGGCGCCGGGTTCTGCGGGATGGCCAATGGCTGCCCCCTCCCGACCAGGAGGTTCCCTCGGCTCTGCTGGCGGTCCTGGAGCACCCGGTCGCGTCAGGCTGAGGCCGTGAGGCGGGGTTTCCCCCCCTCGGCGCTCCTCCCTCCGATCCTTCGCTTCCACCCGCCGCCCATGCCCGATCTTGCCCTGCCGCCCCTGCCCCAGCCTCCCGCCGAGGCCACGATTGCGGCCCTCGCCGCTGAGCTCGAGGCGGCGGAACCGGGCCTGGTGCTGCATCGCTCGGTGGAGGAGCGCACGCGGCAGTCACGCGATTTTCATGACTACTCGCCGGTGCTCACGCCCCTGCTGGCAGGGAAGATCGCCCAGCTGGCCGTTGCGGCCAGCACGGTGGAGCAGGTGATGGCGGTGGCGGCGGCCTGCGCGCGCCATGGCGTGCCCCTCACCCTGCGGGGCGCCGGCACCGGCAACTACGGCCAATGCGTGCCCCTGGCCGGGGGCGTGGTGCTCGATCTGACCGGCCTCAATCGGGTGCGGCGGATCGATCCCTCCAGCGGTGTGCTGGAGGCGGAGGCTGGCTGCCGCCTGGCTGAACTCGATGGCGCCCTCGCTCCCCACGGCCGGGCCCTGCGGATGGCGCCCAGCACCTGGCGCAGCGCCACCCTGGGCGGCTTCATTGCCGGTGGATCGGGGGGGATTGGTTCGGTGCGCTGGGGCTTCCTGCGCGATCCCGGCAACCTGCTGGCCCTGGAGGTGGTGACGCTGGAACCCCAGCCGCGCCTCCTGAAGCTGGAGGGTGCCGCTGCTCAGCCCCTCAACCACGCCTACGGCACCAACGGCATCCTCACGGCGGTCACGGTGGCCACCGCCACCGCCGTGGCCTGGCAGCAAGTGGTGGTGGATTTCTCCGACTGGTGGGCCGCCCTCGAGGTGGCCCGCACCCTCCCTGGCACCGCCATGGAGCTCGACGACCTCACCCTGCTGGAGGCGCCCCTGGCGGCGGGTCTTCCTTGGTTGCAGGGGTGCCCGCCCCCCGCTCCCGGCGATCACCGCCTGCTGCTGCTGGCCGCCCCAGACGCCCTGCCACTGTTGCCGGCCTGGCTGGCGGAACGGGGCGGCAGGCTGCGCTGGCAGCAGCCCCAGGGCTCCAGCCGCGGAGGCACGCTGCGGGAACTCACCTGGAACCACACCACCCTGCACTGGCGAGCCCGCCATTCCGGGTGGACCTATCTGCAGCTGACGCTGCCGGTGCCCGAGCGTCCCCTGTTGGAGGCGGTGGCCCAGCGCTGGGGAGAGCGGGTGCTGTGGCACCTCGAAGGCGTGCGCCAGGGGGGCAGCGCCAGGCTGGCGGCCCTGCCGGTGGTTCAGCTGGACAACGCCACCGCACTCGCCGAACTGATCGAGTTCTGCCGCGATCACGGCGCCGGCATTGCCGATCCCCATGTGCTCAGCGTCGAGGATGGCGGGTTGGGGCTGGTCGACGATGACCAGGTGGCGGCCAAGGGGGCCCATGATCCGGCCGGTCTGCTCAACCCCGGCAAGCTGCGGGGCTGGGTGGGGCCGGGTTGAGCGGCCGGGGTGAGAGCTTGCGTTCAGCGCTCTTTCTTCCAGGGGAAGCGGCCTAGGGGTGGCAACCCGGGGGGCCGTACCCCGGAAGCTCCCGCGGCCCAGGCTCGCCCCTGGCGCGATGGCGTTGTTTGGGAGCGGATCAGGGGCTCCGCTTCAGCCGCAGTTCAGGCTGAGGCGGGTGTCCACGCCGGTGGTGGGGTTGGTGCCGCTGGCGTCGCGGCAGAGGGCGCGCTGGTCGGCCCGGTCGATCAGGGCATCGCTGAAATCCGCCCCGGTCACATCGGCGCCGGCGAAGCTGCTGCCGGAGGCGATCACGCCGCGCAGCACGGCGTTGTGAAAGTCGGCACCGCTGAAATCCACCTTGTCCATCAGCACGTCGCTCAGATCCGCGCCGCTGAAATCGGCCTTCGGGAAGGCTGCCTGGGTGAGGATCGCCCCGTGCAGGTCGGCGCCAGCGAAGCGGGCACCCCGGCCCTGGGCACCGGCGAAGGAGGTCTGGGCCAGCTTCTGGCCGGTGAAGTCCTGGCCGTTCTGATTGGTGAGGGTGTAGTCCACCCCCTGGAATTCGGCCCACACCGGGGGAACCACTCCGCCCACCAGGGTGACCACGGCGAGCACCAGGCTCAGCAACAGGGCCAGGCAGGGGGCGAGGGCGCGCGGGCTGGACATGGGGCCTCCGGAGCTGGTGTGGAGAAAGGGCCAGGGTCGACCCCGTACGGAATCAACTCTGGCCCCCCGGGCGGCAGTCGCTGCGGCGACCCTGGCCTTCGATCGTGGCGCAGCCCAGCTCAGACCGTGGTCACACCCAGATGCTGGCGGATGCGATCGAGGGCGGCCTTCTCGGCGGCGCTCACCTTCTCACCGGAGCCGAACAGGCCATTGCCGGCGGCGGCGGCCACCGCTTCGCAGCCCTCCACGATCAGCTGGCAGTACTGCTGGGCGGTGTCGGCATCGCCCTTGGCGCGGGCCAGGGCCACGGCCCCATCCACCTCCTCGAGGGCGCGGTCGAGCACCTTGCCGTCGCGCACATCCTCGGGGGTGAGGCTGAGCTTCTCGGGCCGGATCCCCTGCTTGAGGGCCTCGGGATCGAACAGGCTGGCGATCAGGGGGTTAGAGGCATAGCGGCCTGCGGCACCAGCCAGTTCCTTGCCCAGGGCAATGGCTTCTTGGGCGCTCGAGAAGATGCCCATGTCCACAGCCATCACGGCCATGGCGGCGGCCAGGGGACCGCCCATCAGGGTGTTGCGTTCTTCGTTGGTCAGTTCAACAGCCATGGAAGGGAGAATTCCACTACCCCTTCAGCCTGGCCAGGCCGGCTGCCTCCGTCATCGCTGCGGCCTGACCGCTTCCTTACGGCAGCTCCTTACGGCAGAGGTGGCGCGGCGGTGTCGCTGGAACCCACCGCCGATGGTGGGCTCAGGGGATCGAGCAGGGGGATCACAGCCCCGAGGAGGTGAAGAGAACCGGCCACCACCGGAAGCCTGTCGGGACAGGAGCCTCTCTCTTCTGGCAAGGCCGGGATCAGCTGCAGGAGACCATTCTGCGGATCGGACGCTGTGTCCAGTTGGTCGGCCAGCTCGGGACAGGCGGCTGCCAGTTCGTCGCGACTCCAGGAGCGGTGATCCGGGATCGGCACGATCAGCACCCGGTCTCCAGGCTCGATCAGCAGCCTCAGCATCTCCGCCCCCTCCTTGTGTCGCTGGATGCCGATCAGCCAAGGCCGCGGGCCGCATCCCAGCCGATCCAGTTCCCGCCGCAGCACCACGGCGGCCGGCGGGTTGTGGGCCCCATCGAGCAGCAGTGGGAAGCCGCGGAAGCGGCGTCTGTCCAAGCGACCTGGCCAGCGGGCGGCAGCCAGGCCGGTGGCGATGGCCGCCTCGCTGAGGGGCGACTCCTTCCGGGGCCAGGCCCGTTCCGCCAGGGCCCGCGCCATCGCCACCGCCACCGCGGCATTGCTGCGCTGCACCTCCCCGGCCAGTCCGAGGATGGGGCCACCCTCCTCGGGGCTGGCCAGGGCGGCGACCCAGCGGAGTTCGGCCCCGACCCGCTGGGCTTGCGCTTCCAGCACCGCGGCGGCCTCGGGATGCTGGGGCCCGCTGATCGCCAGGCAGCCCCCGGAGAGCACGCCGGCCTTCTCGCGGGCGATCGTGGCCACATCGGCGCCGAGATGGTCGCAGTGGTCGAGGCCGATGGCACCGAACCCCACCACCGGCCGATCGGAATGGGCCGTGGTGGCATCCAGCCTTCCCCCAAGACCCACCTCCAGCACGGTGAGATCCAGATCGGCGTTGGCGAACCGATCGAAGGCTGCGGCCGTCAGCAGCTCGAAGGGGGTGAGGTGATGGGCCGCCGCGATCGGCCGCCAGCGGGCCAGATCGTCCCGGAGGGTGACCGGGTCGATCCAGCGGTCATCGAGCTGGATCCGCTCACACCAGCTCACCAGGTGAGGTGAGCGGTAGACGCCGCAGCGAAGGCCGGCGGCCCGCAGGATGGCGTGCAGAAAGGTGGCAATCGATCCCTTGCCGTTGGTGCCGGCCACCTGCACGGCGGCGAAGCGCTGCTCCGGATGGCCCCCGGCGGCCAGGGCCCGTTGCATCCGCTCCAGGCCCAGGTCGATGCCACGCCGGGCGAAGGGTTCGAGCAGGTCATCGAGATCGACTGGATCGGGCAGTCCGCCGCTGCTGGGGGAGGACGCGGCACCGCTCAGGGCCCAGGCCTCCCGATCCTCCTGATCAACAGACGGCGGCGGGGCGAGCTCGGCTGCATCGGTCGAAGGGTCACCTTCCGAGTTCTGCCACTGGAGCGCAGTGCGACGGCCGTTCCCGGATGCGGCAATCGGATCTGCCGCAGCGCGCGGGAGGGCATCGCTGCGGGGAGCCGAGGCGCTCACGCCAGGGCCAGCAGTGCCCGCTCCAGCCGTTTCACCGCCTTGCGGATGTGGCGTGGCCGGATCACCAGGGGGGGCACGAAGCGCACGACCTGGGGTCCGGCCGGCACCAGCAGCAAGCCCTCCGCCATGGCCGCCTTCACCAGCTCAGGCGCGGAGGGAGCGTTCTCGCGCAGCACCAGGCCCTGCAGTAGCCCCCAGCCCCGCTGGCCGGCCAGCAGGGTGGGATGCCGCTCAACCAGCGCCCCCAGCTGCTCCTGCAACCGGGCCGCCATCGCCTCCACATGGGTGAGCAGCTCGCGTCGCTCGATCTCCTGGATCACCGTGAGCCCGGCCCTGCAGGCGAAGGGATTGCCGCCGAAGGTGCTGGCGTGTTCCCCGGCCTTGAGATGGTCGGCGGAGGCTTTCACGGCCAAGGCCCCGATCGGGATGCCGCCGCCGAGGCCTTTGGCAAGGGTGAAGGCGTCCGGTTCGATCCCGAGCCGCTCGTGGCCCCACCAGCGCCCGCTGCGGCCCACCCCTACCTGCACCTCATCGAGGATCAGCAGGATCGAGCGTTCATCGCAGAGCTGGCGCACCCTCTGGAAGAAAGCCGGATCGCCGGGGTTCACGCCGCCTTCGCCCTGAAGGGGCTCAAGCAGCACCGCCGCCACCCGGGGACCCTCGGCCTCACACTCGGCCAGCAGGGCTTCGAAGGCGGCGGTGTCGTTGTAGGGGAAGTAGCGGAAGCCCTCCACCATGGGCTCGAAACCCTGGTGATATTTCGGCTGGCCGGTGGCGGTCACCGCCGCCAGCGTGCGGCCGTGGAAACTCGCTTCAGCGGTGAGGATCAGGGGCCGCTCGATGCCCCGAACCGCATGCGCGTGCTTGCGGGCCAGCTTGATGGCGGCCTCGTTGGCCTCGGCGCCGGAATTGCAGAAGAACACCTTGTCGGCGCAGCTGCGCTCCGTGATCGCGCGAGCCAGGGCTTCCTGCTCGGGGATCCGGTACAGATTCGAGACATGCTGGAGAGTTCCCAGCTGGTGGCAGAGGTTGCGGCGCAGCACCGGATCGCTGTGGCCGAGGGTGCAGACCGCGATGCCGGCCACGCAGTCGAGATAGCGGTTTCCCTCGTTGTCCCACACCCACATCCCCTTCCCCCGAACCAGGGTGAGGGGGAAGCGGGCGTAGGTGTCCATCACGGACGAAGGGATGGGAGCGGTGGGACTCGAACCCACATGCCCGAAGGCGCTCGATTTTGAGTCGAGTCCGTCTACCAATTCCGGCACGCTCCCGCGGCGTTGACTCTAGGGGTTGGCCTTGGTGAACTTCAGACCGGTTCGCTGACCCGTCGGATGCGTGCACCGGCGGCATTCAACTTGCCTTCGAGGTTGGCGTAACCCCGGTCGAGGAACTCGAGACCCCGCACGGTGGTGATGCCATCGGCGGCCAGACCGGCCAGAACCATGGCGGCGGAGGCGCGGAGGTCGGTGCCGCGCACTGGGGCTCCGCTGAGCCGGGCCACGCCCTCGATGCAGGCTGTGTTGCCCTGGAGGCGGATCGAGGCCCCCATTCGCTGCAGTTCGGCCACGTGCTGCAGGCGGTTCTCGAAGATGGTCTCCACCACCACGCTGGTGCCATTGGCGGTGGACAGCAGGCTCATGAAGGGAGCCTGGAGGTCGGTGGGGAAGCCGGGGAAGGGCATGGTGCGCAGGTCCACGGCCTGGATCGATTCCGCACTGATCCGCAGTCCGTCGCCTTCGGCGACGAGGCGGCAGCCGGCCTCCTCCAACTTGGTGATCACGGCGCCCAGATGCTCCGGAACCACAGGACCCACCAGCAGGGAGGAGCGGGTGATGGCAGCGGCCAACAGGAAGGTGCCGGCTTCGATCCGGTCTGGGATCACGGCGTAGTCAGCTTCGTGGAGCGTCGCGACCCCGTCGATTGTGATCGTGGGGGTGCCGGCGCCGCGGACCCGGCCGCCCATGGCATTGAGCAGACGGGCCAGATCGATCACCTCTGGCTCGAGGGCGGCGTTGTCGATCACCGTTTCGCCGTCGGCCAGGGCAGCGGCCATCATTAGCGTTTCGGTGGCGCCCACACTGGGGCAGTCCAGGTGGATGTGGCCACCGGTGAGGCGTTTCTGGCGGCCGGGAACCGAAGCGGTGACCACCCCGTGCTCGATGGTGACCTGAGCGCCGAGCGCCTTGAGACCCTTCACGTGCTCCACCACCGGCCGACTGCCGATCTGGCAGCCGCCGGGCAGGGGCACCTGGGCCGTTCCCATCCGGGCCAGCAGGGGACCAATGCAGAAGAAGCTGGCCCGCAGGCTGTTCACCAATTCATAGGGAGGGGCGGCCTGGTTGATGTGAGCCCCATCGAGGTCGATGGTGTCGCCGCGGCGGGTGACCTGCACGCCGAGGGCCGCCAGGATCTCTCCCATGGCGGCGATGTCGGTGAGGGGGGGCACATTGCGCAGCCGCAGGGTGTCGCGGCTGAGCAGGCAGGCGGCCATCAGGACGAGGGCCGAATTCTTGGCACCGCTGACGCGGAGCTCTCCGCTGAGCTTGACGCCACCCGAAACCTCGAGCCTGCTGTCGAGGAGCTGTCGAGCGGGGGCCGCGGAGATGGTCATGGCGCCGGGCCTGTCATGAAACGCGAGCGCATCTTGACAAGTTTTGTCCATATCGTCTACGAGGCCGCCAAATGAACTGTCTCGCTCCGAGGTGGCGATCGCCCGGTCGAGTCGACGCGGTGGTTCGGGTCAGCCCCCAACAGGGTCCACGGCCTGAAGGCCTGATCGGGGGATCATGTTCTAGAGTGAACAGGTCGTTGCGCCTGGCGCAGCGTCAAACGCCCGCGGATGTGGCGGAATTGGTAGACGCGCTAGTTTCAGGTACTAGTGGCAGCAATGTCGTGGGAGTTCAAGTCTCCCCATCCGCATAACGGTTCCCATGATCGTCCTCAAGATCACCAATTCTTCGGAAGTTCTGGCTGCCAAGGTCGGTAAGTTTTTGGAGAGTCTTACGCCTGACGGTTTCGATCAGGTCACCGTCGAGGACATTGTCGTCCGCAAACTTGTCGAGAACCTCGCCGCTGAAGGTCTGCGGGGCGAGGTGGCTGCTGTGAGCGGCATGGATCTTCAGGGCCAGGAACTTGTGATTCAAAAGCAGTTGCATGTGCGCAGCACCCGGTCCTTCTGAGGCCCGGGGCTCCACATCCCCTTCGTCCGGCCCCCCGGATCGGCCTGACGACCTGATCACCAGTCGCCGTAACCCCCTGGTCGCTCGACTGCGTGATCTCCATGGGGCCAAGGGTCGTCGAGAGCAGGGATGTCTGCTGCTTGAGGGCACCCACCTGCTCCAGGAGGTGGTGCGCTTCGGCCTGGTGCCCGATCTGGTGGTGGCGACGCCCGCCTGGAGGGATCGTCACGGCGCTCTGATCGCGGCGCTGCCCGCGGGCACGCCCCTGCGTCTGGTCACCCCTGAGGTGCTGGAGGCGGCGGTCTCCACTCGCAGTCCTGATGGCGTGCTGGCAGTGCTGCCGACGCCTGATCCCCGGCCTCCGGCCCCCGGTGCGCGCTTCGTGCTTGCCCTGGACCGCCTGCAGGATCCCGGCAATCTCGGCACCCTGCTGCGCCTTGCCCTGGCCGGCGGTGTGGAGCAGGTGTGGCTCGGGGAAGGGGCCGATCCACACCAACCCAAGGTGCTGCGCGCGTCCAGCGGAGCGGCTTTCACGCTGCCCCTGGACCGCCTGGCCGCCGGCCAACTGGCCGATCGATTGGCGCAGGGGCGCCGGGCCGGTCTCAGGGTGGTGGCGGCCGTGCTCCCGTCGCCGCTCTGGCCCGATCCGCCGCCCTACTGGGAGCTGGACTGGAGCCTCCCTACGGTGCTGCTGCTGGGGAATGAGGGGGCAGGGGTGGATCCTCTGCTGCTGGAGCGGACCGATGCGGTGGTGACCATTCCCCACAGCCAGGCGGTGGAATCGCTCAATGTGGCGGTGGCCGCGGCGCCGCTGCTGCTGGAGCGCTGGCGGCAGGCTGCTGGGGGAGGGGCTGCAGGAATGGGAACCGGGCCCTGATTCGGCCGATGCCGGGGGGGGGAGTTGCCTCCGGTTCGTGCCGGCCCGCTGCTGGTTCGCCGGATCTGCGGGGTCGCTGCCGGGTCGCTCACGGGGGCCTGGCCCCCCGGACTCCCAGCTTCATCCGCCTCAAGACAACGGGGCCGCTCGCCTCGGTGCCACTGCCGCGCCGTCGAACGCTCGATTCGGTGCCCATGGCGATCCAGCCCGGGGCCGTGGCAAGGGAGAATGCCCCAATCCGTGTAGTGCGTTCGGTGACCGCAGCCAGCTCAGCCCCCGATGGATCCACCGCCCCGGCGGCCGCTTCCTTCGATTTCGATGTGATCGTGATCGGGGCCGGCTACGGCGGCTTCGATGCCGCCAAGCATGCGGCTGAGCATGGTCTGCGGGTCGCCATTGTCGAATCACGCGACATGGGTGGCACCTGCGTGAACCGGGGCTGTGTGCCTTCGAAGGCCCTGCTGGCCGCCAGCGGCCGGGTGCGGGAGCTGGCCGATGCCGAGCACCTGGCCGGTTTCGGTATCCACGCGGCGCCGGTGCGCTTCGAGCGCCAGAAAATCGCCGACCACGCCCGCCAATTGGTGGAAACGATCCGTACCAACCTCACCAAGACCGTGGAGCGCTCTGGCGCCAAGATCCTGCGGGGCAAGGGCCGCTTGGATGGGCCCCAGCGGGTGGTGGTGCGCGAGAGCGGCGGCGGGGTGGAGCGCCCGTACACCGCCCGCGACGTGATCATTGCCACCGGCTCCGATCCGTTCGTGCCGCCCGGCATCGAAACCGATGGCCGCACCGTGTTCACCAGCGATGAGGCGGTGGACCTGGAGTGGCTGCCCCGCTGGATCGCGATCGTGGGCAGCGGCTATATCGGCCTGGAATTCGCCGACGTCTACACGGCCCTGGGCTGTGAGGTCACGATGATCGAGGCCCTCGATCGGGTGATGCCCACCTTCGATCCCGACATCGCCAAGATCGCCGCCCGCAACCTCATCGACAGCCGCGACATCGATGCCCGCGCCGGCGTGCTGGCGAAATCGATCAAGCCGGGTTGCCCCGTGCAGATCGAGCTGGTGGACATGAAAACCCGCGAGCCGGTCGAAACCTTGGAGGTGGATGCGGTGCTGGTGGCGACCGGCCGGGTGCCGGTGAGCAAGGACCTAAACCTGGCTTCGGTCGGCGTGGAGACGAGCCGCGGCTTCATCCCGGTGGACGACACCCTGCAGGTGCTCGCCTCCAATGAACCCGGCGCCGCCCCGATCCCTCACCTGTGGGCCGTGGGTGATGTGACCGGCAAAATGATGCTCGCCCACACCGCCGCTGCCCAGGGCACCGTGGCGGTGGAGAATATTCTCGGCCACCCCCGCCGCATCGATTACCGCTCGATTCCGGCCGCCACCTTCACCCATCCCGAGATCAGCTCGGTGGGCCTGAGCGAGGCCGATGCCAAGGCGCTGGCGGCGGAGCAGGGCTTTGAACTGGGCGTGGTGCGCAGCTACTTCAAGGCCAATTCCAAGGCCCTGGCCGAGCTGGAAAGCGATGGGCTGATGAAGCTGCTGTTCAACAAGGCCAGCGGTGAGGTGCTGGGAGCCCACATCTATGGCTTGCACGCCGCCGATCTGATCCAGGAGATCGCCAACGCGGTGGCCCGTCGCCAGGGGGTGGTGCAGCTGGCCAGCGAGGTGCACACTCACCCCACCCTCAGCGAGGTGGTGGAGGTGGCCTACAAGCAGGCGGCGCTGGCTGTCGCCCGCTGAGAGAGCATCCCTCCCTTCGCTTCCTCCCGCTTCCAAGCTCTATCTGTCCGCCACCGAGTTCCCATGGAGATCCGCCGCCGGCCCCCCAATCCTTCGGTGCGGGTGGCCCACCTCGAATTCGGCACCCCCCATTCGGAGGAGAAGCCGCGTCACATCTTGGAGGAGATCGTGTGGGAGAAGGATCGGGAGGTGGCGGCCGCCCGCGAGCGGGTGAGCCTCGACCAGCTCAAGAGTCAGGTGGCGAAGCTGCCGGCCCCTCGGGATTTTGTGGCGGCCCTGCGGGCCAGCTGCCGCAAGCCGGCCGTGATCGCCGAGGTGAAGAAGGCCAGCCCCAGCAAGGGGGTGATCCGCGAGGACTTCGATCCGGTGGCGATCGCCAAGGGTTTCGCGGCCGGCGGCGCCAGCTGCCTCTCGGTGCTCACCGATAAACAGTTCTTCCAAGGCGGCTTTGAGGTGCTGGTGGCGGTGCGCGGTGCCGTGGACCTGCCGCTGCTCTGCAAGGACTTCATCCTCAGCCCCTACCAGCTGTACCAGGCGCGGGCTGCCGGGGCCGACGCGGCGCTGCTGATTGCCGCGATCCTCACCGACCAGGACCTGGCCTACCTGCTCAAGGTGGCGAGGGCCCTGGGGCTGGCGGTGCTGGTGGAAGTTCACGACGCGGCCGAACTGGAGCGGGTGCTCGCCCTTGAAGGGGTGACTCTGATCGGCATCAACAACCGCGATCTGGCCAGCTTCACGGTGGACCTGTCCACCACCGAGCAGCTGATGGCGCGCTTCGGCGAGCGGGTGCGCGAGCGCGGCGCGCTGCTGGTGAGTGAATCGGGCCTGTTCAGCCGTGACGACCTCGACCGGGTGCTGAGCGTCGGTGCCGATGCGGTGCTGGTGGGCGAGGCCCTGATGCGCCAGAGCGATGTGACCGTCGCCCTGGAGACCCTGATCGGGGGCTGAGGGGGCAGCAGGCGCTCCAGCAGATCACCCGTCGAGGGGCTGGCATCCGAGCGGACCATGGGACTTTCTCGGGGTGAGGGGCGGACGCAATCGCTGGCCGTGCTGCTTGGATCGGGTTCAGCGTCTGGCTTCAAGCCCCTCCAGCACGGCGCTGAAGATGCTGAGCGAGAGCTCCCCAATCGAATTCAGGGTGTCGAGGTGGGGATTGATCTCGCAGATTTCCCAGCAGCACACCCGCGGATCGCGCAGCAGGGTGCGGGTGAGGCGAACGGCCTCCTCAGCCCACAGACCCCCGGGGGCCGGGGTGCCGGTGCCCTTGCAGATCGTGGAGTCGAGGGAGTCCACATCGAAGCTGATGTAGATGCGGTCCACAGCATTCAGGTGCTCCAGGCAGCGCAGGGCGGCCTGCTCAGGGCCCCCGCGGCGCACTTCCTCGGTGCTGATCACCGGAATGGCGTGGGCGGCGATGGTGGCGTCCTCCGCGGGTTCGGTGTCGCGCACGGCCACATAGATCAGGTCCTCCAGGCGGATGGCCGGCTCGTCGGAGCCATGCAGCCGCTTGAGCGATTCCCAGAGGGCCGTGGTTCCGGCTTCCGGGGCATTGATCGCTTCGGTGTGGTTGTCGTGGCCGCTGGCCACCGCCAGGGGCATGCCGTGCATGTTCCCGGAGGGGGTGGTGTAAGGGGAATGGATGTCGGCATGGGCGTCGATCCAGACCACACCGAGCCGGTCCTGCGGGTGGGCGCGGCGCAGGCCCGCGATCGTGGCGGCTGCCGTGGAGTGGTCGCCCGCCAGCACGATCGGAAACAGGCCCCGTTCGCGCGTGCTGGCCACCAGAGCTGCGGCCTGGTCCATTACCGGAGCGATCACGGCGATGTGACGGGCGTGGGGGGTGGCATTTCGGTCGCCGGCGGCGATGGCACGCACCGGACTCCGCTGCTGGTCCTGGATCTCCTCAAGCAGGTCTGTGGCGATCCGGCGCAGGTTCCGTTGCCGTTCGACGGCCTCCCGCAGCAGGGCCACTCCGCTGCCGGCGCCGGGGGTGCCCGCCCCGAGATCGCAGTCCACTTCCACCAGACCGATGCGGGAGCTGCGGGCGGCGCTGCTGTAGTGCACCAGCGTTTTCTTCAGTCTCTGCAGATCGGCGAGGGAGATGCGGAGCTCAGGTTCCGTGCTGATTAGGGAAAGGAAATCCCCGTAGCTGATCGTGCCGCTGCCATCGGCGTCATGGCGCCGGATCAGCGCCTCCGCCAGCTCCTGGGACAGGTTGGGATTCAGGGCGGACAGCAGCAGCGGCCACTCGTCGCTACTGAGCGTGCCGCTGCCATCGCTATCCACCAGCGTAAAGATCTGGCGTAGGTGACGGCCCAGTGCCAGGCTCGGGCGCTGCCGGGCCCAGGAGAGGAAGCCGGCGCGATCCAGCTCGCCCTGCTGAGCGACCAGCTCCAGCAGGGCCTCGCCATCCGCCGGATCCAGCACTTCACCCAGGGCCAGCAGGGCGTGTTCGATCTCCGCTGGAGAGATCCGGCCGTCAGCATTGCTGTCGAACAGGTGAAAAACGGTGTCGAATTCGTGGTTTGACTGTGCTGTCTCTGTCTCTGTCGCCCGGTCGTTCAATGGGGCGTTGGCGCGGGCAGACATGCCGACGGAACTCCGAGTATTTCCTGACTCCTAGCGCCGCCGGCTCAAAGGCGCCATGGTTCCGGCCGCCGGGCCCTCGCCCCGGATAGGGCCTGGAGCCCGGGCATGAAAAAGCCCCCGCCGCAGCGGAGGCCAGGGGAGCGGTGCAGGGCGGCGGCAGAAGCCACACCGCCCGCCGGGATCACACCTTGCGGCTGTAGAACTCCACCACCAGCAGTTCGTTGATCTCGAGCGCCACCCATTCGCGCTCGATCCGGCCGGTCACCTTGGCGCTCATCTTCGCCTTGTCGAACTCGAGGTGGGGCGGGATGTTGGCCAGACCGGGGAAGGCCAGGTTGGCTTCGGCGAGTTGCTTGGAGGCCTTGCGTTCGCGGATGGCCACCACATCACCGGCCTTGCACTGGAAGCTGGCGATGTCCACCACGCGGCCGTTCACGGTCACGTGGCCATGGTTCACCAACTGGCGGGCGCCGGGCACGGTGGGACCGAAGCCGAGGCGGAAGCAGACGTTGTCGAGACGGTTCTCGAGCAGCTTGAGCAGGTTGGTTCCGGTGGAACCCTCCTGGGCACGGGCTTTCTTCACGTAGCGCACAAGCTGACGTTCGGAAATGCCGTAGTTGAAGCGGAGCTTCTGTTTCTCTTCGAGACGGATCGCGTATTCGGAGCGCTTGCGACGGGCCTGGCCGTGCTGACCGGGGGGATAAGCCCGCTTGGCGGACT
>Ga0209401_1001149_pt1 | contig 17716 bp, 17 predicted proteins | sample M_140807_MF_Meta_FD_187318 | JGI IMG/M metagenome (GOLD analysis project Ga0209401, IMG submission 187318) | Freshwater microbial communities from Lake Montjoie, Canada to study carbon cycling - M_140807_MF_MetaG (SPAdes) (version 2) | ecosystem: Environmental > Aquatic > Freshwater > Lake...
TGCAAGGAGCTGATGAAAAACCTTTTTTCTTTTCTTATTTAACAAAAAAAATTAACGCAAAACAAATTTCTTGCGGGATGACTTATACTAATGACAACGTTCACAAAATTATTGAAAAAAATTTAAAACGTAGCGCAATGTATTCTGGATCGATCAAAAGTGTTGGTCCTAGATATTGCCCATCTATAGAAGATAAGATCGTAAAATTTAAAGATAAGCAGCGTCATCAAATTTTTTTAGAACCTGAGAGTCTTACGACGAACATAGTTTATCCAAATGGTATATCAACCTCTCTTCCTAAAGAAATTCAGCAAGAAATATTATTTAAAATCAATGGTTTAGAGAACGTTCGCATGATAAGACCTGGATACGCAATCGAGTACGATTATGTTTACCCAACAGAGTTAGACTTTACTCTTAAAACAAAAAAAATAGAAAATTTATATCTAGCTGGTCAAATAAATGGAACGACAGGATATGAAGAGGCTGCCGCACAAGGAATCGTGGCAGGTCTTAATGCAGCTCAGTCAGTTAAAAATTTAGAGCCAATAAAATTTGAAAGATCGCAGTCCTACATCGGAGTTATGGTTGATGATTTGATTACTAAAGGAGTAAGTGAACCATACAGAATGTTCACTTCTAGAGCTGAATATAGACTAACACTAAGAGCTGACAATGCTGATTTAAGATTAACTCCTTTAGCCATTAAACATAACTTTATATCTGAAATTAGAAAGTCTAAATTTATTAACAAAATCAATGACTTAAGTGATTTTAAAACTATTTTATCCAATAAGATTGTATCACCTACTGTTTTAAAAAAAAATGGAATTAAAATCTCTCAAGATGGAAGGAAAAAATCACTATTGCAGATTTTAAAATTTAAAGATGTGACTTTAGAAAAAATTAGATCTATTTTTTCAGATATACCAAAGTATGAGGATGAAATTGAGGACTTAATAAAAACAGAGTCTCACTATAGTGGGTACATAGAACAGCAAAAAAGAGACATAAGTATATTTGAAAAAGATGAAAACCTTATAATACCAAAAAACGTAAATTATGAATTAATTTCTGGTCTTTCAAATGAGGTAAAAAGAAAACTGAATGACATAAAGCCATTAACTTTTGGTCAGGCACTTAGAATAGACGGAGTAACGCCTGCTGCAATTAATATATTGATGATATATTGTAAAAATAGTCTTAAAAAAGCATCATAAAATATATGGATCAAGATGTTGAGTTTTTTATTAAAAAATTCAATGTTTCACGTGAAACAATAGAAAAGTTAAATAAATATAGAGATTTTCTATTAAATAGCAATAAATTATTGAATTTAATAGGAAAAACAACAGAAAATCACATATTTAAAAGACATTTTATAGATTCTGCCCAAATATATGATTTAATTGAAGATAAGTCAGAAATTATTGATTTAGGCTCAGGAGCTGGATTCCCAGGTATTATATTGAAAATATTGATGGATGAAAATAAAATTGATGGAAATATTATATTAATTGAAAAAAGTATAAAAAAATGTTTTTTTTTAGAGAATCTATCAAATAAATTAAGTTTAGCATTAAAAATAGTTAATTTGAGAGTAGAAAATTTTAAGTTCAATAAAATTTCTACAGTAGTTTCCAGAGCTTTCAAGAAGACAGTTGATACAATAAACATTATCTATAAAAACAATGAAAAAATAAGAAATATTATATTAATTAAGGGTAAAACTTATCAACAAGAATTAGATGATGCTAAAAAAAAATATACTTTTGATGTAAAAAAATTTAGAAGCATTACATCAAATGAATCTTATATTATCAAGATTAGTAATATTAAACTTAGTACAACTTAAAGTTGTAAATGCCTAGGATAATTTCTGTCATAAATCAGAAAGGTGGCGTTGGTAAGACTACCACAGCAATTAATTTGGCAGCTGGACTTGCTCTTAAAAATTATAAGGTTTTGCTTATTGATCTTGATCCTCAAGGTAATGCTTCAACAGGCATAGGCATAAATCAGAACGACAGAGAAAAATCAATTTATGATTTACTTATAAAAAAAGATTCTTTTTTTGAATGTATAAAAAAAACTAAAATAGAAAATTTAAGTATCATTCCAGCAAATACAGATCTATCAGGACTTGAAACTGAAGTTGCAAATAATTCTCAAAAAGCTTTTTTATTAAAAAATATTATTGATGATCCAATGAATAATTTAGAGAAAGAAAAATTTTCTTACGTTATAATTGATTGTCCACCATCTCTTAGTCTTCTGACAATCATGTCTTTGGTTATTTCTCATTCATTAGTTGTTCCATTGCAAACGGAGTTCTTTGCGTTAGAGGGTTTAAGTCAATTAGTTAAAACAATAGACCGCATAAAAATCAATTTAAATCCAAATTTGGAAATACAAGGCATTGTGCTGACTATGTATGATAAGCGAAACAAACTTTGTGCAGACGTTGAAAAAGAGGGAAGAAATTTTTTTGGAAATAAGGTTTATAATGCAAATATACCGCGAAATGTAAGGGTTTCTGAAGCTCCCTCATTTGGGATGCCGGTGATTTTGTATGATAAAAATTGCTCTGGTTCTTTGGCTTATATTAAACTCGTAGATGAATTTTTAATTAGAGAAAATTTACAAGAAAAAAAAGTTGCATAAATGATTGGAAATAAATTTAAAGGTTTAGGAAAAGGTCTATCTGCTCTGCTAGGAGATGTTCCTTCAGAAAATATTCAAACTAAAAATTCTTCAGAAAAAATTCCTATACATTTTGTATATGCCAATCCATCTCAGCCAAGAAAGAATTTTAATCAGGAACTGTTGAATGAACTCTCAGAGTCAATTAAGGAACAGGGAATTATTCAGCCAATATTAGTTAGAAAAAAATCAGAAGATAAATATGAGATCGTTGCTGGAGAAAGAAGATGGAGAGCAGCACAGCTTGCAAAAATTCACGAAGTCCCAGTTATTATTTTAAATATTGATGATAAGAAATCTTTAGAATTTGCAATATTAGAAAATATTCAAAGATCAGACTTAAATGGAATAGAAGAAGCTTTGGGCTATGATAATTTAGTAAAAAAATTTGGATATTCTCAAGAAACACTATCAAAAATTTTAGGAAAAAGCAGAAGCCATATTGCTAACACTCTAAGGCTTACCGGTTTGCCAGAAGAAATAAAAAAGATGATTTTAGATGGATTGTTAACAGCAGGACACGCAAGATGTTTAGTCAATGTCCCTGATAATATTAAACTTGCTAAAGTAATAGTTAACAAAAATCTTTCCGTAAGACAGGCTGAATTTTTAGTTAAAAAAGAACAAGTTTTCCCAGGTTCAAAAAAAATTCAAACAAATAATAAAGATACAAATATAAAATCCTTAGAAAGTGATTTAGGACTTTTGATGGGAATAAAAGTAGATATCAAAAATAAGAAGAATAATTCTGGGGAAATTAAATTTTCTTATAAGAATCTTGATCAGTTAAATAAAATTATTAGTGTTCTTAAGGGCTATTTTAGATAGGTTTTGAGATAAGAAATAATAAAATTGAGTATCTTGATTTAAATCATTCCTTTTAAATTCGGTCTCAATGACATTTAAATTAATAAGAAACTTTTCGAGGTTATTAGCATTCCAAATTTTTAAGATATTTTTTATTCTATCCTTATCTTTCCAAAAAATAGGAGGTTTATACCTTTCGATTCTTTCATCTATTGAGAGATTTTTATTGTTTTTTTGTATTTCGAGAATTTTAATTATGAATGATCTAAGAATAATAATTATTTCTATAAAATTTTTTTCATAATTAGACATATTGGATATGAATTCATTAATATTTTTTTCATTTTTAGACAATAAAATATCAATGATCTCATCATTTTTTTTCAAGTCCATATCAGTGCAAATTTCATCAATAATCTGATCAGAAATTTTTTCTGAGTTTTTATACAGATTTAGTTTTTCTATTACTTCTTTAATTTTGGATCTTTTTAATGATGACGAATTGATAATAATTTCTATTTGTTTTCCAGATAATTGAATTTTATTTAATTGCAATTCTTGTGTGAGAAATCTAATTATATCAAGTTTAGTTTCTTGATAACATGGAATGCAGACTGCTAATTTATCACATTCTCCAAATTGTCTTAGTTTAGATTTTTTTAAAAGTATCTCAGAATTGATAATAATTGTGTTTTCATCAATGCTATTTTTTATTTTGTTAAGGGTTTCTATAATCTTATCAGAACAGTTCTTGATTACTAAAATATTCTTATTTTCATCAAATAGTGAACCATTAATAAAATAATTAATAATATTTTGCGGATCCTTAATTATATCTTCCTCAAAAATATTTTTTTGAATTTTTTGTTCATCTTTAAATTTAATAAGAATTTGTTCATTTAAATCTTTAATTAGATCTTGATTTTCTCCATATAAAAGAATTATTTTTCCCTTAAAGAAATCTTTTTTTTTAAGATTTAATTCTTGTGGCTTAATTAACATCTTAATTAATTTAATGAGATCTTAGATTTAAATAAAATATTTTGAACGATGCTATCTAACAGTAATCTTTTTTCATTATTTTTTACTAAAATATTGTTTTGGATATTATCAGTTACAGCAACTCTTTTCTCTTTAGATATTGCATCTTGATAAACAATTACCCCATTTTTATCCTGAAATTGATAACTTACAGTTAATTTAATTAACTCTTCTGTAGCTATGCCTCTAGAGTCAACAAGAGAATTTTCCGCCACATCATAAATTTGAGCCTTAAAAGTATATGCGTTTAAATTTTTTTCATCTTTTTTGAAATTTAATTTTTTTTCTAAATCAAAGACTAAATTTTTATCACCAACAATTTCTGATTTAAAAACTACAATTTCCTTAGGGCTACCAAAATATATTGGAGAAAATCCGCAATGATTTAGAAAAAGTGTTATGAAGATAGTAAAAAAAATTTTATTCATTATTTGTAACAATATTTAGTAGTTTATTTTTTATAAAGATTTTTTTTGCTATACTTTTTTTATCTAATATAACTTGAATATTTTTAATTGCTAATGATTTACTTAGAATATTTTCCTCACTTTCATTGCTAAGGGCGTTGATAATTGCTCTTTTTTTTCCATTAATCTGTATAACAATATCAAAATTTTTTTTTTGTAAGAAAGATTCATTTATTCTCGGCCATTCTTGTAATGACATATCTTGTTTTCCAGTAATTTTTTCCCAACATTCATTTGCAATATAAGGAATAAATGCTGATATGATAATAAGGTACTTTTTGTATACGTTTGTAATTTCTTCTTTGTATAAATTTCGTTTTTCAATTTCCTCATTAATATTATTTAAGAAAACATAAAGTTTAGCTACAGCTACATTAATATGAAATTTTTCCACACAATCAGTTATTTCTTTGATGAGAATATCAGAACTTTTAGTTAAGTTGTTATTATTTTCTTCTCCATTATTTTTATATATTTTTATTTTTTCGTAAGTTCGCCAAATTTTTTGGATATATTTAAATGCACCTTGAATACCGTTATCACTCCATTGAATGTCTCTATCGGGCGGACTATCTGATAAAATGAACCATCTTACAGCGTCTGATCCATAGATCTTAATTATATCATCTGGATTTATAATATTTTTTTTTGATTTAGACATAGCTTGACTATCGCCTTTGAAAACTTCTTCAAGATTATTTAAAAAGAAATAATTATTTTTTTCCGTAACTTCTTTTGGAAAGATCCATTTTCCTGTCTTAGTCTTAAATGTAGGATGGCATACCATTCCTTGGGTAAAAAGATTTTCAAATGGTTCCGAAAAATTAAATTTATACTCATTTTTTAACGCCAAAGTAAAAAACCTTGAATATAAAAGATGAAGAATAGCATGCTCAACACCACCAATATATTGATCTACTGGCATCCAGTAATTAATTTCATCAATATTAAAAGGTTTTGTTTCTTCTTGAGAAGAACAGAATCTTAAGAAATACCAAGAAGAGTCTACAAATGTATCAAGAGTGTCCGTTTCGCGAGTTGCCTTCATGCCTGTCTCAGGGCATTTTGTATACTTCCATGTAGGATGATTTTCTAAGGGGTTGCCAGGTTTATTAAAATCAATATCCTCTGGAAGTATTACAGGAAGATCTTTTTCTGGGACCAATACAATTTTACCATCCTCTCTATACATAATAGGAATCGGACAACCCCAATATCTTTGTCTTGAGATCCCCCAATCCTTAAGACGATAAATAATTTTTGAGTTTCCAATTTTTTTTTCTACTAGTCTTTCTATAATATTTTTTTTTGCTTCCTGAGTTGATAGCCCATCTAAAAAATCAGAATTAATGGCATAGCCATCATCGGTATAAGCTTGATCCTTGATATTAGTTATTTTAGATTTTTCAGGACTTACTACATTAATTATCTCTAATTTATATTTTATTGCAAACTCCAAATCTCTCTGATCATGAGCTGGGCACCCAAAAATTGCTCCTGACCCATAATCCATAAGGATAAAATTAGCAACAAAGACGGGCAGTTTTTTATTTAAAAATGGATGAGAGACAAAAAAAGGAGTTTTAAACCCTAACTTTTCACTCTTTGATAACGAAGATTCTGTTCCTAGAGTTTTTAAAGCAAGATCTTTAAAATTTTTGAAATCTTTGTCGTTTTTAAAATTTTCTGTAAACGGATGATCTGGTGCAATTGCAATAAATGAAGCTCCAAATATTGTATCTGGCCTTGTTGTGAAGATTTTAATCTTAGTGTTATTGCAATTTGAAATAAAATTGATCTCACAGCCCTCAGATTTTCCAATCCAGTTTTTTTGCATTAGTTTTACTTTTTCAGGCCAACCTTTTAGACTCTCTAAAGAATTTAATAAATTATTGGAATATTTTGTAATATTTAAGAACCACTGACTTAGTTTCTTTTTTTCAACCGCCACTCCTGATCTCCATCCCTTACCATCAATTACCTGCTCATTTGCAAGCACAGTATTGTCAATTGGGTCCCAATTAACATAACTTTCTTTTTTGTAGACTAAATTATTTTTAAAAAAATTTAAAAAAAGTATTTGTTGATGTTTGTAATATTTCTCATCACACGTAGACAATTCCTTATCCCAGTCGATAGATAAACCGAGACGTTTTAATTGTGATTTCATAGTTGAGATATTTTTTAATGTCCAATCTTTCGGATGTAGATTATTTTGTATAGCAGCATTTTCTGCTGGAAGACCAAAAGCATCCCAGCCCATAGGATGCAGAACATTATAATTATTGAGTCTTTTAAAATTAGCTATAACATCGCCCAAAGTGTAATTTCTTACATGACCCATATGAATGTTTCCTGATGGATAGGGGAACATCTCTAAACAGTAAAATTTATTTTTTTTATCTTTTTTTGTTTTAAATATTTTTTTTGATTCAAAAAATTGCTGCCATTTTTTTTCCACAGGCAAAGGATTATAATTATCCATTACTACTAAAATTATTTATTGATTATCTTTTTTTCTTTCTTCTATTTTTATGCTTCTGGCGGAGGATAAAATTTTATCTTTTATTTCATCTGATAAGCCATTTTTTAATAGGTTAATTGAACATTTATTATTTGTGTCGCATATTTTTTTATGCGTAGTAATTCCTATAGAATCAGATCTTAAGTCATTATTTAAAAACCTAACCGCAACTTTAATTTGCTCTTTAGAATTTATATCACTAGAATACCAGTCATAAATAATGACCCCACCCGCGTAGTCAGCATTTATTAATGGTAAAAAATCTAAACTTTTTAATGTTGCTCTCCACAAAACATTTGAATTTTTAAATTCTATTTCAGTATTTTTGTTACTTTTCCCTAAATTACCAAATATTCCACCAGATTTCTCGGCTTCCATTTGAGCTCTTTTTTTTGCATCAGGCTCTATAAGAATTCTCTCTCCAGTGACCTTATCTGTTGCTGCGCAGTTCGTGAGAATTAGAAAAATTATAATTATTTTAATAAATTTAAGCATAATTCCCTATTTATATACGTTTTTTACTAAAATTGTGATTTTTAAAAATATTCAATAAAGAAATCAACATGTTGCTAAATTACAACAGTTATTTTAAAAATTAAGTCAAATTAGCGCTTTTGGTTCTAATTTTATTTTATGAATAGTATTTATTCATGAGTTAAAACAACAAATAAAGGAAAACAATGAAAAATAAACTACTATTGTCTAGCGCATTAGTTGGAACTTTAGTTGGTGGTTCTGCAGCTGTAGCTCAAACTACAGTTACAGGTTCTTTACAACTAAATTACTACGATGTTACTAGAACTGGTTCAGCGGGAGCTCCTGCTGGAACTTCTTACAGAGGTTGGGGAAGAGAATCTCAACTTAACATTCAAAACAAAGGAAAATTAAATACTGGCTTAGATTATGCTGCTGGATTTTCTTTAGAGTTTGATGGTAACTCTGATTACTCAACAACTAACACTGCAGCAAACAGTGAATCTGCAACAATAAGCAATGAGAACGTTTATATAGACTTCATCTCTGGTGGTACTACAGTTACTATCGGTGTTGATCATATTCAAAATTCTCAAACTACAGTCTCACCAAGTGCCTCTGGTAATATAGCGGACAATTTAGATACAAGATTAGGTGTCTACACTAACGCTATCGGTTCAAATCCAAAAGAATCAATTGGTATGGGTGTTATGCAAGTAACTCCATTTGGTAGAGCATCTGCTTGGTACGCTCCAACATCATCGGACAACGGTGGAAGAGATACAAGACCTATATCTAATAAAGATGGTCGAAACGCTGCATATGAACTTGGATTTGTAGGAAATTTAGGAGTTACAGGTTTAACTACTAAAGTTTTCTATAACAAAGAAAAAAAACCAGAAAAAGCAACTAGCTCAACTAGTGGCGCTCCTGGAGCTGGAACTCCAACAAGAGACCTAATAGGAAAATCGTATGGTTTAGCATATAATTTTGGTCAAATTACTGTTGGTGCTGATAGATCAAAAACAGACTTTGCTGATGGTGAAACAATCGAATACAAAAATTACGGTGTTGCGTATGCGATTGATAAAAACTTGAGTATTTCATACAATTTAGCAAAAGCTGAAAGAAGCACTAAATCTGTTGATGAAAAAATTCAACAGTTTGGTGTAGGTTATAACTTGGGACCAGTTATGGCATCTGTAGAATATGATGTTATAGATAACGGTCTTGCAAACACTGGACCAATAACAGGTCAAGATGCGAAAGTTGTTTTAGTTAAATTTGGAACAAACTTCTAATTTAATTATTTAATAATTAAGATTTAAAAAGCCCGTTTATTAGAAATAGTAGACGGGCTTTTTTATTTTAGTTTCACTAATTAATGATATAAATGCTACTGAGCTGGCCTTAGTCATTTTAATTTTAATTAAGTTTCTCAAATTAATACCTCCAAGAGCACATACATTCGTTCTCCATTGCCTTGAAATAAGGTTGAATTTAATCACTCCTAAAATTTTATTAACGCTATATTTTTTATTATAAAATATTGGCGAAAGCATTATGCTTTTGCAGGTTTGTCTAATTTTTATTTGATATTCAGACATATTATGAGCAGAACCTATTATACAAAAACTTTTCTTAAAATGATAAAAATTAAACATCTTTTTATTTGAACTAGAGATAAAAAAACCATCAGCGTCATATTTTTTTGCTAATATAATGTTATCGCTAATAAAAAATAGGATTTTATTTTTTTTACAAAATTTTTTTATAATTTTAATTTCTTCAATATTTGGGTTATTATTTTTATAAATTATAGCGATATTTTTGAATTTATAGATGTTCTTAATTATACTTTCATTTAAATTGTCGGTAAAAAAATAAAACCTGATATTATTCATCATATGAGCATTATACAAAATTATATTAATATTAAAAATGAGATTAAAAATTTAAACCCAAATACTAAATTAATTGTTGTAAGTAAAAGTCAGGATATTGAAAGGATTAAGATTCTCCTAGATTACGGTCATCTTGATTTTGGAGAAAATAAAATTCAAGAAGCTATAGTGAAGTGGTCAACACTATTAAGTAATTACAAGAATATTAATTTGCATTTAATTGGAAAACTACAATCTAATAAGGCAAAGGATGCATTTAATATTTTTAACTTTATTCATACGCTAGACAACGAAAAGTTAGCTAAAATTTTATCTAATTTGGAAGAGGTTAATAATAAAAAAATCAATTATTTTGTACAAGTTAATATAGGTGATGAGCCTCAAAAAAATGGGATAATTAAATCTAAAGTTTCTGATTTTATAAAATATTGTAAGTTTGACTTAAAATTAAATATATTGGGTTTAATGTGTCTTCCACCTATTAACGAGAATCCAGATTTGTATTTTAAAAAATTAAAAGAATTTGCCATTAATAATAAATTAAAAGACTTAAGCATGGGTATGTCAGCTGATTATAAGGCGGCCGCTACTTTAGGTGCGACTTACTTGAGAATTGGTACCTCTATATTTGGAAAAAGATCTAACCAATTTTAATTTTTGTATTTTTTTTAATTAAAGAGATAAGTTCCACTAAATGTTTTTTTTTTAAGGCTATACACCCCTTTGTTTTTTTAAAATAATTTTTAGCAACATGTATAAAAATTGCACTACCTTTATTTTTTATAATAGGATTTATGTTGTATCCTAAAACTATAATTATATCGTACAAATTGTCACTCCTATAAAGTTTTTCGTAACTAAATTTACTTGGTAGATTTATTTGCTGGTTGTAAAAAATACTGTTTGGATCGTCACACCATCCCATATTTTTTTTAATTTGAATCACTTTTATTGGGGACGTAATTTTTTTAATTTTATCTGCTCTATAATAAATTTTAACTACTTTAAATATTCCTTTTGGAGTTATGTTGTCGCCTTCTTTTTTTTTCTTCTTAATACCAGCTTTTCCTAATGTACAACGCCATTCAAAATCTTTATACTTTAAATATCCAGTTTTTTTTACAATAATCATATTACATATATTATATATTTATTTATGAATAATGTTCACCTACAAATTATTGGTTCTAAAACGTTTGCTAATTTATTAAATGAGTTAAATTTTAATTACAGCATCAGTTATGGTGAAAACTTAAAATACAATAAAACAAATTTTTTGGTTAGAATTATTTTTGTTAAAGAATTGCAACTACTAGAAGTTAAAAAATACTTATTAGAAAATATTCCAACTATTTTTTTACTAGATAATAAAGACTTTTTAATCAAAAATAAGTTAACCTTATCAGATTTTCACGTTTCTTTATTCACACCAATAGAAGTTCTATCTTTTAAAGAAATATTAAATATTTTAATTATTAAATATAATTTCTTTAAAAAATCTAAGATTATCATTAATGGTTATGAGATAGATTCAAATCAAAGACTTATTATGAAAAATAAAATTAAGATTAAATTAACAGAAAAAGAATTAGAATTAATTTTAACGTTAAATAATAATAATGGTGTAAATAAATCATTTTTATTAAAAAATATTTGGAATCGGAGCCCGGACTTAGAAAGCCATGCTTTCGAAACTCATTTACATAGGCTAAGAAAAAAAATATTCAAATTTTTTAAAGATAAAAAATTTGTTATTGAGAAAAATTCTTTATATTATTTGTATAAATAATGTAAAATATTACTCTAATCTAGCACCAATTTTTTGGATTACCTTTGAGGCAAGTTTGGATCCACTTATCAGACATTGTTTAATTTCTGATTTATCTAAATATTCTTTTAAAAATCCTGCTGCAAATGAATCCCCAGCACCAGTTAGATCTAGTATTTTGTCAACTTTTTCACTATTGCAGCTTATAACTTCATTGTCTTTAATAGCTACACTTCCGTTTTCACTTTTTGTAATGACTATTAATTTATTAATATTTTTCAATTGATTAATGGAGTCTAGTAAATTTTTTTTATTTGTTAATTCATTTATTTCACTCTCATTTCCTATTAATATATCTAAGTCATTCCTAAGTAGATTATAAAAGTCATCTTTATGTCTGGATACGCAAAAAATATCTGATAAACTCATTGCAATTTTTACTTTATTTTTTTTTGCTACATCTATGGCGTATTTGAACATCTTTTCACTTATTCCTTTATCCCAAAGATAGCCTTCTAAAAAAATCAAATCGTGTTCAGTAATATTATTTTCATTAAGGTCGTTAGCTGAAAGATGAGAGGATATTCCAAGATAAGTACACATAGTTCTTTCTGTATCTGGAGTAATTAATATAATAGATGCGCCTGTAGATAAATTTTCGTTTTTTTCAACATAAGGAAATTTTACATTTATATCTTCAAGGCTTTTTTTGTATATTTCTCCTAAACTATCAGAATTAATTTTTCCAATAAAAGAGGCATTTCCTTTTAGATAAGCGATTCCAGACATAGTATTGGCAACAGAGCCTCCCGCTACAATTCTTTCAATTTTAATATTTTTCTTAAGATCTTCAAATTCAGATTTATTAATGAGCTTCATAGAACCTTTAATAAAATTTCTTTTTATTAAAAACTCTTCATCTACTTTTGCAAGCACGTCAACGATTGCATTCCCTATCCCTAATATTTTTTTATTCATTTTTTTCTTTGTATAGGCAAATTTTATTAATAACACACTTTTTACACAATGGATTTCTAGCTCTACATATGTATCTTCCATGTAAGAGTATTAAATGATGCGCTTTTTTTATATGCTTTTTAGGTAATATTTTTAAAAGTTGGTTTTCAACTTGCTCAGGATTTTTACCATTAGAAAGACCCGTTCTATTACTCACTCTAAAGACGTGAGTATCCACAGCTATAGTTGGTTTATTAAAAGCAGCATTTAAAACAACGTTTGCTGTTTTTCTGCCAACCCCGGGAAGATTTATTAGTTCTTCAAATTTATTTGGAACTTTGCTTTGATGTCTTTCCAATAAAATTTTAGACAAGTAATATAAATTTTTAGCTTTATTATTGAATAGTCCTATACTTTTAATAAGATTTCTTATTTTATTTATTCCAAGGTCTGCAAAATGTTTAGGAGTGTAATATTTTTTATATATGTTTTTAGTTACATTATTTACATTAACATCCGTACATTGTGCTGAAAGAACAACAGAAGTTAGTAAAGTGAATTGATTTCTGTATTTTAAAGATGTTTTTGGATTTTTTATTAACTTATTTAGTAAATTAATAAGTTCAAAAGCTTTATTTTTATTTAGAAGCATTTAAAATTATTTAAAGACTTTTATAAAATTTATTTCAAATCAAACATATCTTGCATATTAAATAAGCCTTTATTCTTTTTACTTATCCATAAAGCAGCATTTAATGCTCCATCAGCAAAGAGTTCTCTTGAAAAAGCAGTATGTTTTAATTCTATATTTTCTATTTTATTATTAAAAAGTACAGAATGTTTGCCAATAGTATTCCCTTTTCTTGTAATAAAGAAATTAATTTTATTTTTTTGTAAATTACCTTTTTTATTTAAAAAAATTTTTCCTTTTGTTAACCCTAGATTTTTATTTTTACCTTTGCATACTGCATTTGCTAACATCAATGCTGTTCCTGATGGATAATCAATTTTCTTTCTATGATGATTATCGTTAATTCCAATATGATAATTATTAGGAATTTTTTTTGAAAGAATATTAACAATGTATTCTAGAAGATTAATGCCCAAGCTCATGTTTCCAGATTTAAATATAGCAATTTTTTTTGAGTATTTTTTAATAATATTATTTTGTTTTTTAGAAAAGCCTGTAGTTCCTATTACTATTTTTTTTTTTAACTTGTTAGCATACCTGATAATTTCTAATGACGATTTTGGCCTTGTAAAATCTATAATAACGTCAGTATTTTTAAAAGCATCTATGCTATTTTTTTTTATTTTAATATTTTTAATTTTTTCCCCTTCCTCGATGTCTGTAACACCATCAAGTAAAAATTTTTTATTTTTATTTATTTTTTTTATGAGAACTTTACCCATTCTTCCTAGTCCTCCGCAAATTGTTATTTTGATTTTTTTCATTCTAAATTATCTATTTTAATTTAATCTAAATACACATCTTTAGCAGTTAAATTTTTACAATAATGATCCTGCACTAGTTCGTAAGCTTTTTCCAGATTTTTAGTATAAAGTTGAGTGTTAAATGTATTTGAATTTTTAATTGATAAATTCAATTTTTTTTTAATTTTTTCTAACTCTTGAGGATTGTTAGCTAGGTGTATTGCGTAATTTTCATAATCTTGAATGTTATGAGTTATAAGTTCTGGCAATGATAGATTATTAAGAAGACTCAATGAGACTCTACTTTGAAAAGAATTTCCAGCAAGTGTCAATAAAGGCAGGCCTGAGGATAGTGCCTCACTAGCAGTAGTATGGGCTGAATAAGGAAATGTATCTAAAAAAAGATCACAAAATTTAAGTCTTTGAAAAATATTTTCATAATTCACTATAGGTGAAAAGAAAATTCGTTTTGTATCAATTCCTTTTTTTTTAATTTCATTTATTAAGTTTTGTTTACAAGAATTATTACTTTCTAAAAAACAGAAATTAGTATTATTTGTTTTATTTAAAATTCTCATCCAACAATCAAAAATTATTGGATTGATTTTATAAACTCCATTAAAGCAGCAAAATATAAAACCTGATGCAGGCAAATTAAATTTTTCACGATTAAAATTTTTATTTATAATTTTTTTAGAGTCGTAAGGTTGATAACAATCAGGCATGTAAATTATTTTTTCAAAATAAAATTTTTTATTTTCATAAGGTATTAAATTTTTATCAGCTATAATGTAATCCATATGTTCGCCGACAGTGCCAGGATTTCCTAAATAATTTATTTGAATTGGGGCAACCTTTTTAATAAAAAGATTAATTCTATTACCAGCCGTATGACCCGTCAGATCAACTGCAATATCAATATTTAGTCCTCTAGATTGAGCCACAACATCATCATCGTTAACATTTCTAATATCAATAAATTTATCAAATGATTTAGAAATTCTATTAGTCATGTCATCGTCTTTATAAGAAGAAAAATGAAAGCCGAATATTTCAAAATTATTTTTATTATGAAATTCAAGAACGTTTGCAAAAAGATGAGAGACCGCATGTCTTTTAAAGTCAGCAGAATAATAGGCAATACGAATTTTATTATTTTTGATATTTTTGAATTTTATATTATTTTTTATATCAAGAGATTTTTTATTATTAAAATTACTAGTATTAATATGAATATTTTTTAGCGAATCAGTTACTAAAAGTAATTTCCAAGGATTTATGTAATCAGTTAAAATTTTTTTACTAATTATATCATCTTCAATTTTTTTTAAATTATCTTGGTAATTGAGCCAATCACAAATATTATTTTTGTTAAAAAAAATTTGACTCTCATACATGCTTTTATTTTTTGGATCTATAGTTATTAATTTATAATAATCTTTTATTGATAATAAATATTGTTGACTCAATGAATATGCGCTAGCTCTATTTCTATAAGCATCAATATAAAGATTATTTATTTTTATTGCCTCATTGAAATTATTAATAGCTTTTTTATAATTAATCATTTTATAAAAAAGTAATCCTAGATTGTAAAATCCTTCACTAGAATTCGGATTTATTTTTATACATTGTTTGTAATACGTATATGCTTCATTATACTTTTTAAGATTTTTAAAAATTATCCCAAGATTATTGAATGCTTCTGCATAATTAGGATTTAGTTCAGTCGCTTTTTTAAAATTTTTTATTGCATCTTCATATTTTTCAAGTTCTTTATAAGCTACCCCTAAGTTGTTATATAGGGCATGATGATTTGGGTTAATATTAATGGCATTATTAATTAAAAAAATTGCTCTATTATATTTTTTTAGTTGTAGATATATGACTCCGAGTAAATTTATTAACTTATAATTAGTAGGATCTTTTTCTAAAAGTTCATTATAAATTTTTTTTGCTTCGTTTAATTTTCCTAATTTATGAAAATCTAATGCTTTATTTAAGGTTCCAGTCATCTATAATTTTTCGTGATATAGATGAGAGATTATATAATTAATTTATATTTTCCCAGAATTTTTTCGCTTTATTAATAAAATTCTTTATTTCCGAATTGTTATTTGAATTTTCTAAGGTTTTAAATTTTTCTAGCAATTCTTTTTGTTCTTTTGATAAAGTTTCTGGAATTATTACGTTTATTTCAAGATATAAGTCTCCGTAATAATTTTCTCTTATAACAGGCATACCCTTATCTTTTAATCTAAATTGCTTTCCTGACTGTGTACCTTCTGGAATTTTAACTTTAGATTTTCCGCCATCAATAGTTGGTACTTCAATTTCTGCACCAAGCGCAGCATCTGTCATAGATATAGGTAATTTATAGTAAAGATTTTCTTCAGATCTTTTAAAAATTTTATGTTTTTCGACTGTTATATATACATAAAGATCACCATTCGAGCCACCTCTGTAACCGGCATCTCCTTTACCAGACAATCTCATTTGAGTTCCATCATCCACACCTTTTGGAATTTGAATTGAGAGATTTTTTTTTGTTTTAGTAGCACCAGATCCTTTACAATCTTTACAGGGATTAGAAAGCATTTCACCATCTCCTCCACAATCAGGACATGTTTGTTGTAGGGTAAAAAAACCTTGTTGTGTTCTTACTTTTCCATATCCATCACAAGTGGAGCATTTTTTTGGTTTTGAACCAGGTTCAGAACCATTTCCAAAACATTTTTCACATTTTTCATTTGAAGATAAATTGATAGTTTGTTTTTTACCAAGGTAAGCTTCTTCTAAAGTTATTTCTAAATTAATTTTTAAATCAGATCCTCGATTAGATCTTGATTTTTTAGAGCTCCTCCCACCTCGACCTGATCCCATAAAGTCGCCAAAAAAATCATCGAAGATGTCAGAGAATGCCCCAGATTCAAAACCACCAAAATCAAAACCTCCAGGTCCACCAGGTCCACCTTCAAATGCAGAATGTCCAAATTGATCGTAAGAAGATTTTTTCTTTGGATCAGATAAAACTTGATAAGCCTCAGAGGCTTCTTTAAACTTTCCCTCAGCAGTTTTGTCTCCCTGATTTTTATCAGGGTGATATTTCATTGCAAGAGATCTGTAGGCTTTTTTTACTTCTTCAGGAGTTGATTTTTTGGTTACACCAAGAATATCATAATAGTCTTTTTTGGACATAATGACTTAAGGCGAAACCAGTTATAAATGGATTAGCCGTTCTTTTTGTTATCGTCTTTCACTTCTTCAAACTCGGCATCAACAACATCTTTTTTATCATCAGGCTTAGCATCTGTTTTTGAAGCACCAGCCGTATCTTGCTGGGCTTTATATATCGCTTCACCTAATTTCATCGAAGAAGTCATTAATTGTTGGGTTTTAGTTTTAATATCTTCAGTTTTGTCAGATTTAATAGATTCTTTTAAATCTTCCATATCTTTTTCAATTGCTTTTTTATCTGTTTCAGAAATTTTGCTTCCATGCTCTTTTAAACTTTGTTCAGTTGAGGCAATTAAAGAGTCGGCGTGATTTTTTGCATCGACTTCTTCTCTCTTTTTTTTGTCCGCTTCTTTATTAGTTTCAGCTTCTTTAACCATTTTTTGAATTTCTTCATCGGTTA
>Ga0209401_1001152_pt1 | contig 17688 bp, 13 predicted proteins | sample M_140807_MF_Meta_FD_187318 | JGI IMG/M metagenome (GOLD analysis project Ga0209401, IMG submission 187318) | Freshwater microbial communities from Lake Montjoie, Canada to study carbon cycling - M_140807_MF_MetaG (SPAdes) (version 2) | ecosystem: Environmental > Aquatic > Freshwater > Lake...
GCCTGGGCTAAATTCCTGCATATATGGGTCATTAATTATATACATCAAGTAAGTTTTTAGTTCATTTTTAATTATCTTTAAAAACGAACTGCTTATGAAAGATGTAAAAAATAAATCCTACCCAAGAAAAAAATTGGCTATTGTCATTAGCGCTTTAGTAATGATCTGCTTTTTGCAAATTTCAATTAACAGTTATGCGGAGTCTCCTTCAAGCGCAGTAAGTAATGATTTTTTTTGGCTGTGGCGATTTTTGGGTAGACTTCACCCCATTGCAGTTCATTTTCCGGTTTCATTACTTTTATTTGCAGCTATACTTGAACTATTCACTTTAAAAAATTTTGATGCGCCTTCTCGTACTGGGATCAGATTACTTTTAGCTGCCGGAACTATCGCAGCAATTGTATCAGCAATAATGGGTTTACTTCTTGTAAAAGAAGGCGGCTATGAATTGCAAGTATCCAATATTCATCAATGGGCAGGTATCGCAACCGCAGTTTTTTCAGCCATCACTTGGTTTGTATCAAACAGCATTTACAAAAAGAATAAAAGGAACCTTATTAAGTTATATCGTGCCTTTTTGTTTCTTAGTGCAATCGGCGTTGCCATCGCTGGACACTTTGGTGCGTCATTAACGCATGGCCAGGATTATATTACGGCCACTATACCTTGGAGTGATAGCTATGATAAAAGTACCAACTCCAATTTTGATATTACTAGTTTCAAAAATGATACCGCCCCATTAACAAAACAACAATCTATTGAACTCAATGTAAAAGTGAGGGCCATCTTTGCGCATAATTGTTATAAGTGTCACGGACCTGAAAAAATCAAAGGCGATTTGCGACTTGATCGTAGAGATATGATTTTTAAAGGTGGTGAAAATGGGCCTGTAGTTATACCTGGCGATCCAGCAGCGAGTGATTTATATCGTCGCATTACCCTACCATCCAATCACAAAGATGCAATGCCTTCCAAAGGAAGAAAATTAGCGGACGAGGATATTGCAGTCATTAATTTTTGGATTCAAAAAGGCGCACCTTGGCCAGATAGCTCCGAAAAAAGTATTTTTAGATTAGCGCCGCTAGCCCCTAGGAATCCTGAACTTCCAAGGGCCACTGAAAATTTAACCAACCCGATTGATCTTTGGACCAACCAATATTTTACTGCAAACAAAATAATTTGGCCAAAAGTGGTGGATGATAAAACTTTTTTAAGACGTATTTCATTGGATATTGTTGGTTTAGTTCCTAGTGTAGAAGAATTAGAGAAATTTATAAAGGATAGCAGAATCAATAAAAGAGAGATATGGATAAGAAAACTTCTTAATCAAAAAGATGATTACACCTTACATTGGTTAAGTTTTTGGAATGATGCTTTAAGAAATGATTATACAGGAACCGGTTATATCACAGGTGGTCGTCGTAATATTACGACTTGGTTATTTAATTCATTGAAATCAAACAAATCCTATGACCAATTTGCAAAAGAACTATTAAATCCTACGGATGAATCCAATGGATTTATTGAGGGGATTAAATGGCGTGGCGTAGTGAATGCAAGCCAACGTACCGAAATGCAAGCAGCACAAAATGTATCTCAAATATTTTTAGGTCTAAATTTAAAATGCGCCTCCTGTCATAATAGTTTTATTAGCGATTGGAAATTGACAGACGCGTATGCATTTGCAAATATTTTTGCAGACACCTCACTTGAAATAAATAGGTGCGACAAACCAACGGGTAAGTTTACAGGCGCGCGTATGCTATGGAAGGAATTAGGCGCTATTGACAGTAGTGCAAAAAGAGCAGAAAAACTAGCACAATTAGCCACCAATATGGTACAAGCTTCCAATGGAAGATTTTATCGCACCATTGTAAACAGAATTTGGGCGCAATTAATGGGTCGTGGATTAATTGAACCAGTGGACGTGATGGACAATGAAGCATGGAGTCAGGACTTATTGGATTGGATGGCATTTAATTTTCAACAAAATAATTCCGACATAAAAGAATTGCTTTTTTTAATTACTTCTTCAACCACTTACCAACTTCCTTCGGTAAGTTTTAATGATGCGAGTAAAATAGTATCCCCGCAATATGTTTTCAAAGGCAGATTACGCAAGCGCATGTCAGCAGAGCAATTTGCTGATGCAGCAAGCACAATCATTACACCCATTTTTTACGACTCCATGTCCATTACCTATGTAGATAAAAAAGCAGTGCTCGAAGAAATTAAAAAACAGAAAGAAAGGCAGGAGAAAAAGAAAGCGGAGGAGAAGAAGAAAAAGAAGGACAAGAACAAAGACAAGGAAAAGGAGAAAAAGGAAAAAGAAAAGAAAGAGAAGGAGAAGAAAATGATGCCACCAAAAAAATTACCTCCAATTATTGGCGCAGCATTTGTACGCGCTTCATTGGTGAACAATAATCCATTCTTAATATCATTAGGAAGACCCACACGTGAAACAGTCAGCACGACGAGGGAATCGCAATCAAATTTATTACAAGCATTGGAATTAACCAATGGGGACCGATTTAACTCCATGATCAGTAAGGGCGCCCTCATTTGGAAAGACAAATATATTACCGGTGACAAAATTATTAAAGAAATATACCAACAAGCTTTAGGTAGAACAGCAACAAAGTCTGAATATACGATTGCTAAAAAATTACTAGGTGACAGTCCTACTACTGATGCTATTGAAGATTTATTTTGGATAATTTTATTATTGCCGGAATTTCAAATTATTTATTAATTCATTTAGAAATAAATATTAATTATGTCAAATCATTGGAATCGTCGAGAATTTTTAAAAAATAGCAGTACTGCTACCCTAGCCGCATTGGCTGCAGGTGCACCATTAGCAGGATTATTAAGTGGATGTAATTCATCCAAAATGACAGCCACTGCGGATACTGTTATTTTACTTTGGATGGCCGGTGGTATGGCACATACGGATACATTTGATCCGAAAAAATATACCCCATTTACAAAAGGCATGATGGCGAATGATGTGTTAAGTACTTTCAAATCGGTTCCCACTGCATTAGATGATATCTATTTTTCAGAAGGACTTGAGTCCATTGGAAAAGTATTAAATAAAGGCACCGCTATTAGATCCTATGTTGCAGGCGATATGGGACACATTCTTCACTCTCGTCATCAATACCATTGGCATACTTGTTATAAACCACCACAATCAGTAGCAGCACCCCATATTGGTTCCTGGATTTCGAAACAATTGGGACCTGTCAATTCAGTGATACCTGCATTTATCGATATTGGTCAACGATTTTCATTAGGAGAAGGGGAAGAATTGAAGGCATTTCATACCGCAGGATTTTTAGGCAATGAGTTTGGACCTTTTTTAATACCTGACCCAAGTGAAGGGCTTGAAAGTGTGAAGCCTCCTGTAGGAATGGATATAAGTCGATTTGAAAAAAGAAACCTACTCTACAATGAATTAATGAACAAAGGACCATTAGGTGAATTGGGAAGTGATTATCAAAAAGAATCCATGAAAAGATCCATGGAGCAAGCGTATATGCTTTTAAAGTCGCCCGAGGCTGCTGCATTTGACTTAAGTAAAGAGCCTAAAGAAAACTATGACATTTACAATACAGGGAAATTTGGATTAGGCTGCTTAATGGCAAAACGTTTAACTGAAAAAGGTGCACGATTTATAACAGTCACCACCGAATATGAACCATTTAAAAATTGGGACACCCATGACAATGGACATACTAGGTTGGCCGATATGAAAAAACAAATTGATGGTCCAATTGCGCAGTTAATTAAAGATTTAGATCAATCAGGACATTTAGATCGAACACTTATTATACTAGCAAGTGAATTTAGCAGGGACATGATGGTCGAAGGACGACCTGATTTAAAAGTACAAGAACAAGTGAATCAACCTGATATTATTGAAGACATTAAAAATTATGGGATGCACCGACATTTTACAGACGGCTGTTCCATGTTAATGTTTGGTGGCGGAATTAAAAAGGGATACGTGTATGGTAAAACAGCTGAGGAACGCCCTTGCAAAACGATTGAAAAACCCATTCGAATTGAGCAAATTCACCAAACCATCTATCGCGCATTAGGTATACCAGAAGACACCCATTATGTCATTGAAAAAAGACCATTTTATACCACACCAGATGGTTTAGGAAGGGCTGAAATGGACTTATTTGCTTAATTGTAGCTAAATCTGTTGTTTTTGCTGCGAAACGTAAATGGGCTTGCGAAAAGGAATCCTATCGCACTGCTTAGGCCACAAATTTAAATAGTGTACCTTGCAGTCCAATATGAGTACAAATTTCAAGTCATTACATCTTATTGAGCCGTTATTAATGGCGCTTTACGAGGAAGGATATACAACGCCAACACCTATTCAAGCACAATCAATTCCGATTGTTTTAGCGGGTAAGGATTTATTAGGTTGCGCACAAACAGGCACAGGTAAAACAGCCGCCTTTACATTACCAATCATTCAATTATTATTACAAAATTCTCATGGAGAGAAGCGAAAAAAAATAAGAAGTTTAATTGTAACGCCTACTAGAGAATTGGCCATACAAATTGCCGAAAGCTTCAATGCATATGGTCGACATACCCCTTTAAATTGTACGGTAATATTCGGAGGCGTAGCACAAGGACCACAAGTAACTGCCCTTAGAAATGGGGTGGATGTGGTTATTGCGACACCCGGCAGATTATTGGATTTAATGAATCAAGGACATATCAGTTTGAGAGATGTTGAAATATTTGTATTAGATGAAGCAGATCGTATGTTGGATATGGGATTTGTAAATGATGTGAAGAAATTATTAGCGGTACTTCCTAAAAAAAGACAATCCTTGTTTTTTTCAGCCACCATGCCGGCAGAGATTGTAAGTTTAGCAAGCACTATTTTATTTCATCCAGAAAAAGTATCAGTAACACCCGTATCCTCCACTGTAGAAATTATTGAGCAATCCGTTTATTTTGTAGACAAGAATAATAAAAATGCGCTACTAATTGATGTATTAAAAAATCCTGCAATTAAAACAGCATTGGTATTTACAAGAACAAAACATGGCGCTGACAAAGTAGTGAACTTACTTTTAAAATACCATATAAAAGCAGAAGCTATTCACGGTAATAAATCACAAAATGCACGTCAAAGAGCCTTGAGTAATTTTAAGGACCAAAGCACGCGTATATTAGTCGCTACAGATATTGCAGCAAGAGGTATTGATGTGGATAATTTAGAATTTGTAGTGAATTTCGAGATACCCAATATTGCAGAAACTTATGTGCACCGTATTGGTCGAACAGGACGCGCTGGTGCAAACGGAACCGCCATATCATTTTGCGATGCTGAAGAAAAAGCATTTTTAAAAGATATTGAAAAATTGATTGCAAAAACAATTCCAGTTATTGACAATCACCCCTACCCTTTAATGAATCACAATCCAGTTAAAACAGTGCAGCAACAAGGTCGTGGAAATTCCGGTCATGCTCGCTCAAATGCACGCGGAAACGCCCAACAAAAAAATAGATTTAGCAGGTCCAAACCTAGGTATTAAGCCTAGTCTCCTAAATATTTTGTAAATATTAAAACATTCGTGCTTCTGCCAATGTATTAATATTTACCTTCATTTTAATTGAATCAACATTAATTACCAATTACTGATAGTTTAAAAGTTTATTTTAATGAATACAATAAAAAAAATTAGTCTAAACTCTTTAGGGTATGACTTTATAACAGACTTCCCAAAAGGCAAGGATGAATACTATTTAAGAGATAAACAAAACAGAAGTGGCATTCAATATAGAAATTTAACTGCTCATGAAATTGAAATTTTAGTACGAAACGGTAACTCGAGTGACAATTGGAGTAAAATTTTAATCTCTGATTCTTTTAACCCTGAATTAGTAAAAAATTGTACTTTTTTTGGATTAAACCGTATTGGCAATTTAGAAAATATATGTTTAGGCTTTAGTGATTTAATAGTACCAGTTGGAATATATAATTCAACCATTATTAGTTGTGATTTTGGAAATAATGTTTCCATACATAACGTAAATTATATGTCTCACTATATTATTGGCAATGAGGTAATTATTAATAATGTGAATGAATTAGTCACTACCAATCACGCTAAATTCGGAAATGGTATCATTAAAAAAGGAGAAGCTGAAGAGGTTAGGATTTGGCTTGAATTGTGCAATGAAAATACAGGAAGAAAAGTATTGCCATTTGTAAACATGAGAGCTGGTGATGCCTACTTATGGACGCGCAATAGGCATGATACCGTATTACAAAATAGTTTTATAAAACTTACAGAAAAGAAATTTGATAACAAATTGGGCTTTTATGGTAAAATTGGCGACCGTACTGTAATAAAAAATTGTAAAATTATTAAAGATGTTTGGATTGGTTCAGACGCTTATCTTAAGGGTGCAAATAAAATTAAGAATGTTACCATCAATTCTGCTGACGATGCAAAAACCCAAATTGGAGAAGGCTGCGAATTAGTCAATGGCATAGTAGGTTTTGGTTGCAAAATATTTTATGGCATTAAAGCCGTAAGATTTGTTGTTTCAGATTATTCACAACTAAAATATGGGGCAAGACTCATCAATTCTTATTTAGGCGAAAACGCTACAATATCTTGTTGCGAAGTGCTAAATTCTTTAATCTTTCCCGCACATGAGCAACATCACAATAACTCATTTTTATGTGCAGCATTATTAATGGGTCAAAGTAATATTGCAGCTGGTGCTACCATTGGTTCAAATCATAATAGTCGTGGTGCTGATGGCGAAGTAATTATGGGTCGTGGCTTTTGGCCGGGCTTATGTGTTAGCATTAAACATAATTCACAATTCGCAAGTTTTGCATTGTTAAATAAAGGAGATTATAATTTTGAATTAAATATCCCTTTCCCATTCTCTTTAATTAGCAATGATCCAGAAAAGGACGAACTTATCATCATGCCAGGCTACTGGTTATTATATAATTTTTATGCACTTTCAAGAAATGCTAAAAAATATGAAGATAGAGATAAGCGCATCAAAAAAAGTCCCATTTATGAATACGACTACTTGGCGCCAGATACCATCAATGAAATAGTAACCGCATTAAGAATAATTGCGATAAGTGTTGCAAAAGCGATATTAGTTAAGGAAAAGAAAGATACAAATCTTACACAGGATCAATTACAAAAAATAGGTGATTCAATATTAAGTACTAAAACAAAAAAAGAAGTTGACGCACTAACTATTTTTGTAGAAAATATAGAAAACAGTAAAAGAAAAACGAGACTAATCAAGTGCTATGATGCATATAAAATGTTTCAAAACATGCTATTCATTTATGGAATTGAAGCATTAGTCGAGCTTTTAAGTAAACAAAAAAATAACACACTTGCCAGTGCGGTTAAAAATATAAATCTAAATACAAAGGATTTAAAATGGATAAGTGTTGGCGGACAACTGATGCCTCAAAAACAGGTTGCCCTTTTATTAAATCAAATTAAAAATGAAAAACTAACAGATTGGGATCAAGTGCATGAATTTTACGCCAACGAGTCTGAAAAATACGTAGATCGAAAAAATAAACACGCATTAGCTATACTAGAACAAGCAACAAATAAAAAAATAAACATTTTAAGTGCGAAACAATTAGGCATTTGGTTAAACACTTATTTAGAGCTAAAAAAGGATATTACCGACAGAATAAAAGCAACGAGAGCAAAAGATTATAGCAACCAATTTAGAAAAATGGTTTATTTAAATGATGATGAGATGAATGTGGTGATTGGCAAACTAGATGATAATAGCTTTATTAACACACAACAAACCCAATTAAATCAAATCATTGAGAATATTAATACACTTAAGCAACGGCTAAAATTAAAATAAATTTATTCCAACCCCCAATTGCCATTGTCTTGTTTTCCAAGTGGATTGGTCTTTTAAATTATTCAGCAATTGTGTGGATGATCCAATATTATTCATCCCAATGACATACCTGCCATAAAGAAAGAACCCACCTAGGTTTAATTTAGCGCCACCCACCATGGAAAACTCACCAGATGAAAAAGCAACACGCGCATTTTCAGGACCATCTTTACTTTGATCTAATAATATACCATATTGTGGACCCGCTTGAATTAAAAAACTTTTTACAACATTATATTGCAATAAAATAGGTATCGTCAAATAATTTAAATGGTAGGTCTCAGGCTTAAAACTTGGATTGATAAATAATTCAGCTTGCGTTGGACTGGCTTCCAATTTGGTTTGTGACAACAAAACTTCCGGCGCAATACTGAACCCTTTGGATAAGCCAATTTGCATAGTAACACCCGCATGATAGGAAGCAGCATTATGATCCACTGCAACATTATCCACTTTTGAAAAATTCTGTCCCACTTTTAATCCCAATCCAAACTTTTGTTGCGCATATAATTGCACCGCTAAAAAAACAAAAATGGAAATGAATAATTTTTTCATAAATAAATATTTGACAGGTTACGCAATTATAAATACGATTGTATCTATGCTAAACACATTACAAAATTACATCAATTCTATCAAAGTAATTTCAGGCATGATACCCACGCGACCAGGATATCCTAAAAATCCAAAGCCCCTATTTACATATAGTTGCTGTTGCTGTTTTTCATATAAGCCCGCCCATTGTTTATACACCCATTGAACCGGGCTCCATTTAAAATAGGGATTTTCCAAACCAAATTGCATTCCATGCGTATGCCCAGATAAGGTTAAATTTATTTGCGGATATTTTGGAATCACTTCTGCCTCCCAATGGCTTGGATCATGGCTCATTAAAATGATGGGCAATTCAGGTTGTACTCCGCTCATTGCTTGTTCCATTTTCCCATATTTAGGAAATCTCGCTTTATCACTCCAATTTTCAATGCCTACTAATTGCAAAATAGCCCCCTCCTTTTCAATTTTAACATTTTCATTCATCAATAAGCGCCAACCCATATTTGCATGCACTTTTTTCAGGGCTTCTAAATTTTGAATTTTATTTTCTTGACTATCCCATTTAACATAATCTCCATAATCATGATTTCCTAGGGTGCTAAAAACGCCATGCGGCGCTTTAATTTCTGCAAAAACAGGCATCCATGGATCCATTTCATTGGCACGATCATTTACCAAATCACCCGTAAATAATACAAGATCCGGATGTTGATTTTGTATCATTTGCACCCCCTTTTTCACTGCTGCTATTTCCTTTAAGCTACCACTATGTATGTCACTGATATGAATTATTTTAAATCCTTTAAATGCGATGGGTAAATCAGGAATGACTACCTTTTTTTTAATCAACTTGTAATTGTACTTATTTCCAAATCCATATAATAAGGAAAAAAATAAAGTAGAAGACAAGCCTACACCCAACCAACTTAAAAAAGTTGAACGTGGAATACCATTTTCAGTATTCATAAACTTAGCACCAGCCGCTGACGAAATTTGTCCGATGGTCCAAAATGTACCCCTTCGCAAGTCATCGACCACAAAAAAAGTAACCATAAAAAACTGAGTGAGTACCCAACCTACCCCTATTGAAAAAAAATATTGCTTGAAATAAGGATTGCTTATATAGGGGAAAAGTAAAAAAGACCCTAAACTAAGGATACACAGAGCCCAATAAATGATTCCTGCAGTTGTTTTGGCCGTCATCGAAAATCCCTGAAAAATGGTCCTTAAAACATAAAAAATATAGAAATCAACCAGAATCAATACCGATAATAGTACAAAAATAAAAAAAGGATTCCTCATAGCATAAATTAATGGGTAAAATTAAGCCTTACTGCCCCATTTATAACATATTTAATCCCAAAAAGTTACCATTTATGCCTTATTTTTGATTGAAATTAAGGATAACTATAATATGGCTAGAATCATTGGAATTGCGAATCAAAAAGGAGGGGTTGGTAAAACAACCTCGGCCATTAATATTGCAGCTAGCTTAGCAGTTTTGGAATACAGAACACTTTTAATTGATGCTGACCCCCAGGCGAATAGCACTACTGGGGTGGGCTTTGATTTACATAATATTACGACCAGCTTATATGATGGGATGATTAATAATACACCCCTAAAGGACATTGTATTAAAAACAGAAATTCCTCATTTGGATTTAATTCCATCTCATATTGATTTGGTGGGCGCTGAAATTGAATTAGTTAACTTACCTAACAGAGAAAATGTTTTAAAAGGTTTGATTAATGAAATTAATGACCAATATGATTTCATTATCATTGATTGTTTACCCTCCTTGGGGTTAATCACGGTGAATGCACTAGTCGCTTCAGATAGTGTGATTGTTCCTGTACAATGTGAATTTTTTGCACTAGAAGGATTAGGGAAACTTTTAAATACCATCAAAATTGTTCAAAGCAGATTAAATCCTGAATTGCAAATTGAAGGTATTTTAATGACTATGTATGACGGTCGCTTAAGACTAAGCAACCAAGTAGTAAGTGAAGTGCGTAAACATTTTGACGAAATGGTATTTTCAACCATCATTCATCGCAATACAAGATTAAGCGAGGCCCCTAGTGTAGGCAAACCTGTTATTTTATATGATGCTGAAAGCAAGGGCACTGTAAACTATTTAAACCTAGCCAAGGAAATTTTACAAAAAAATGGCATGACCAATATGAGTAATGCCGAGCGTATAATTGATTAACTATGAGTAAGAGTACACCCAATAAAGAATTAATTGGAAAAGGGCTTCGCTCTTTATTGCAAAGTATTGATTCGGATTATAAAAATCCTGCGGGCAAAATCCCTGCTGCAACCATTGAAAAAACGGTAGCAAGTAACCGTATTTTACTTACTGATATTCAAGTAAATCCTAAAAATCCTAGAAAGGATTTTGATGTAACCGCTTTACAAGAATTAGCAAAGTCGATTCAAATTCATGATTTAATTCAGCCCATTACGGTTGCACAACTTGCCAATGGGAAATACCAATTAATAGCGGGTGAGCGTCGTTTTCGCGCAGCAAAATTAGCAGGTATTAATGATTTACCCGCTTATATCAGACATGGCAATGATAAAGAATTATTAGAACTAGCATTACTTGAAAATTTACAAAGAGTTGATCTTAATGAAATAGAAATTGCATTAAGCTACCAACGCATGATGCATGAACTTAATTACACGCAAGAAAACGTAGCAGAAAGAATGGGTAAAGACCGATCTACGGTTTCAAATTATATTAGATTACTTGAATTACCACCGAATATACAAGCTGCTTTACGCAATGGTAGTTTAAGCATTAGTTTGGCCAAACTTTTGATTGGCAAAGAGGTGGACAAGCAACTTTTCCTTTTCAAGGAAATAGTTGAAAAAGGATTAACCGTTAGACAAGCAGAGGAATTAATAAGAAAAGTAACACAAGCAGGAAAAATCAGCTCACCAAGCACTGTTGGTGCTAAAAGCCAGCTATCCCCTGTTTATAAAAAATTAGAAGATAAATTAAGTAGCCATCTGTCAACAAAAGTCCAACTACAACATCAAAAAAATGGTAGTGGGAAAATCACCGTTGAGTACGCTGACTTAAATGGATTAAATAAAATATTAGAAGCAATGCAATTAAGCATTAGCTAGACTCACTTTCATAACAAGGAATTTTAATAGGATGCGGCTATTATTTACTTTTACATTGCTTTTAATCCTAGGGCTAAATGCTTGGAGTCAAGACAGCACCCAATCGATAAAAAAGGACAGCACCCTTATCATCCGAAAACACATTCCAAGCAAAGCCACTAAACGTTCTGCTTTAATTCCTGGATGGGGACAGGCTTATAACAAACAATACTGGAAAATACCATTAGTTTATGGCGTTATTGCAATCCCTGCAGCTACCTATATTTACAATAACGACATGTACAAAAAAACGAAATTCGCCTACGAAGCAAAATTTAAAGAGGCTGCTGGGGACGCATCGGATGTGGCAAAAATTGATCCGCTACTAAAAAACTTAAGCGCCTCCTCATTGCAGAGTTATCGAAATATTTTTCGTAAGGACAGAGATTACTCTATTATGTGGTTTATAGTAACATGGGGGGTCAATGTTATTGACGCGACCGTATCGGGACATTTAAAGGAATTTGATATCAACAACGATCTAAGTTTTAAGATACAACCTACCTATCAACCACAATTCAAACAGGCGGGTTTAGCGCTTCAGTTTCACTTTAACAACAACCATTCAAGATAAATTTATTGATATGAAAATTGCATTAATAGGCTATGGTAAAATGGGTAAGGCAATTGAATCCATTGCTTTAAGCAAAGGACATGAGATTGTTCTAAAAATAGATATTCAAAATAACCAAGACTTCACCGAAGCTGCATTGCAAAAAGCCGATGTTGCTATTGAATTTACTGGGCCACATAGCGCCTTTGAAAATGTAAAAAAATGTATCGCATGGGGCGTGCCGGTGGTAAGTGGCTCCACAGGATGGCTAGACCAATGGGCCGAGATTAAAGATTTATGTGCAGAAAAAAATGGCACATTAATTTATTCAAGTAACTATAGCATTGGCGTTAATTTGTTTTTTGAATTAAATAAACAATTGGCGCAATTAATGGAATCTTATAATAGCTATGATGTTTCCATGACCGAAGTGCATCATACTGAAAAAAAGGACGCCCCAAGTGGAACGGCTATTTCCCTTGCGGAACAAATTTTAACTAATTTAGGTAGGAAAAATAAATGGGTAAATACTGCTTCTGGAAATTCAAATGAATTGGTCATTAAGTCAGAAAGAATTGATCCAGCCCCTGGCACCCATATAGTCAAATACAGCTCTGAAGTTGATGATATTGAAATTATACATACAGCACACACCCGAATTGGATTTGCCAGTGGCGCCGTTTTGGCCGCTGAATTTGCATTTGAAAAAAAGGGTATCTTTACCATGAAAGATGTTTTAGGGCTTTAACCAACCGCTTAATTTAGTTGTAATAAAAAGCAATCGTCAAAACAATGCTATCTAAAAAAACACAATATGCACTTCAGGCACTCTCCTATATGGCAGGTGAAAAGTCAGATGACCCTATTTTGATTGCAAAAATTGCACAAGAAAAAAATATTCCATTAAAGTTTTTAGAAAGTATTTTGCTAGAACTACGCAAAGCCGGTTTTTTAGAAAGTAAGAAAGGAAAAAATGGGGGTTACTTTTTCGCAGTACCTCCATCAAATATTAAGTTATCAAGCATCTTTAGAATCATTGAAGGCCCCATAGCATTGCTACCCTGTGTAAGCTTAAATTTTTACGAAAAATGTGCCGACTGCAATGAAAAAAAATGCGGCATCAATAAAGTCATGATTGAAGTGCGCGATAACACTTTGGCCATTTTGGATAAAAGAACAATAGCTGATTTAAATTATAAAAAAGCTAAGTAATTGCTACTGCACCTCCCGCAGTACTGGTGTTTAAATAAAAAAATATGAAAAAAATATTTTTCATTTTGCTTGTGGGCATTAGCAACATTTCAAATGCGCAAAGTTTAGTAGGGGGACAAAATATTTTAAAAACAAATTTATCCAGCGACGCTTTAAATAATTACAACCTAACTTTTGAACGAAGTTTATCTCGTTTTATGTCTGTCTCCTTGAGTTATCGTAAAATGAATAAACAAAAATTACCCCTCAAGGAATTAGCAAAACAATTTATTCAAAACCCGGCTATTGATTTTGATAATTTTCAAATTGGAAATTCAGCGATAACGGCGGAAGCTCGTTTTTATTTAGGTGTATCTAAAATGTCTGGTCTGTATTTAGCTCCTTATGTAAGAATGGCAACATTTGACCTAACTGTTCCATTAGACTATACTTACACACCTGCATCTCCTATTCCTAATGTTGTCTTGCCTGCGATACCCATGCATGCTCAATTAGATGGCACTATTCGATCAACCAGTTATGGAGTATATACTGGAATGCAATTCCAATTACTAACAAAATTGGTATTAGACCTCTGGATTATTGGAGGCCATTATGGAACCTCTAATGGAAAATTGATTTTTATTGCACCCAATGGTACGCCTGCCTTAGCATTAACAGAATTAAAAAAGACGATTGATCAAACCAAAACCACCCCATTTAATTTAACAACCTCCACTACGTCAAATGGCATAGTCACAGACACTGAAGGACCCTGGGCTGGAATTAGGGGACTAGGTGTGACCATCGGATTTCGATTTTAATTAAAATAAAGACTTTAACAAAACATATCTACCCTTCTATTAACTATACTGCTACTAGATTGCGTAAATAACTTACCTTTGATTCCACAAAGCTGAATTATATGATGCCTAATTATTTACAAGATTTATTTAAATCTCAAAGCTACGATGCAAATAACTTTTTTTTAATCGCAGGTCCTTGCGTTGTTGAAAACGAAGACATTGTTATGGAAATTGGAGAAAAAGTAAGTACACTTTGTAAAAACTTAGGGATTCCTTATGTTTTTAAGGCAAGCTATCGAAAAGCAAATCGCACGAGTGCCAATTCATTTACAGGCATTGGAGATGATACTGGAATGGAATTAATTAAAAAAGTGGGTGCTAAATTTCAAGTACCTACTACTTCTGATATTCATGCGCATGAGGAAGCAGCGATTGCAGCAGCATATATCGATATATTACAAATCCCTGCTTTTTTATGCAGACAAACCGACTTATTAATTGCAGCAGCACAAACAGGTAAAATTGTAAATGTAAAAAAAGGACAATTTTTAAGTGGCGCCTCCATGAAATTCGCAGTGGATAAAATAAAATTAGCAGGTAACGAAAAAATAATGTTGACCGAAAGAGGAAATACATTTGGCTATCAGGACTTAGTGGTTGATTACAGAAATATTCCTGCGATGGCAGAAAATGGTGTACCAGTTATTATGGATTGTACACATTCATTACAACAACCGAACCAAACGAGTGGTATTACAGGTGGCAACCCACAATTAATTGAAACGATTGCAAAAGCAGCAATTGCTACAGGTGCTGATGGATTATTTATTGAAACCCATCCAAATCCTGCCCAAGCAAAAAGTGATGGTGCTAATATGTTACCCTTAGACAAGCTTGCGCCTTTATTAGAGAAATTGGTAAAATTGAGAATGGCAGTTATTTAGCAACAGCTAAAAATATTTCATGGGATTTCTTTTCCCTAATAGAATGTATTTTCTAATACTTCTCCAAAAAGCCAATATCATATAAATAATAACGGGCGAACCGAAAGTCAGAAATGAAATGTAGATAAACCACATTCTAATTTTAGTGGTTGCAATGCCCAATCTTTCACCAATGGCGGTGCAAACCCCAAAAGCATGTATTTCAAAAAAATCCTTGACTTTTTGCATATAAAAAGCGACAATTGTAGCTGCAATCTATAAAAAAAAGTGGACATAAAGTGTATTTTTTGCTTCAACCGGCATCAAATTTGGCTTACCTTTGCCCCAATTTTAACAACAAAACTAAGTACCATGGCTTTTGATATCGAAATGATCAAAAATTTGTATGCTGCAATGCCTGCAAAAGTAGAAGCGGCTCGAAAATTATTAAATCGCCCGTTGACCTTATCTGAAAAGATATTGTTCTCTCATTTGCATACTGATCAAAAGTTAGAAAATTTTGAAAGAGGTGGTTCTTATGTTGATTTTGGACCAGATCGTGTTGCCATGCAGGATGCAACAGCGCAAATGGCATTATTACAATTTATGCAAGCGGGTCGTCCTAAGGTTGCTGTTCCAAGTACAGTGCATTGCGATCACTTAATTTCAGCTAAAGTTGAAGCAAAACAAGATTTACAAGTGGCTACAACAGAAAGTAAAGAGGTATATGATTTCTTAGCTTCTGTTTCAAACAAATACGGTTTGGGTTTTTGGAAACCAGGTGCTGGAATTATTCACCAAGTAGTTTTAGAAAACTACGCATTCCCAGGTGGTTTAATGATTGGTACCGATTCACATACAGTGAATGCAGGTGGTTTAGGCATGATTGCGATTGGTGTGGGTGGTGCTGACGCTTGTGATGTAATGGCAGGATTACCATGGGAATTAAAATGGCCTAAATTAATTGGTATCAAGTTAACTGGAAAATTGAACGGATGGACTGCGCCCAAGGATGTTATTTTAAAAGTAGCTGGTATCCTAACTGTTAAAGGCGGTACTGGTGCCATTGTTGAATATTTTGGAGAAGGTGCTACAAGCATGAGTTGTACAGGTAAAGGAACCATTTGTAATATGGGTGCAGAAATTGGCGCTACCACTTCTACTTTTGGTTATGATGCAAGTATGAGTCGTTATTTAAGCTCCACTGGTCGTGCCGACGTGGCTGCATTAGCAGATACTGTTGCAGAACACTTAACGGCAGATACAGAAGTATATGGTTCTCCTGAAAAATATTTTGATCAAGTGATTGAAATTGATTTAACTACATTAGAACCACATTTAAATGGTCCTTTCACACCAGATTTAGCTACTCCTATTTCAAAAATGAAAGAAGCTGCTGCAGCAAACGGTTGGCCAACAAAAATTGAAGTAGGTTTGATTGGAAGTTGTACGAACTCCTCTTATGAAGATATTAGTCGCGCAGTAAGCTTGGCAAAACAAGTTTCTGAAAAAGGATTAACAATGAAGGCTGAATATATGATTACGCCAGGTTCTGAGCAAGTAAGATATACCATTGAAAGAGATGGTTTCCTAGATGTGTTCAGTAAAATTGGTGCAAAAGTTTTTGCAAATGCATGTGGCCCTTGTATTGGAATGTGGGAGCGTGTTGGAGCAGAGAAAAAAGAAAAAAATACCATCGTACATTCTTTCAATAGAAACTTTGCAAAGCGTGCGGATGGAAATCCAAATACCTATGCATTTGTAGGTTCACCTGAATTAATTACCGCATTAGCCATTGCAGGTGATTTAGCATTTAATCCATTAACAGATACCTTGACCAATGATAAAGGCGAACAAGTTAAATTAGATGCACCTACTGGTGATGAATTACCATTGAAAGGATTTGCAGTGGAAGATGCTGGTTTCCAAGCACCTGCTGAAGATGGCTCCAATGTTATTGTTGCCGTTGATCCAACTTCGAAGCGTTTACAATTATTGGATCCTTTTGCTGCATGGGAAGGAACAGATTTAAAATCATTACGTTTATTAATTAAAGCAAAAGGGAAATGTACAACGGATCATATTTCTATGGCAGGTCCATGGTTAAAGTTCCGTGGTCACTTAGATAATATTTCCAATAACTTATTAATTGGTGCTATTAACTTTTTCAATGAAAAAACTGACAATGTAAAAAGTCAAGTGAATGGCAATTACGATACCGTGCCAAATACACAAAGAGCATACAAAGCTGCAGGTGTTGGAACCATTGTGGTGGGTGACGAAAACTACGGAGAAGGAAGTTCTCGTGAGCACGCTGCCATGGAACCAAGACATTTAGGTGTTCGTGTAGTTTTGACTAAATCATTTGCGCGTATACATGAAACCAACTTGAAAAAACAAGGTATGTTGGCTTTAACTTTTGCAGAGAAAGCTGATTATGATAAAATTCAAGAAGATGATAGCATTGATGTAACAGGCTTAACTAGTTTTGCGCCAGGCACCCCATTAACTTTAGTGTTAACACATA
>Ga0209401_1001154_pt1 | contig 17636 bp, 24 predicted proteins | sample M_140807_MF_Meta_FD_187318 | JGI IMG/M metagenome (GOLD analysis project Ga0209401, IMG submission 187318) | Freshwater microbial communities from Lake Montjoie, Canada to study carbon cycling - M_140807_MF_MetaG (SPAdes) (version 2) | ecosystem: Environmental > Aquatic > Freshwater > Lake...
TAAAATACAACAATTTTTTTCTGGTTTTCTTATATTATTTATGTAAAATTGAAGTATGATACCACCTAACTTATCAGTGTCCCCAAAGCAAGAACACTGCCCATACAGATATCATGGCTCTCGTCATTAACACACGCAAGGGTCTCCGCACGCGTATGCCCTACGCTGCCCGCCTCAATGCCAACGAGGTTTGCATCTTGACCAGGTCGCAGAACGGTGTTCCATCGACAGAGGAGATGGCTAGTTCCCGTTTCATCGTCCTCTTCGAAAACGGCACCTTCTCTGGCTTCTACAATCCAAGCACTCAGACTCTCTACCAAAACCCCAGTTCCTTCTGTAAGGATATCATGCGGCGGAATGGCAACACAAATCAGTGGCGCGGACCTCGCCATGTTCTCGTGGTACGCGGTGAGCGCTGGGTTCCTATTGACTCACTCTGAAAGAAAACAAGAAAAACAAAAATAAAAAAACACAAAATTTTTTACTGTAAAATTGAAGGCGGGCTATTATAAGATACTCAGTGTTCCTGAAGCAACACAATGACTTCTACACACACTTTCTTCTGCTGCGAGACAGACTGCGACGCCGAGGCGCATGTCGCCGGCGGACGCTGCGACGAGTGCTTCGAGAGGCACATCGCCCTCCTCCGCAAGGAGCACAAACCGCCTCGCTGCGAGCAGTGCCACGAGGTCTTTGACAGCGAGCACTCTGATCTCCTGCCATCCGAGAGCGGGCGCTTCTGCGGCAAGTGGTGCGAGGCTGGATACCTTTTGTCACACAACTGTAATGGCTACTGGAATGCTTATCTCAAGCGCCCTCTTTGCTCCGATTGTGTCGACATCCACCCGCACACGTGTAGCGGCGAGATCGACTATGACCATGGTCACAAGATCTGCGACGACGAAGATGACCCGCGATGCCCACAGTACAAGCTCAAGGACCGATGTAATGATTGCGGTGTTGTAAGAGAAGAAACAGAACCTGAGCTGCCCTGCCCCTGGTACTGTAAGCCATGCTGGAAAAATCGCTTTACGCAGTGCGCTGACTGTGGCTCTGTACCTGAGAACGGGCACTTCCCCTGCTATCGTGGCTCTGACCCACTCTGCGCTGATTGCGAGGAGGCGGCATATGGACCGCCCTCTCCTGTAGATTGGCGAGAGCGCACAGGTCGTTGCTCAAAGTGCGACTTCTTCTATGACCTTATCAGCTCATCAGATAGGCGCGATCTCTGCTACAACTGCCGGTAAAGAACAAAAAATAAAAAATAAAAAAAAATTTTTTTCATGTAAAATTGACTCCGTTTAATCCTGTAAGTAAATCACAGACGAAAACAATACAAGATGAGCACACCCACGATTGATGAGTTGCGCCTGACTGTCGCGTTTCACCGCGAGGCTCTTGCCGTAGCTGAGAAGCAGCTTTATGACTTGGAGTGTCCACCTGAGACGCGTCCCACCACAAAGGAAGTGATGAAGAAGCGCGCAATTGCTATTGAAAATCGCACGGCTTTCAAGCTCCATTGGAAGATGGCGATCGAGCGAGGCTTGCTGGAGAATGTTGAGGGCATTCTTGGTGAGTGTGCTGAGTATCTCTGTGACGCGGAGGATCACGGCGCTGACTTTGCTGCTGTAGCTAAGAAGCGCCTCGGAAATGCGAATTCACTCCAGCGTCAGGAGTTTACTCTGCTTCTCATCAAGTACCTCCATCGCATGGGTTCTTTCCACAACGAAGATACACGAGACTTCGATGACTTTGAGGACACTGCTGGCGGATGCGATGAGGTTACACAGGATGCAGCAATGTATCTTATCGAGAACCCTGAGTGGACCGGCTGAACAAAACAAAATAAAATTGAACAAAAAAACACTTACTTATTTTTTAGCAAAAAAATAAGAAAATGTCTTCCTCTTTTCAGTATACGTGCGTTACGCCGAAGTCAGATCACGCCACGTGTCGCGGTTCTGGTTGCTACTGCTTCATGGGTAACAATCAGTTCAACGATGACATGTCAACGATCTCATCTGCAGAGACTGTACCTATTGTTGAGCCGCATTCACGCGATCGCACTCTCTCTTTCGAGTCCAACAACGATACCACACTCGTGGAGTGTGAGCTTTGTCTTTCCCTGAGGGAAGATGAAGAGGTCTTCTACTGTTCTATGTGCGAGCTCGGTTCATGTGAGGCTTGCAGGAACAAGATGATTGAGAACGGTGGTCTTGATTGCTTCGATGGTGAGCAGGATGAGTATCTCTGTCCCATGTGCTACAGGAAGTCCAGGCAGCACCTCTTCTTTGATGAGAATGGCGCCGAGATTTCGCGCGAGGCTTTCCTTCAGATGCAGGAGGATGAAGAGTGGGGATTTCTTGTTCCCACAATTGCGCGCGGCACTCTTCGTCATCCTCGTGTTCTTCTGAACTTTCTTCGCTACATCGATTCGCACAATGAGGTTGCTAAGCCCGAGGAGTTCATCTTTGTAAAGGCTATTCCATCCCACATCTATACTCTGATGCTGAAGCACAGCTCCATCCAGAATCCGTCTATTGGCTTCGAGGCTGATGTAAATGAGCTTGTTCAGCGTATCGAGCATCACCGTGATCTCAGCGACTAAACAAAAAATAAAAACAGAACAAAATAAAAATAATTTTTTTTTTATCTTTTTACACATTTATCGGTGTCTGTTCTTCCTCCGATGACTGTGAAGAGATGGACTTGGTCGTCAAATATGTACTGAATTGACGCACATCTACATTTGCTGTCTCTGCTGTAATACATTCTTGGATATCTTCCTGGGACATCCATCTAGCATCAACAATTTCTCTTGTATCCCTCGGTACTGGTGCGATTTCCGTATCTAAATCTAAAACGTAGTATCCACCTACCTTAAACTTCTTGTATGGAAGCTCACAAGAGTTTGTATCATTTGAAATATTGATACCAGTTTCCTCATAGAGCTCTCGCATTGCACAATGGAAGCTAGGTTCGTTTCTCTCCTTATGACCCTTTGGAAAGGACCACTTCTGACTCGCTCGTCCTCTCACAAGTAGAACTTTATTCTCAGGACTAACACAGATCGCTCCATACACTTTGTCCTCTGGAGGATTATATGAGCTAAATGCCGAGGGAAAGCTTACAGTGATTTTTTCTCTTTCTCTTTCTCTTTCTCTTTCTCTCTCCTTGTTTCGGTTAAGTCTATACATTCTGGGCGCTTTCGGGGTACAAAGTTCAAATTCAATAAGTGAATCAATTTTCACCTTAAGGAAAATACTATAGTAATATATGTGGATCTCAGCACACCTTACAGGAGGAATAGGCAATCGTTTATTCGAATTTGCAGCAGCTCTAGGTTTAGCAGAGAAATGGAATCGTGATGCTGTCTTCTTTCTTCCCCGTTGTGGTCCTACAAATCATGGACCGTTCGATACAATTTTTAAGATGTTTCCTAAAATACCCGTCATAGAAACAGCAACTGAATGGGCAGAAATAGACGAACCTAAAAAGGGTGTCTTTACCTATTTCCAATTTGACGATGAACCGCCTTCTGACACTCCTTTTATTGTTGGCGGATGGAGACAAAGTCCTCTCTATTTTCCAAAAAATGGCGTCCATGCACTTCTGTCAGAAGCTCTTAATAATGAACGCTGGGCAACTCTTCAAGAAAAATATAAAGTTAAAACAACAGAACAAAAACAACAAACATGGTTTCTTCATGCACGCTTGGGTGATTATAAAGTGCTTCCGCATCACCAAATCAACCTAAATTCCTATTATGTAAAATGTCTTGAACGGGTGCCACCTAAATCAAAACTACTCTTCTTTTCGGATGAACCAAACCTATGTAAAGAATCTTTTAAAACTGCATGTGTATCATCTGATATTAACTTTCAAGTTTGCGAGGAGTCCGATGAATTAGAGTCTTTAGCTCTTATGAGCCAATGCTGGGGCGGTGCCATCACAGCGAACAGCACATTCAGTTGGTGGGGCGCTTATTTTGCCTATATGCGCTGCCCCAATAAAGAATCTTACCTTGCGTTTTTTCCTGGGACTTGGGGGCAAGGTTTACCTGCCGCGAAAGATATTGTGCCCTTCTGGGGTATCAAGATAGCAGTGTAAAATTGAAGGCTGTTACGCTCTGGATGCTAAGTGTTCAAATGGCAATTCCACTCTGGAAGGATTTCACATACCAAGAACACCAGCAATCTGGTATTCAATGGATGTGCGAGAGAGAGGATGACGAAGAAGGTTCTGGCGGAATTCTCTGTGATGAGATGGGCTTAGGTAAGACAATTGAGGTTCTGGGACTGATGAAGATGCATCCCAGAAAGCATACTCTACTCTTGGGACCACTCGCAACACTGTCGCAGTGGGAAGAGAAAGCACTGCAGTCAGGTTTCTGCGTCAAGAGGGCTGCTAAGTCCTATTGCGGCTGGGAGACTGTGGGCGGATTCAAGAAGGAAGATGCTGGACGTGATTGCCTCTATCTGAGCAACTACGAAAAGCTGATCTCCAGACCCACTCTTCTCTTTCCTAAGGAGCTTGAGAATGGCGTCTGGGGTCGCGCCGTCTTCGATGAGGCACACCGGCTCCGGAACAAGAACAAGGGCTGGGAGATGTGCGCAAAGGTTCGTGCTCTTTCTCGCTGGTTTCTGACTGCGACTCCGATTGTCAACGGTATTGATGATGCGCGCCACCTCTTCATGCTCCTCAAGATCAAGGGGATTCCTGGCTGGGGTCTCTCTAGCTTGGCACCGCTCATCAGAAACAAGGTTCTTGCACGCAAGATGGATGATATCCGTGAGGGACGCACTGATCTTCCGAATGCGCCGATTATCAAGAAGCACAGTCTTGATTTTGCTACCGATGACGAGGCAGAGTTCTATCGCGGAATTCAAGGTTCTATTGCGCGGCAATGGAGGGCTCTCGAGGAAGACGGTGAGCTTAAGATGCAGCACCTGTTCAAACTCATCATTCGCTTGCGGCAGATTAGCATTCATCCGCAGGTTTATATTGCGGCTCGCAAGAAGTTCTTCAAGAACTACTCGCGTCCCGATTGGACAAAGGATAGTACAAAGTTTATCTTTCTGAAGAAGCTTATTACAAAGGAGGAAGAGAAGTCTCATAAGTGGCTGGTGTTCTGCCACTTCCATGCCGAGATGGAGTTGCTCCAGGAATCTCTTCAGCAGATTAAGTCTATCAAGCGTGTCTCTATCTACAGTGGTGATGTCGCAGAGTCATTGCGCACAATCATTGTAGAAAAGTCTAAGGAGCCGCTTGAACCAGGTGAGCAAGAGGTTATGCTCGTTCAGCTCCAGGCTGGCGGCGTGGGTCTGAATCTGCAGCACTTCGATCGTATTGCGTTTATGGGTCCGTGGTGGACAGCGGCTCTTATGGATCAGGCTGTTGGTCGCGCAGTCCGCATTGGACAGACAGAGCAGGTTTATGTACATCACATTATTCTCAAGGAGGAAGAGCTTGATAGCCTTAACGTGGACCGTTTCATGCTTGAGAAGGCGGACAAGAAGAGGGATCTCTGTAATGAATTCTTGCTGGCGACACATGCTGCAACAGTAGTAGACAACTATGAAGATGTAGCGGTAAGCACAGATCCAGTCAATGAAGATCCTTGTTAAAATCAATAAAAAACTTATTTATTTTTTAGTCCACCATTAATAGATGGCAGAAAGCACAGGAGAATCAGGAAGCGTTATGAAAACGATACAATCCTATGGACCGACTATAGCGGTGGCAGTCGTTGCAATTGCAGTCATTGTTGGTGTTATTATGTACTTTTATGGAAATAAGACAATGCCCAAAGTCTCTGGATTTTCCGACGCAAGTGGCAGTGAAGGTTTTTTTGGCGGTGTAGCCGTTGGAGCTGGAGCCCCCGATTGTCTTCGGACATCCTCTGAGGCTGCGCAACTCTACAGTATGTTTAATGAGAAACTCTCTACAACGGCAGAAGGTCCAGAAGACTTAGCCGAACTACGGCTACTCCTAAGCAAGATAGCATGTTTCAAGAAGGATCTCATTGGAACTGCTAACGTAGTTGAAGCAACAAGATACCAAGCCTACGCAACCTCTATGGATATTGAACCCATCGCAGAGACAACGTCCCGTTGCTTTGCAAAGACAATTCCAGTCCGCGATCTAGACATCATCCTTGATAAATGGTCTCGGAGGTCTCAGACTCTTGTACTTAGACTCTGTACATCTATGAATATGAATGAGTCACAACTCAGTTCGGCTGAAGCTCTCCTAAAAGCTCTCTTAAAAGATGTTGGTGATGTGGCTCGCTCTGTCTGTTTAGCTGGCACACCTACGATTGGAGGTCAACCTGTTGGTCGCGAACTCAGTGGCGTCGAACCGCCTTCTCTTCAGGAACTCAGACCGTATAAGGGCTATTACTAAATTTATATTCTGAGATTAGATGACAACTCCGTGGTCAATAGAAGCTTTAAGAGACCTAGAAATAGACCCAAAGATCGAGATTCTTCATATCATTAAAGGATCTCGTGCTGTTGCAATAATGTCAGATGTCTTGTTTCCAGAGGATCTAGAAGGTAGACGAGAATGGTTTTCTAAGTTTCCTCTTCGGATTAAGAGAAAAGCTCTACTTGTTGTCTATGCTCGCACAAAAAGAGTCAATCGAGATATCATTTTTTCACTACTAACGGGTGAAACGAGTGAAACAGGCAATACAACAGGACAATCGTTTACATACAAAAAAGGTATGAAAGTGATTGAAGAAGTTATGTAATTTACGGGTTGATCAGAGATACGAAGATCATCAAACCCAGGATCTGCGTGAACGAACGCGCCGGCTTCAAGAATGTAAACAGATCAACAAGAACACTGTTCCACAAGAGCTTGCCAACAAAAGATAAGATTAATAGTGACAAGATAAGCGCCAAAAGTACAGCCAAAAAATCAGTGTAAACCTGACGCTTCTTCGCAGGGTCAGCGCCATCCTGTGAAACAAATCCCTCTACAGCAGCCTTACAAGCAGAGTTAAGTAGTGCCATTCTACTTTAGTCTACTTCTTTTTCATAGAGGAGAGAGTCCCGTGTTTTTGTCTCCCGGTGTTCCGTAATATACTTCATAATCTCTGCAGCCTTCTGATCTGACTTCAGATGCTCTGTAATAAGCACCTGAAGAGCCTTAGGCGCAAGAGACCCCTTTGAGTTCGTCTTTCGGTAAATAAGACGTCCACCTGTGGCAGCTAGATCAAGCGCACCAATATTATTCTTCTTCATGATCCGGAGAATCATCTCCTCCATAGCCTTCAGCCGCTTTGTCTTCTCTCTCAATTGCTCCTTGATACTTGATGTCTCCGTGTGAAGCTCCTTCCATCCCTTGATGACAGCAGAGAGTTGCTGGAGTTCATTTGCCGCCTCCACCGGGTTTACTGCAGCGGCAGAGACAGTGGGTGTACCATCAAATGTTACTTGTACTTGATTTTGAGCTTGTACTGACATCGTCAACTTTCTATATATAATTGGGTGTATTTTCCATTCAAATTTTACACGACCATGTAAAATTTGACCAGCGAAAACTTATATTATTTACTATATAATGGACGATAATAATGACGACGAAAGAGAGGAAGAAGGACGATATATTTTACATTGTCTATGGTTATCCTACGCACGAAAGGTCATTGAAAAGGCGATTCGTGTGTATGAATTAGATGATAAAGCAGCACTTGCACTTCATGAGCAGTTTCTAAAGCCTGGCTCCTATAAAATTCGCCTTATTTAACTAAAATAAAGCTTGATTCGTTCTCTCACGCTATTTCTACAGATATAACATTGCATCATCTGTTTTTTACAACAATTATTACAGAAGGTATGTCCACAAGGTGACAAGGCATATTGTACAGGATCCTGAAAACAGATGGCACAAAGTGGTTCTCTCTGAGCCGATTCAAACATCCAAAAAAACTGCATGGACTCACGCAGAAAAAAGAGTTTTTTATACAGCTGAACAAGCTCGTTATAGCTTTGTTCAACTTTATTATCTTCATAAATAGAATTTAAATAAACTTTTATTGATTCTAAAAGAGGAAAAAACTCTGTATTCTGCTTGAGTTCCATAATTCCTAAGAGTTTCTGCTGAGCCTTGTCCAAAATATCTAATTTTGTTCGAAGAGTTGCCTCAACGCGTATAATATCTTCACCCGTCTGCTTATATTTATCCATAATGTACTTTGTTTGATGTATAATTTCCAAGTAGGATGAGCTACCGAGCGCCTTCAAATCATCATCAAGAGATTTCATGTAAGATAGTCCTTCTTGAGACATATCAATGATTTTTTCCCTCGTTGCAGACGACTGAAAATCAGGGCGACCAAATTTCTTCATAAATGCATCGACGCGAGAAAGCGGTGATGTTTCTGGCACATTCTTTGTAAGAAATGAAAAAAGATCTTCATGTTTTGTTAATAAGAACTCACGCAACTTCCGTTTCCAACTATTTTGAAGTACAGCTGGATTTTGCTGCGTGTCTTTGACTTCTTGAAGATGTTTGGACAAACTATTCATTGTAACAGTGGTATAAGGTGTAGAGATTCCAAATCCTGTAGGATCTAGTAATAATTCTGTCGGTCGTGTTTCTTCCGCATCTAAAAAATCTGCAGGAGCATATTGATATGTAGGAGACGGTACTGCTCCTCCAACCATTAACATAAAACTATTTTCTTGTACCGTGGTGTTGGTGTCATTTGCCATCCTTTCTATTTATTTGCGTATTTGTTTGTTTCTGTGTAAATCGCGCATTAGATATCATCAATTACAATTTCTGTAACAACCTCATCTTTCTTTACATCATCGTCGTCAAATAAAATACCATCGTCATCATCATGGTCATCTGGATCTGGAATTTCACTTTCCTTCTTTCTACCAATCTCTTCTAGAACCTTTCCGTCCATGACTTCCAGTTGCATGAAGAGTTTCTTATTAATATCGGGTAGCTTCCTTAGGGTAGATAGCAAATCATGATCATACTTTGCAACAATGTCACCATTTTCAAGATCAGTTGAACCGATTTCTGGCAGCTTCTCGAACTCGCGCCTCGAAATTAAGACCATATCACCCAGTGCCAACCATGACTTCTTGCGCATTGAACCCCTGATGTGACACTGGCGCACTCGGTTGTCATTACAAAAGACAAGCATACGACAGTGACCAAGGTTCCGAATAACACGACCGTACATCTGGTCGGGCTGCCGATCAATCATTGTTGGCTTCACTCCTGCAGAGACGTGCTTTGACTTTTTATAGTTTTTTCCTCCCTTTTGATTTGGCATTTTGTGTACCTACAAAGTTGTTACACAAAAAATCAATTTTTATAGGGCTAGATGTCCAAGATTTCTTCTGCCATTTCCTTTGAGACCGGAAGTGGAACTGAATATAGATTCTTCGGATCTAGGCTCATAACTGCAATAGAACCGCGAGGAATAGGTAGTTTACCACCTCTCTGTTTGCGTGTTCTATTGCGTCTATTCTTTGACTTTGAACGTACGCTTCTTCTTAGACGCTTGCTCATCTACTTTATAGACAAGTTTTCTTTTGAGTTCGTGAGCTAACTTTTCAAGTTGTGCTTCATTCTCTTCAGCTGCTTCCTTTCCATTTGTCTTACACGGACGACTATAAGCAAATAATATACTTCGCACAGCCTCTGCCTTTCTTGAAACTTCTAGGACCGGTTCATGTAATTCTCTAGAAATTACGTGATTATCAAGTGGAGTCTGCGACCTAATCTTATATGTATCTAAAAGTGACGGTGGAATCAACTGTTCAATATAAGTTGCTACACGAAATTCTAAAACAGCTTCATCGGGGCAATCAATGGTAAAATGTCCTCTCTTTGCACAAATGCCACAATAACTCAACTGTAAGAGTGGGCAAGCTGCCTTATCATGTTTTATCTTATAACCTTTCAATACATGTTTACAACTGTCACACATTAGGAGTGAAGGCTCCTAATGTGCTTAGTGAGCCAATTTTTCAAAAAAAAATTGAAATGAAAAATCCTCATCTACCCTGTAGAAATATGGCACTTCGTAGGCTTCAACGCGAATTCAGTCGCAGTAAGTATGACAACAGTATGATTACTAATGTAGGGATTCGCGATGAAAATCTTCTCAATTGGCATGCGACTCTCCTGGGTCAACAAGGCACACGCTTTGCAGGAGAAGAATTTCCAGTAGAGATCTCCTTTACTTTACTATATCCGTTTCAACCACCTAAGCTTCGTTTCTTAGTGCCGGTTGACCATATTAGCGTTTCAGATAGCGGTGCCGTTTGTATGGATATTCTTGATGACGCATGGTCTCCTGCTTTTACAGCTGAACTTATTCTTATTGCGGCACTCAGTATTATCTGCGATTCAGATGAACGCATTCTTCAAGATGTAGATGAAGTTATTGAAGAACTCAGGAACGAGGTTAATAGTAAGAAGACACGGAAGAATCGCAACGAACTTCGGCTGAAGTTGAAGGAACGCGATTTTAAGTGTCGGCACTCCGAATGATACCTACGCTAAATTAAGAAAAAACGAATGAGGCGCTTATAATATGAGTTCGTGGTCGAATCCTACCCGTGGTTTTCCTGTAAAGACAAAACAGACGATGCTTTCTATTTCACAGTATTTTCAACCCACAGATGGGGGTATATGTTCTAACTTTAATCAACTTTTTTATTCTTATTTATATTGTGAAAAAAACGTAGAATTACTCTATGTGTACGATAAACCAAATTGCGTCTCTGATAATTTTCCCATGTTTCAGAGTATTTTAAATGAAAATAGTCTAATAAAATATTTGAAAGAAATTCCTAAAGATTCAAAACGCATTGATTACAAAACAATTGTAAATAATCATTCTCTTTCTGCTATGCCATTCTCAAGGATGAAAAAAACTGCACAAAGTATATTCTCATTTAATTCGTCCACACAGGAAAAAATTACAGCCCTTATTCGTGAAAAAGGATTTGAGCGCACTCGGTTTGACATCGGAATACATATACGCAGTGGAGATAAAATTACAACGGGTGAAATGAAAGAAATACAAATAACTGAATATATACGTGCTATTAGCACTATTCAACGTAAAATAAATAAGAAAGAATTAAATATTTTTGTTATGACAGATAATTATTCCTTATATGAAGAATTTGTAGCTAGAGGAGATCCTTCTTGGTCAATTACTACACTCGAAGAACCTTCCGCTTATACAAATTCAGGACACACTCAATTCGCATTTAATCTTCTTTCACAGGAAAAACGCCTCACTCTCTTCTATCAATTTCTTACAGAACTTCATATTATGCAAAGGATTCCCAATCTTGTTCTAACATTTTCTAGTAATGTAGGTCGTTTTCTCTACCTTACAAGTTACGCCATTCAAGATGAAGATAATGTAATAAGTTTGGATGTGCCTAAATGGTCAATGTTCTAAAGTAATAGAATGCGCACAGTTGTCTTTACGGTAACAAGTAATGGATATAAATTCATGACTTGGAACCTGTGGTTACATTGTAAACGAATTGGCGTGCCCTGGCAACTCTTAATTGTATGTTTGGACAAAGAGTCGCATCGCTTTTTTCAGACAATTGCGAATATTCCTTCTGTCTTGTTACCTTCTGTAGATTTACAACTACGTGGTGATACAACGAAAGTATCGTCTTATGGATCAGGCGACTTCAATCGTGTAACTAGAGAAAAACTGAGTGTGTATACATGGATGCTGGAAAAAGAGTTTACATACTATCTGTATCTTGATTCCGACATTGTTCTTTTTAAAGATCCTATGTCCTACTTACAGACAATCCTGTCTCCAGAAAACTATCTCTGGTTTCAATGCGATGAGCACGGGGAAGGAGAGTACACTTGTAAAGGTAGCGGTCTATGTACAAATATCTGTACTGGCGTGATTGCCTTTTACAAAGATGAGAGTACAAAGAGCAAATTAATGTCAATGGTTAAGCATAACGATACACTCTGGAAAACATGTAAAGATAATAATGACCAAGAATACATTCAGAAAACAATTGCACTCGAGTCAATTCCATTCAGAACTCTCGATCGACAGCTATTTCCAAATGGGCTTTTCTTAGGTAAAGATCATTGGAGAACACTTGATGCACCGCATCTTTTACACTTTAACTTCATCGTAGGTGGAAATAAAGAACGAGTGATAAAATCCAAAGGATTTTGGCTTGTTCCTTATTAGAATGAGTGTGAATACAGTACCCTTTGAATCAGGAGTCTATAGTTGTTTTGATTTGAGCGGCTTCAGAGGTATGTCACCTATACAATTTCGGATCTATAAAGATGCTTGGAATACTTATAATACGGTACAAAGTTACAACAGTAACATAAGCACATTACGGCATGCTGGCAACAAATCACTCTTTTACTATCAATATGTGAATTCTGCAGAAATGGCGCAATATAAACAGGGACAATTCCTACATTCACAGGTGTATCCAAACCAGAGTTGGACTTCAGTGCCACCGAACTAAAAAAAAAGTGTAGGATAGAATGAGCTCAGAAGGCTGTAAAGTACGTGTCAGTACTATTTTTGTTTTTGATAATCCTGGTGCCCAGAATGCCGCAAATGCGGTCTATGAATATAAAAAAGCTTACGATTTAGCAAAAAATGCAAGTGTAACTGGAAATACTTACAAGTTTAAGAGTGATTTTGAGAGGATGCAGTATTTACTGGGACAGAGGAATCGGCAGGCTGGGGGCTCTGGTTCGTACGGTTCTTGGTAGCTTTAACTTCAGACCTAATTTTTCTTTCCAGATGAATCTTCATATCTGTCCACACATCACTGATTTGAGCCGCAAATTTGCGTTCCACATCAATGATTCTAACTTTTGGTATAGGCTTATCGTCCGACATGAATGCTTATTGACTGCGATTGTTTTCTTCAATTTTTACTGTTGGTACACGGCTCCTCGGCTTCTCCGTAGACCTGTATGACTCCAGTCGTGACTTGTATGCGTTGACCCAATCTGTTCTCAAGATAACCTTTTCCTTTTCTGCATCATATGTTCCCAGAAGAATAGGTTCTTTTCCATCCTTCTCGTAACTAAAAGCATTCTTTTCCTTATCCACGAGGAAATACAAGCCCTGAATCTGCTTTGATTGCATTCTTCTGATAGCTATCTTATGTAAAATAGTCCTCAATTTTTGCGAGTGTTTCTACGTGTTCTGCCACCTCTGAACCCACGTCTAAAAGGATCACCAGCAAACAGACCGTAGAGTTTCGCAGCGCGTCTAATTTCCCAAAGCTCATCGCGTGTCATTCCTCTCGCCGACATCTCATTACGCACTTTCGCCGCATCAACTTCGCGTATATGGACTCGAGGCGGTGATTTGGGCTTTCTCTTGTAAGTCGCTGCGTGTCCCTTTTTCACTTCTACAACTGATGTCTTCGGCATTCTACTTATAGAAGACTTAAATATTTTGTTATTATATCTAATAGAATAAAAATATAATGAGTGATTTAACAATACAAGAAGAGCATAGACGATCATTTACCAGTTACAGTCCATTTAGTTCTAATCATCGAACACAGATAACTGAATGGATTTCTGCAGGGACTGAAGGCGAGTTTCCATTAGAATCCATTGCAGTTCAAATACAGCCTCCTTTTAAAACTCTTTCTGAGTATTATTTTTTTTTAGTAGAAAGTTCATTACAAGACTTTTTTCAATCACTTGATGCTATGTTTCCTGATTTTAAACTTAGATATAGATACGATGGATTTGAACTTTCATTTTATTTGACTAGCTCCTAGCATATCGTAGTTGACCGCGTCCGCCATTACCGCCATATCCGTGAGGGTTTGTATTAACACCACTGGTAGGAGTACCACCAGTGGACCAACCCATTCCACCTGCACCACCTGGTAGACCACCGTTTCCGCCTTGATTGTTATAAGAACCACCACCTCCGCCGCCACCTTCAACATTACTAATTCCATCGCCACCACTATTTGCTGTACCACCCGCTGAACCACCTGCTCCGCCGCCTGTTCCTGAAGCACCACCTGCAGTACCTTGACCCCCTGTAGCTGAACTTCCATTACCAAGTGAAGAAGCTGAACCACCACCACCATTTTCGGGACCATTATACCCGCCAGCACCACCACTATATTTTGTTTGACCAACTGAGTTTGCAAACTGAGTTGAGTTATTTGGTCCTGCAACTCCTGATCCGTTACCACCTACAGCAAGGGCACCATCTGTAACTGAAGTAGGTTGGGCGTTTGTGCCAACACGTCCCCATGTAGATCCTCCTGCAGTACCACTGCCCGACGATCCTGTTCCACCTGCTCCAACTGAATAATACAGTGTAAATCCAGCTGATGATAGTCCTGTAACTGTTGTTTTTGCATAAGCTCCTCCTGCCCCTGCTCCTGTTTGTGAATCTTGACCCATAGATCCACCACCGCCACCCCAGCACTCAATAACAAGTGTAGTCCCACCAGCACCAAAAACTACATTTCCTGCACCAACTGTTGTTATGACTACTGTTGAAGGAGCAGTATATGTTACAGAATTAGATGGTCCTGCTATAGCACTTGTTCCTGCAGTATTTGTAGCAGAAACGTAAAATGTGTAAGCTACAGCTGATGTCATTGGTGAAAAAGTTGAACTCGTTGTTGGATATGAAATAGTTTGTGTTGCTACTAAAGTTACCCCCCCACTATATACAGTAACTGTAAAGGTTACAGGTGTTCCACCTGAACCTGTTGTCCAACTCATATTGAATGTTGTTGTTGTATTGGATGCTGTAAGACCTGTTGGTGTACCTGGTGTTCCAACTATTAAAAATCCTTCTTGAGAAGGCTCATATAACTTATATGGATGTGTACTTATCAATGAACTTCTTAAACCCCATTTACATGCCAAATAGCCTTCTACTTTTTGACGCTGTTCAGTTGAAAGAACAACGTTATATACAATAATTTCGCCAATCGTCCCATTGTAATAGTAACCACTAGTAGGCGGAGTACTGCCACTGCTGCTTGGATATGCTCCAACAAATAGTGAATCACTAATAGATGATGGAGTACCTGAAGCACTCACTGACCCAATTTGAGTTCCATTCGCATATAGAAAAGCAGTAGGGCTGCTCCATGCCCCTCCAAATAATGAGAATACTCCACTATAAGTTGTAGCTGAACCTGTTGCTAATACACCGCTGCCAGTGACGTCAATTAAAAATTCAAGATTAGGAGACTCATACAATAAACCCCATCGTCCATTAAATCCTGCTGCACGCGATTTTGCGATTAGTGATTGTGCTGATGCGCCGAATGTTGTTTTTCCTACTGCAAATACTGTAATACCAGCTGTCGTTAAAGGAATAATATTACCAAAATTAAAGTATTGAGATGAAGCCGCTACAAAGTTTACGCATGGAAGACCATTTTGAGATCTAGTTACAAGCGTTGGGCTACCCGATGAAGTTCCTGTGTACGCATTAAACGACTTGTCTCTCCATGTAGATAGTGTTGTGTTATTTGCTGGAACAATACCTGTTCCATCGGGGTCTGCAGCATCTAACCAAAGAGCACATCCAGAAAAATTTGTAGGTAGAAAAGGAATCGCTGATGAAGGTGGAAATTTTTTATATGGATGTGCTGCTGGATATGATGTTGTTAAACCCCATTTATGTGCCAAATATCCTTCTATTGCCTGTCTCTGAGGTATGGTTATTTCAGTATTATAACATAGAATTTCAGCAATATAGGAAAAAGTACCATAAGGGAAACCATCACCAATCGTATAAGTAGCACTTGAGGTTTGATATGATGTAGCAAGAGCATTATAATTAAGTGTTAAAGAATTACCATTTTGTGTAATAAAATTTAAATTAGTTGAAGTAGCACTGTTAACAAGCGCATAAACTGAATGTACATTCGCTCCATTTGATGCAACTGCTGAATTAATATACGTGGCAATACCACTAGCACCCATACCAAGACCATAAGATGCAGTAGCAGTATTTGTTGGCGACCCTGGACCACCTATACCTTGTTGTCCATTACCAGTTGTTTGATTTATCAATGAATAATATTGTGTTAATCCAGGACTTGTATTTAGAGTAACTTGCGCAGTCTGATATACAGCAAACCAAGCACGTGCCTGATTTGGCTGTGCAACTGTATATCTTAAGCTAGAATTAGCAGGAAAAAAAATGGTATTAAGTCCATTTTGTCTATATGTTCCGCTAACAGGTGATCCAACAGCTGAACCAGCAACTGCTGTTACCGAACCTTTACTTGTCCATGATGTTACTGCTGAAGTTCCAACTATGGTTTTCCTATCAGCTGCATCGAACCATAAAAATGGACTTCCAATGTCATAAGGCTGAAAAATACGGGTGAAAGGTTGAATGTTATAAAAAGAGTGGTTTACAGGTAATCCAATTGTAGCTGCCACTGATATTTTCCATTTTTTACTTAAATAGGCGTTTATAGTATTAATTTGTGAAATTGTTAAAGCATTACTATAAACAAGTACTTCATAAACATTACCATTATATGAGTCTGAATTAGGACCGCCATTATTGTAGAGTACATTACCAACAGCGTACCTATTGTAGTTACTTGTATAGTAAGCTGGGACTGCAGTACTTGTTCCACTAGCAGTACTATATGTTGAGCTAGATCCATTTAAAAATGCATTTACAGAAATTCCATTAGTTGCTGTAGTAATTACACTGCGACTAGAATAAATAAATGGAGTTGAGTATGATATAGGAATAGAAGTTTGGTAGTTTCCTCCAGCACCTGTTGAAGAATTATAAGCAGGATATGAAGTAGTTTGAAAGTAATCGTTAATAAAAGGACCAGATGCAAGCTGTTGAATAAGACTAAGTTGTCCTACAAAGTCAACTTCTGAGGTAGTATTACTTCCGAGTAAGAATAAACGAGGGTTAGCAGGGGCAACTACGTTAGAGATATATGTTGCTACAACAAAAACTGTTGCTGTATTTGAATATGTAGTTGCTATATTTCCACGTAAACCTGTTGTATTAGACGCAGTAAAAAGCATAGCTTTAGTCGTTGAGTTGTAACTTGGACCTGTTAGAACATTTGCGGCAGGTGTAACATTTGTACTAGCATGGTTAGAAAATCCAGACTTATCTCTCCACTGAGAAACAGTAGTTCCAGAGCTAAAAGTAATTGAAGACGAGTCATTACCATCTAACCAAAGAATTAGTCCAGGTATGGATCCAGGAGACGAACCAGCCACTTGTATTGACCACTTCCAAGATAGATAACCTTCAACCGCTTGACGTTCGGATGTTGAAAGGGCATTTGAATAGATAAGTACTTCACCTATACCACCAAACCAGGCTTCACTAGTTGGATAACTACCGCCTCCAACACCATAGTTACCAATATTTAAGGCATTTGTTGCCGGTCCAATTCCACCTGTTACAGGAAATAATAGTCCATTATACCAAGCATTTACAACAGCATTTCCCGCAACCACAGAGGCTAAAAAAACATTACTTGTTACAAGGTTTGAATAGTTTGTAACTTGACCTATATTTGAAGAAACAGTTTGTGCTGTTGGGTAGTCATAGTATGAAGTTAAATTTCCTAGTGTATTTT
>Ga0209401_1001155_pt1 | contig 17630 bp, 12 predicted proteins | sample M_140807_MF_Meta_FD_187318 | JGI IMG/M metagenome (GOLD analysis project Ga0209401, IMG submission 187318) | Freshwater microbial communities from Lake Montjoie, Canada to study carbon cycling - M_140807_MF_MetaG (SPAdes) (version 2) | ecosystem: Environmental > Aquatic > Freshwater > Lake...
CGAACATCGTGCCGAGCCCGAGGCAAATGGCCACGCCCCACTTCACCCATTCCGGAACGTATTCGACCGGCTTGGAGAGCTTGCCGGCGAGGCCCTTGAGGATCTTCCGCCGGTCTTCCGTGATCTGGTCGCCGAACTGCCGTACGAGCGTCCGCACCGAGGCGCCGAGCTCGACAAGCTGCGTGCGGAGATTCCAGCGCTCGTCGCTGGAGAGATCCTTGAATCCGCTGCGGCCTTCGAGGGCCGCGACCACCGAGGCGGCCAGGGGGACCGGATCGAGGGTGGCGAGGACGACGTCGTTTTGCGGGTAGGGATCAAGGATGTCGTCGAGCGACGAGTGCTCGAGGGAGGCCTCGGCGGCGGAGACGACGTCGGAGCGGCTGATCCGCTCCACTTTCGCGTTGGCGAGGTGCTGCTCCTTGAGGACCGTCATCAGGTTGGCCAGATCGGGCTTCTCGAGCTCGGCCTTGAGCTCCTTCGCCGCGGCGACGGTCGCTTGGAGATCATCGCGGCTGCCATCGAGGTTGAGGGCGTAGGTCGCCGGCACGATGCCGATGAGCACGAGCATGATCAGCCCCATCCCCTTCTGGCCGTCGTTGGAGCCATGGGCAAAGCTCACGGCGGTGCAGGTGCTGATGAGGAGGGCACGGATCCATCCCGGGGGCGGTTTGTCACCGTCCGGCGGCTGGTAAAGATCCTTCGAGGGGATCAGCTTCTTGCAGAGGAGAAGGAGGCCGGCGGCGAGGGCAAAGCCGATCAGCGGGGAGAGAATCAGGGCCATGCCCACTTCGCTCGCCTTGTGCCAGTTGATCCCCTTGGCGAGCGAGCCGTTTTCGAGGAGGGAGTTCATCATCCCTACCCCCATGATCGAGCCGATCAGCGAGTGCGAGCTCGAGGCGGGGAGGCCGCGGTACCAGGTGGCGAAGTTCCAGATGATTGCCGCGCCCAGAAGCGACAGCACCATCGCCAGACCGCGGCCTGTCTTGATGTTGACGAGGAGATCGACCGGGAGGAGGTGGACGATGCTAAAGGCGACGCCGATCCCGCCGGCGTGGACCCCGATGAAGTTCCAGATTCCCGACCAGACCACCGCCCAGGTCGGCTTCATCGACTTGGTGTAGATGACGGTGGCGACGGCGTTGGCCGTGTCGTGGAAGCCGTTGATGCACTCGAAGCCGAAGGCGATGGTCAGCGCGATCAGCAGGAGGATCAACTGGCCGGTGCCGAGCGACGAGAAGGCTTCGAACAGTTCCACGATCGGCACTCCCAGCGAGGTGAGCCCCTGGCTCGGAGGAGCGGGGGGGTAAAGAGAACCGGAGGTTTCAAAGGCTCTGGGCAAAGTAGGCGGCCATCGAGCCCCGCACAAGTGACGAATCAAACTCTCACAATCTGGCAGCACCCACCGCTTTCTGCCGCGTTGGGACGTCCGCCCTGAAGGCGGTGCCTCGGCAGATGGGCCGAACGGCGGGGGTGGGGCCCCCCAACGAAGGCCGGCGACGCCTCCCGCTCGCTCCGGAATCGTGAGAATCCCGGGGAAAACGCGGCCTGCAGGAAATCCGGATTCCTAATATTCCGATTGGCCGAAGTTGGCCGAATCTAACCGATGTGCCAGTCGAAGGATTTGTCCTACCTCGGCCCCGGTGCACCGAATCGCTCGTCCCGCTTCATGCAACCCATGCAACCCATGCAACCCATGCAACCCATGCAACCAAAGCGCCAGTGGCCCGCAGTCGTCTCGGCTCGGTGGGCGGCTGCCCGTATGGGCTTGGCCTTGATCGCGATCCAACTGGCCGGTTGGGGTGTCGCCGCGATGGCCGCCGACCCGCTCGCAGCGCCCTCATTCCTCCCCGGCATCGCGGCTGACGCGCTCCCCGAGGGGAAAGGACTCTTCTCCGACACCTTCGACGAGATCGGTGAGGGGGCACCCGAGCCGCCGACGGGCCGGCCAGTGAGAGGTCCGATGCGGCTCGCCTCCCAGATCCAGGATCCGGCGATCGAGACCGTCGACGAGCAAACGCGCGGCTTCTCGCCCGGGGGCGGCCGGGAAGCGGACTCCGGCGGCCAATCGCTCGGGGAAGCTCTCCGTCAGCGCTACAACAACATCCAGGATCCTGCCATCGAGACGGTCGAGGAGCAGACCCGTGGCGGCAACGACCACTCCGGCGAAAAAGAGTGGTACGAAAAGATCAACATCCGCGGCTACACCCAGATGCGCTACAACAGCACGGTGTGGTACGACAAGGATCAGGCCGATCCCTACCATCCCAATGACAAGTCGGTCGGGCCAAACAACAACTTCTTCCTCCGCCGCGTTCGCCTCATCTTTTCAGGCGATATCAGCGACCGGCTCTACATCTACATCCAGCCCGATTTTGCCTCGAGCCTCTCCGGCGTGAGCGATCCGGGTGCCATCAACTACGGCCAGCTCCGCGACTGCTACGGCGACTGCTACATCACCACCGACAAGGTGCACCGGGTCCGTGTCGGGCAGTCGAAGGTGCCCTACGGCTGGGACAACATGCAGTCGAGCTCCAATCGTCTCCCCCTCGATCGGTGCGACTTCCTTAATGCGACCAAGAGCGAGCGTGGGCTCGGTGTCATCTACTACTGGACGCCCGACTATGCCCAGGATCTCTACAAGGAGGTGCTCGAAGAGGGGCTGAAGGGCTCGGGTAACTACGGCGTCTTCGGGATCGGTTGCTACAACGGCCAAGGCAACTCGACGCTCGACCAAAACAACAACATGCACTTCGTGATGCGGCTCAATTCCCCCTACAAGTTCGCCAATGGCCAAATCGTTGAGGCGGGGGTGCAGGCCTACACGGGCAACTACGTGCCGACGCTTGCCGACATCAAGATCGGCGGCGGCACCGTCAAGCCGGTGGTGGTCTCGCCCTCCAACGGCGTGCTGGACCAGCGGATCGCGGCGACCTGGGTCTACTACCCGCAGCCGTTGGGGGTGACCTGCGAATGGAACACCGGCCTCGGGCCGCAGATGAGCAGCTTGAACGGCGTCACCCCGAGCAATCCCCCCACGATCTCAAGCCAGCCGCTGTCGGGCGGCTACGTGCTTGTCAACTATAAAGCCGACACCGATCGCTTCGGCGTCCTCTTCCCCTACTTCCGCTGGCAGACCGGCCGCGGCGGCTACATCTGGGAGAGAAACACCCCCTACGCCTATCTTGGGGAGTTCGACTTGGGCCTCGAATGGCAGATCACCAAGCAGATCGAGTTGACCGTTGAAAACGACTGGGTGAATCGCACGAACACATCAGGCAAGGCCCCGATCAGCCCCGATGGCTATTACAAACCGTTTCATGGTGATTTGCTCCGGTTTCAGTTCCAGATGAACTATTGAAGACTGGCGGGCTGGCCGACTGCAACGCCACGATCGTCACTCCACCTCGAGCCGGAGGTCGGTCAGGCCCTCCTTCGGCACCGAGATTTTGATCCGCGGACTGCGAGGATCACCGTAGCGCCCCGCGAGTTGATCGCTGCCTCCGCCGCCCCCCTCGCTCGAGAGGGAGATCTGGGCTGATTTCGTCGATGCCGGCCAGACGATCGTGACGCCATAGTCGCCGGGGATCGCCCCGTCGTTGGTCTCGAAGCTGGTGAGGGCGAAGGAGCCGTCGGCGCCGGTCGTCCCCACGGGTTTTGCATCGGTGGCCCGACCCGGGGCCGAGGCATGGAAGACCACCAGCGCCCCGTCGCACTCCTTTCCTCCCTTGGTGACGACCTTCCCGGAAACCGGAGCCCGCGCCGGCTTGCTCGGCCCTCCGCCACAGCCGACGAGGCCGGTCACCACCAACACGCCAGCGAAATACCGCAGGAACAGCAGCCTGGATCGCATGGTTCGATTCACTCCGTGGCGGCCATATTCTCAGACGACGTCAGCCCCGATCCCGCCTCGGTGATGAGGGCGGCATAGATCGTGGGGGTGATGTCTTCGGTCAAAAACTTTACGCTCCCATCGACCATGACATGGGTAGCGCCGTCCGGATGGAAAGCGTAGGTCTCGTTGTCGTTGTGGGCATTGATGACGCAATTGCCGGGCGAGCTGTTGCTGAACTTGGACACCGCCCCGTCGAGGCCGTAATCGTTCTCGTGATGCCCCCAGCCACCGTCATTGAGTTGCTTGCTCGTCTGCTTGACGCGGCCGATGAAGAAGTCGGGGCGGCCGGCGCTCTCGCACAGTAGGAGCGTCTTCGTCGTGCCGTCGATCACCTCGGCGAGGCGGCTGGCATTGACGGGATCGGCGGCGAGGAGCGGCTTGATGCCGGCGCCGTCCATCTGCGGCCGCATCGCGCTGTAGAGCTGGGGCTGGGTGACGGTCGAAGCATAGCCGAAAAACGTGATTGATCCGGGGTTGATCGAGCTGTTGGTGGCGTAGTCGGTGACGGCCAGGCCCGAATACGGGAAGGTGGCGGAAAACTTGTAGGTGCCGGTGACGGTGCGCGAGGCGCCTGTCGGCGACGAGGGGCAGATGAGGCCCGCGATCGGCGTCTTGAGAACGCCCTGGTTGTCAGGCGTGCCCGGCACGATCGCCGGCGAGGAAAACCAAGGGTATTTCGGGTTGTAGGAGTTGGCCAGATTGCTTTCCTCCATGAACGCCAGCAGCGGCGGCATCCACGAGCCGACGATGCCGGGATAGGGATAGCCGGGCTGGCCGCTCGTTCCAGGGGGCATCCCCAAGGAAACGATGAGACTCGCCGGAAGCCTCTTCTTTGAGCTTTCGTAGTTGAGCGCTGCCAGCCCCAACTGCCGCATGTTGTTGCCGCACTGCGCCCGGCGGGCCGCCTCCCGGGCCGCCTGGACGGCGGGAAGCAGGAGCCCGACGAGACTGCCGATGATGGCGATGACGACGAGGAGTTCGACGAGCGTGAAACCGGGATTCTTGCGGTTCATGATCGGAGTCCGGGGAGGGTGGGCGGCGTGGAGAGCAGGGAGTCGCGGCGGGGTGATTCGACCAATGGACCGAACGCGTGTCGTCCATCGGCTCGCTTCGCTCACCCATCTATATCCGCGCCAAGCGAGCCTGCCGTGAGAAAACGATTCAGTTTGTGCAAGGCTGCACAAGGCTCCAAGCCTGCCCGCGCCATCCGTTGATCGGGGCGGATCAGAGGAGCGCGCTTGCGATATTCGCCAGTTCAGAACGCTCGCCTTTTTCAAGCGCGATGTGGGCGTAGATCGGCTGGCCGACCATCCGGCTGATGAGGTAGCTCAAGCCATTGGAGAGGGCATCGAGATAGGGCTGATCGATCTGGGCCACGTCACCGGTGAACACGATCTTCGTTCCCTCCCCCGCCCGCGTGATGATCGTCTTCACCTCGTGGGGGGTGAGATTCTGGGCCTCGTCGACGATGAAAAACATTCGCTGCAGGCTGCGGCCGCGGATGTAGGCCAGCGGTGTGATCACGAGCTTCTCCGATTCCCGCATGTCGTTGATCCGCTGGGCCGCTTGGGTCTCCTCGCCGCACTGGTGGCGGATGACGGTGAGGTTGTCGTAGAGGGGCTGCATGTAGGGATCGAGTTTGTCGGCGATGTCCCCGGGGAGGAATCCGAGGTCGCGGTTGGAGAGGGGCACCACCGGCCTGGCGAGCATGATCTGCCGGTAACGCTGCCGGCACTCGAGCGCGGCGGCCAACGCGAGGAGCGTCTTGCCGGTGCCGGCGGTGCCGGTGATCGTCACGAGCTTCACGGTGTCGTCCATCAGCGCGCGGAGCGCGAACGACTGCTCGGCATTCCGCGGGGTGATCCCATAGCACGACTGCTTCTCGATCCGCACGAAGGTGTCGGCATCACGACGGTAGCTGGCGATCGCCGACTTGCTGCCGTTGCGGAGGACGAAGTTTTCGTTTGGAAGTGGGGCCTCGACGGCGGGCAGGGCAGCGGCCGGAATCGCCCCCGATGGCCCGTAGAGACCGTCGATCGAGGCGCTGTCGATCCCCTCGACGATCCGTTTTCCGGTGTAGAGCGTGTCGAAACCGCGGACCTTGTCGGAGGTGTAGTCTTGCGCGCGGATCCCGATCGACTTCGCCTTCATCCGCAGATTCGTATCCTTGGAGACGAGGATCACCTGCCGGCCCGGGGCCTCCCGTTGGATGGCGAGTGTCGTCCGCAGGATGCGATGGTCGGCGGTGTCCTGGAGAAACGTATCGTCGAGGCCGACACTGGAGCGGGCGCCGAGGACCACCCGGATCGCCCCCAGCCCTTCGCCCAGCGGGCTCCCCTGCGGCGAAAGCACGTCGCCGGTAAGGGCGTCAAGGCAGCGGAGGAACTCGCGGGCCTGGAAATGGATGTCTTCGTTGCCGCGCTTGAACTGGTCGAGCTCCTCGAGCACGGTGATCGGAATCGCGACGTCGTTTTCCTCGAACTTCCGAATGCAGCGGCAGTCGTGGAGGATGACGTTGGTGTCGAGGACGAAGAGTTTGGAGGTCAGCATCGCATCCTTGCGTTGGTGAAAAGAGATTTCGCGGGCCTGCTTTCGGGCAAGGCGCGGCGAGATGCCGGGGCGTGAGGCGGTTCGTTCGGCGCCGCTTCGGTCAAAAGGGGGAGAAATGGGTTGAAGGAGCCCTATTCGACGATGAGATGAGGGCGGTTTTCCGGTTCGGCCTGCTCGACACCGAAATAGGTCGCAGCCACGTCGGTGGCTCCGGGGACCACGAGCAAGCGAAGCCGGCCCCCGTCTTCCAAGAGCCGATCGAGAACGGCCTCCGCTTCTTCGTCGAGGTCGAGCTCAAAGCGGTCTTTCCGACCGGTCGCTTCGATCGTAAAGGCCGCCTCCCCGCAGGGAATGCAGCGGGGGAGGGCGTCGCCCAGAGCCGTGTCTCCCTCGGTGGCGAACTTCAAAGGCGTGATGTCTTCGTCGGGATCGCGGAGCATGAAAAACAGGAGCCGCCCCGGCTTGGCGAATGGAGGAATGCTCTGCGTGAGGATGAGAGTTGCCTTCCGTGACGTTCCGGCGACCTTCGGCGGGCCCGTTTCGATGTCGAAATCGAGCAACCCGAACGAGGCAAACTTCGAGTCGCCTCGGCTGGAAAGCCCCTGGACGTTGAAGTAACGGCCCGGTGCCTCTCCCTTCCGTGGCCCCCCAACGGTCACCATCACGCTCCGCGAGGACGTGATCGTATTCCCAGGGACGCGGGAATCCGTTTCGGTTTGGGCCACCAGTACTCCGCAGAGCAGCGCTGCGGCCACCGGGCGAGTCCAAGCCAACACGAGCTTCGTGACTGTGGCCGGTTCCATGCGTTCTGCCTCCAGGGACGTTTGCGGGCGCTTGGCACGCCGCAGCCAACGAGAATAGTATTCGCGCTGGATGAGAAAATGATGAACCTGCGGCGGGCGTCGCGGCGGAGGTGGGGAACGGCGCCGAGTGCCGTTGCTTGTGGAACGCATCCTCAAACCTGGGAGAAAACGGCTCACACACGGAGAACTCACGGTTTTTCGCACGGTGAAACGGGCATAAAAAGAACGCGGTTCGGCGGCGATACCGAAGTCGCTGACTCATCGCGAAGGCTCGAAAATCCGTTGCTCCGCTTCCAGGTCCCAATTCACGCTACCCAGATCACGCCATCAGGAGCAGTCACCATGCAGGCCCCCAAGAAGTCTTGGCAAAGGAATCGTCCTGGAAGGCGTTCGAGACCAGAGGGGGGTGGATGGATCGCCGGCATTGCCCGATGGCTCGGCGGCACCTGTGCCATCGCCTGGATGGTGTGCGGAGGGGGAACGGCGCTGGCCGAGGAGGTGGCGGTGCCGGCCGGGCCCTATGCCGCGGGAGCAAAGTTTCCCGGCCCGACCGAGACGGGATTTCTGCTCCCCAACGGCTGGCATTTGACCCCCGCCGGCCGGCAGATCGAGACCGGCGATCTTGTCCTCAACATTCGTCCGCTCAAGGACGGGAAGCGGGCTCTGGTCACCTGCGACGGCTTCAACGAACACCGCCTGATGCTCGTTGATCTCGAGGCCGGTGCCGTCCTCGATGAGGAGTCGGCCCATCAGAGTTGGTTTGGATTGGACGTCTCGGAGGATGAATCGAAGGCTTGGTGGTCGGGCGGGGGCCTGGGGCGGATCCACGGATTCACGCTTCATCGCGATGATCTCGATCTCGTCACCGAGCGCGAGCCCAATCCGCTCCAGATGAATCCCACCGAGCTGGCCGCGACGGCAGCCCGACTCGCCAGGGAAAAGGCTTTCAAGAGCGGGCTTGTCCGGGATGATGCGCGGGGGCGGCTCTACGCCCTCAACATCAACCAGGGGCGGCTGGTGGCGCTGGATGACGACGGGAACATCAGTCTCGAGGGGGATGTTGGCGGTCGGCCGTATGACGTGGGGATCTCGCCCCGCAACGGGCTTTTGTACGTGAGCGACTGGGCCGGGGCCCGGCTCGTGGTTGTCGATCCGGCTGCCCTGCAGGTCGTGGCTCGCGTGCCCGTCGGCGAGCATCCGAACCAGATCGTGTTTCATCCGGAGGACGACCGGCTGTTCGTGGCGTGCGCGTCAGCCAACGCCGTGTGGGTCGTCGATACCAGACGGGGCGTCGTTGTCGAGACGATCTCCACGAGCCTCTTTCCGCGGGCCCCCGAGGGGAGCACCCCCGACGCCCTCGCCGTCTCCCCCGACGGGGAGACGCTCTACGTCGCCAATGCCGACAACAACTGCATCGCCGTGATCGACGTCGCCAGCCCGGGGCGCAGCCAAGTTCGCGGTTTTATCCCCACCGGCTGGTATCCGACGGCCGTGGCCGTCACGCCTGATGGCAAGCACTTGCTTGTCGGCGTGGGGAAGGGGAATCAGTCGGCCGCCAATCCCCTCTACGACGGCAGCGAGGACGACAGCGAGCTCACCGACCTCGAGAAGTATGTTCGCAAGCTCCTCCCGCATCCCTACATCGGCACGATCGTCCACGGCGCGCTGTCGATCGTCGACGTGCCGGACGAGGGGAAACTTGCGGCCTACACGAGCCAGGTGTATGCCAACTGCCCCTACTCCGACGACCTCCTCACTGCCGTGCCCTACGAGGGGGAGTCGGCGATCCCCCGCAAGGTCGGCGATCCCTCTCCGATCCGCTACGTGATCTATGTGATCAAGGAGAATCGCACCTACGACCAGGTGTTTGGCGATCTGGCCGCCGGCGAGGCGCCCAAAGGAAACGGCGATCCCTCTCTGTGCATGTTTCCCCGGGACATCACTCCGAATCACCACAAGATCGCCGAGCAGTTCGTTCTTCTCGACAACGCCTACTGCAACGGTCAAGTGAGTCGTGACGGCCATCCCTGGAGCACGATGGCCTATCACACCGACTACATTGCCCGCGACTGGCATCTCACCTATTCCCAGCGCGTCGGTGTCGACGACGACGACGAGGGGGATCTCTCCCACGCCCCGTCGGGCTACCTCTGGGATGCCTGCCGGCGAGCCGGCGTCAGCTATCGCAGCTACAAGGAATACGGCGGGCGGGTGTCTGATACCGAAGGAAACGCGCGGATCGAGGGGAGGGTGCCGGGACTGGTGGGGCACATGTGCCCCGACTACGGCCTCGGCGGCGAGGAGCAGGAACGCGATCCGCAGCTCGTCGACATCATGCTCCGGGAGTATGCGGAGTTTGCGGCGAAGGGCACCATGCCGCGGTTCATCATCATGAGCCTCGGTGAGGATCACACCCACGGCACGACGCCGGGGGCCCACAGCCCCCGTGCTTGTGTGGCCAGTAACGACCTGGCCCTCGGCAAACTCGTCGAGGCGGTCAGCCATGGCCCGCTGTGGGCCGAGACGGCGATCTTCGTCATTGAAGACGACGCCCAGAACGGCCCCGATCATGTCGATGCCCATCGCACCGTCTGCCTTGTCGCCAGCCCCTACACGAAGCGGGGCGTCGTCGACAGCACGCAGTACAGCACCGTGAGCGTGATCCGGACGATGGAGCTGATCCTGGGGCTCGAGCCGCTGTCGCAGTTCGACGCCGCGGCGCGGCCGATGTTCGAGGCGTTCGCAGCGGTGCCCGATCTGACGCCGTACGACCACGAGCCGGCCCGCATCGATCTGGATGAGAAAAACGGCGCCGGAGCGTACGGGGCCGCTCGCTCGGCCGCGATGGACTTCTCCGAGTACGACCGGATTGACGACTTCGAGCTCAACGAGATCCTGTGGAGAGCGGTAATGGGGGTCGAGGCACCGGTGCCGGCGCCAGTGCGGCGGGCGATCGCGCTGCGCCCCCTGAAGGCAGGAGACTGAATCGGCGTCAGGGCCCGTTCACGCGTGTCTGGAGCGGAAAACCGCGGATGGGGACCTGAAATCCCGCGCCTCGAGCCAGGCCGGGAGATCTGCCACGCCGCCCAGGCAGCCATCGGCGCCGGCTTCCAGGAGCACCGAGCCCACGGCAGCAGCACGCTGCGCCTGGACGTCGGCGCCCATGCTGGCCAGTTCGCTCGCCGACAGGCCCACTCCATTGCCGGTGAGGGTCACGCCGAGCGTGGTCATGCCGGCGTTGCGTCCGGCAGCCACGCCCGGGGCCGTGTCGTCGATGACGACGATGACTGCCGGGGGATAGATCCCCAACCGCTCGGCAGCCCTGAAATTGGCCCACGGTGCCGGCCGGCCAGCTGGCACCTCGTCGGAACAGACGACGACGTCCGGGGCAAAGCCGGCCCGTGCTGCGGCCGGGATGACGACCTCCATGAGCTCCCTCGTGTAGCCCGTGGTGGAGCCGATCACGATCCCGTGGCGACGGCAGAAGTCGACCGCTTCGACGACGCCGGGAATCGGATCGCAGTGGTCAGCCAGCACCGCTTTTTGGAGCGGGAGGAACCTCCGGTAGATGTCGTCGACGTCCTCCGGCGCAGGATGGCGCTGGTGAATCCGGCTCCAGAGATCGCGAATCCTCGGAAGCGCGAGGATCGCCGCGACATGATCGCGCTTGGCCAAGCCCATCGGGCCGCGGGCCTCGGGCTCAGCCAGCTCGATGCCGACGGCGGCAAACACCTCGATGAACACCCGGGCCGGTGCCCGGCTGCCATGGTCGATGGCGGTACCCGCCCAATCGAGGAGCACGGCCCTGATGCGCCCGTCATCGTTCATCGTGGAGGCCATGCGTCACCCGTCCCAGGTCACCCGTCCCAGTTCGCCCAGTCTTCCTCGGCCAGTCCGAACGACATCGTCATGCCAGCTCCCCCCGTGCCAACGCGGACGTGCACACCGGGCTTCGGCTCGGTGCGGAGGACCGCGCTCGATGGATGCTTGCCGTAGATGCCGTGCCAGCGCTCGGTGATCTTCCCAGCCGGGAGTCTGGCGATGCGGTGGAGCTCGCGGAGGATGAGGTCATCGATCTCCGCCTTGTCGAACGGGCTGATGTCGTCGTCGTATTCGTGGGAATCGCCGAGGATCAGACTGCCGTCCTGGTTTTGGGCGATCATGACATGGATCCCGAAACGGTCGAGTTCGGGGTGCTCGCCCGCGACGCGGCGCTTCACCGCATCGAGCGCCGGACAGGCGGCGAAATTGCCGTAGTGCCGGAGGGTCAGCCCGCCGGCGAGGAAAGGCCCGATGTGCGCCGAATGCGGCTGCGTCGCCAGCATCTGGAGCTTGCAGCGCCGGATGTCCTGCTCCCGAAGGAGGCCGGGGAAGATCGATTCCACGTCGCTGCCACCGCAGACGATGATCCGGTCGAAGCGGTGCATCTGCCCGTCGGCCGTGCGGAGGCGCTCCGTGGAGGCCTCGGTCACGGTGGTGTGAAAACGGATGTCGACACCACGGGCGGAGGAGAGATGGGAGGCGATTCGCGCCACGCTCGTCCGCGGATCGACCCCCGTCTCGGTCGGGCTCCAGAGGCCGCCGCGCAGCCCTGACGGGTTTACCAGGGGCGAGCGCTCGAGAACATCGGCGGATTGCAGGAGCTGGCAGTCGATGCCACTGGCGGAGGCGGCGGCGTGGAACTGCTGCAGCACCTCCATCTCGTCGTCCTCGTGGGCGACGTGGAGAGAGCCGCAGGGATTGAGCCACAGATTCGCCTCCGTGGCGATTCGCCGCCACCGAGCGAGGGAACGCAGGGCCGTGCCGTACGAAGGCGTGAGGGCCTGGCCGATCGGCCAGAGCATGCCGAAGTTGCGGACCGACGCACTGCTCGCCGCGCGGTCGCGTTCGAAGAGGGTCACGCGGTGCCCACGATCAGCGGCCGCCGTGGCGTAGGCGAGGCCGACGATTCCTGCACCGACGATGCCGACCGAGCTCGATCCCATGATCACACTCCGTTGCAAAGCGCGTCGAAATGCCTTCTGAAGTGCTCGAAGGGGAGCGTCGGAAGGCCGCTCACCTTCGCCCGGTCATCCCAGCGCCTCAGGCGCACCGCATCGGCAAAGAACGGAAGCCTTTCGAAATCAGCCACCTCAGCTGCCGACATCGGGCCCCCCTGGAGCGCGAGGCTCGTCAGAGATGGCGGGGAGAGCCCGGCAAGATAGGCCTCCTCCGTGGCGCAGAGGTATCGCTTTGCCGGCACGTGGAGCCGGACCGGCGCCACCACGGCCTCGGGGAACTTCGCGGCAAGCCAGTCGGCGCCGATCCGCTCATGGAGATCATCGATGCCGCGATCGGGAGCGTCATCCGGAAGGTGGTGGAGGAGATGGCCGACATCGTGAACCAGCGCTGCGACGACAAGGGCGGCACCGGCCCCGGAGCTTTCTGCCAGGCTTGCGGCCTGACAGGCATGTTCCCATTGGGTAACCGCTTCGCCGCCGTATTCCGAATGGCCATGTTCGGCGAAGAGGATGTGGAGCGTGTCGTAGGTGTTGGTCATGAGCCGGGCGAGAGGTCTTGAGGCAGATGGAGATCACTGAATCCACACGAATACCACCGCTGGTGGGCCCTAAAATAACCGAAACTCTCCACCAGCAGGCTGTGGATAAACTGACGGCCCGACCGCACGAGGCGGACGCGAGTGTGCCACACTCGAAAAAATCGCAGGTTTTCCAAGTGGAAAAAGGTCAGGGATGACTTTTTCCACGGGCAGCCAGAAAAGCGTCGAGGTTGCAGCGTGCCCAACGAACGACGCCTGACCGCGATTCGCAGTTCCGAGGTCGTCGCCATGGTGGCGGCCTTCGTCGCGTATTTCTGTGTGTATGGCTTTAGGAAGCCGTTCACGGCGGGAGCCTACGACGCGGCGGGTGCCTGGGGGATCGGCTTCAAGGAGCTCATTGTCCTCACGCAGGTCGCCGGCTACACGCTCTCGAAGTTTGTCGGGATCCGTGTCGTCGCCGAAGTGCCGCCGCGCCGCCGGATCGCGGTGCTCCTGGGATTGGTCGCCCTCGCCGAAGCAGGCTTGGTAGCCTTCGGCTTGCTTCCCCGACCTTGGGCGGCGCTGGGATTGTTCGTCAATGGCCTGGCGCTCGGTATGACGTTCGGACTCGTGTTCGGATTCCTGGAGGGACGTCGGTCGACCGAGGCGCTGGCGGCCGGAATGTGTACGAGCTTCATCATCGCCGACGGGGCGATGAAGACCGTCGGCGCCTGGCTGCTCGAACGGGGAGTGACCGAGGCGTGGATGCCCGCCGTGGCCGGTGGACTGTTCGCCGGCCCGCTGGCGGTGGCGGTGGCGGTGCTCGCCCGGACGCCGCCCCCTTCCGTCGATGACCAGGAAGCGCGGAGCGTCCGCGAGACGATCGACCGTGACAAGCGGTGGGCGCTTTTCAGCAGGTATGCAACCGGGCTGTCACTGATCGTCGTCGTGTACCTCGTCGTCACCGTCCTGCGGAGCGTGCGGGCCGACTTCGCCCCCCAGATCTGGGCCGGGCTCGGCGTCGACGTGCCGCCACGGCTCTACACGGTCTCCGAGTTCTGGGTCGCCCTGGGCGTGATTGTTGTCAACGGCCTGGCGGTGCTCGTCAGGGGCAACCGACGCGCGTTCCTCGTATCGCTGGGGGTGTGCATGGCCGGTGCGATGCTGTTGGCGGCCACCCTCGTTGGCCGGATGTTGGGCCTCATCACCCCGGTGCCGTTCATGGTCCTCGTCGGCCTGGCGCTCTACATTCCCTATGTCGCCATTCACACCACGGTGTTCGAGAGGTTCATTGCCGTCACGCGCGAGCGCGGCAACGTCGGCTATCTCCTCTCCATGGCTGACGCGATCGGATATCTCGGCTACGTCGTGGTCCTATGCCTGCGGCTCGGCGGCGGTGGCGGGGCTGGGAGTCTCGCGTTCTTCATCCCTCTCTGCTGGGCCGCGGTGGTTGTCCTGATGATCTTTCTGGGCTGGGCGATGGCCTACTTTGTGTCCCGGACGCGAGCCGACGCCCCGATCGCCCGGGGCCTGACGGCGTTCGGCGGCGATTCCGCAGGGACCACCTCCCCATGAGCCTGCCGGAGACGAGTCGGGCCGTGGTGTTTGAGGGCGTGCCCCGGACCTTCGAGCCGTGCGACATTCCCCTCCCGCTACCGGCCGAAGGGGAATGGCTGGTGAGGGTGGTCGCGATGACGGTCTGCGGCAGTGATCGGCACACCTGGGAAGGGCGGCGCCAAGGACCGATTCCGACCGTGCTCGGGCATGAGATGATCGGCGATATCGTCGCTGGCGGGAAGGGGTGCGCGCGCCACGATCGTCGTGGACGACCGATCGAGATCGGGTGTCGGGTCACCTGGGCGATCGTGGCCGCGTGCGGCAGGTGCCCCGCATGCGTGAACGGCTATCCGCAAAAATGCGCCGTCGGTGTGAAGTATGGCCACGAGCGGGCGGTCGGTCGCCGTGCTTTGAGCGGAGGGCTCGCGGAGTACTGCCTCTTGGCCCCGGGCACCTGCGTGGTCGTGCTCGACGAAGCCTTGCCAATCAGCGTGGCCTGCCCGGCGAATTGTGCCACGGCGACGGTGGCCGGCGCGATCAGGGCCTGCGGTGATCTCGACGGAGCGACGCTGGGGATCGTGGGGGCGGGGATGTTGGGGCTCACCGCGTGCGCGATCGCGACGGCGAGCGGGGCCCGGGTGATCGTTGCCGAACCGGACGCAACGCGGCGTCGTCGGGCTGCGGCATTCGGAGCCGTCGCGGCATTTCATCCCGACGAATTCGCCTCAGGCGCGGCCGGAAGCCTCGATGCCGTCATCGAGGTTTCAGGGACGAATGCCGGCTTTTTGGCGGCTCTGCCGGCCTTGCGCGTCGGCGGGACCATGGTCCTCGTCGGTGCGGTGTCACCGGGCCCGGATGTAGCGGTGTCGCTCGAGGGGATCGTGCGCCGCTGCCTCACGATCCGTGGCCTGCACAACTACCGTCCCGACGATCTCATCGCCGCAGTCGAGTTTCTCGAGCGCCACCACCGTCGCTATCCGTTCGAGGAGCTCGTGTCGGCATGGTTTCCCCTTTCCGATACGACTGGCGCGTTCACGGCCGCCGCCGATCCGGCCTGCATCCGCGTCGGGGTACGGCCGTGACAGGTTCACACGGTGGAGGATCTTTACTCCGCCGCTGGGCGACCGGTCAGCCGATCGCTTCGATCGCGGCGTTGGCCACGCTCTCGGGCGTGATCCCGAAGTGCTTGTAGAGGGCCGGGGCGGGGCCCGACGCGCCGAATCCGGTCATCCCGACAAACCGCCCCTTCGCGCCAGTCCACTTCTCCCACCCGAAGCCGCAGGCGGCCTCGCAGGCCACCCGCGCCGTCACGGCTGTGGGGAGGACGCTCTCGCGGTAGGCGGCATCCTGCTCGGCGAAGAGCTCAAAGCTCGGCATGCTGACAACGCGCGGCTTGTGCCCCTTGTCGCGGAGGATGGCGGCGGCCTCGAGGCAGGTGCTGACCTCGCTGCCGGTGCCGATGAGGATGCAGTCGGGCTTCCCGCCGGCAGCATCCTCGAGGACGTAGGCGCCGCGGGCGGTGCCGGCGGCCGAGGCGAACTTCGTCCGGTCGAGCGTGGGAAGATTCTGCCGGGAGAGGACAAACACCGCGGGGCGGTCTGGCCGCTCCATGACCACGCGCCACGCCTCGGCCACCTCGTTGGCATCGGCGGGCCGCAGGACGGTGATCCCGGGAACGGCCCGGGCGCTGGCGAGTTGCTCGATCGGCTGATGCGTGGGGCCATCCTCACCGAGGCCGATCGAGTCGTGCGTGAGCACGTAGATCACGCCGAGATTGCCGAGGGCCGAGAGCCTTAAGCTCGGCTTGAGGTAATCGAGAAACACGAAGAAGGTGGCACAGTACGGCCGCAATCCCGACAGTGCCAACCCGTTGCAGGCCGAAGCCATGCCATGTTCGCGGATGCCGAAGTGGAAGTTGCGGCCGCCCGGCTCGCTGGGGCCAAACTCCCCGGCGCCGGCGACGAACGTCATTGTCGACGGGGCAAGATCGGCCGAGCCGCCGAGGAGCCAGGGGACCGTGCCGCTGATCGCGGAGAGCACCTTGCCAGAGGAGACGCGGCTGGCGAGCCCCTTGGCGTCGGCCGGGAAGGTCGGGATCGCCTTCTCCCAGCCGGCGGGGAGCTTGGCGGCGAGGAGATGGTCGAGCTCGGCAGCCTTCTCGGGAGAAGCCTTCGTGGCGGCGGCCCGGACGGTCTTCCAGGAGTCGTTCGCTTTCGCACCCCGGAGGCCGAGCGTGGCCGCGAAATGCTCCCTCACCCCCTCGGGGACGAGGAACTGTGCGTCGACCGGCCAGCCGTAGGCCTGCTTCGCTCCTTTGATCTCCTCCGCCCCCAGCGGGGCCCCGTGCGATTCGTGTGAGCCGGCCTTCTTCGGGGCGCCGTAGCCGATCTGGCTCTTGACGATGATCAGCGTTGGCCGCTTGGTCTCGGTGCGAAAGGCCTCGAGGGCGAGCTTCAGGCTTGCGGTGTCGTTGGCATCGGCGACATGCTCGACGCGCCAGCCGAGCCCCTCGAAGCGCTGGCCGACGTTCTCGGTGAAGGCGAGGTGCGTCTCCCCCTCGATCGTGATCTTGTTGTCGTCGTAGATCCAGCAGAGGTTCGCCAACTCCAGGTGCCCGGCGATCGAGGCCGCCTCGGCCGACACCCCCTCCATCAGGTCGCCATCGCTGCAGAGGACGTAGGTGTCGTAGTCAAAAAGGGGGCGGCCGGGGGCGTTGTAGCGGGCGCCGAGCCAGCGGGCAGCGATCGCCATCCCGACGGAGTTGCCGCAGCCCTGGCCGAGGGGGCCGGTGGTCGTCTCGATCCCCGAGGTCATGTGGTGCTCGGGATGGCCGGCGCAGATGCTGCCGATCTGACGAAACCGGCGGATGTCGTCGAGCGACACGGCCGGTTCATCGCTGTGGCCGCGGCGGATGCCGGAGAGATGGATGAGCGAATAGAGGAGCATCGACGCATGGCCGCAAGAGAGCACGAAGCGGTCGCGGTTGGGCCAAGCGGGATCGGCCGGGTCGTAGCGGAGGAAGTCCTTCCAGACGGTGTACGCGACCGGGGCGAGCGCCATCGGGGTGCCGGGATGGCCGCTCTTGGCAGCTTCGACCGCGTCCATCGACAGGGTACGGATAGTGTCAATCGCGAGACGGTCGATGTCGGCTGCCATGGACGGGTCCTGGTGACGAATGGGCTGCGTGGCGGGAAGTTTAGGATCGTGCGGGAAGCGGCGTCAACGAGCCAGGTGGCGGCGGTATTCGTCGTCGAGCTGCGGGTAGGTGCGGCGGCAGAGCCGCGCGAGTGAGTCAGGGGAGGCCGACCCG
>Ga0209401_1001157_pt1 | contig 17606 bp, 16 predicted proteins | sample M_140807_MF_Meta_FD_187318 | JGI IMG/M metagenome (GOLD analysis project Ga0209401, IMG submission 187318) | Freshwater microbial communities from Lake Montjoie, Canada to study carbon cycling - M_140807_MF_MetaG (SPAdes) (version 2) | ecosystem: Environmental > Aquatic > Freshwater > Lake...
CAAAACCCCGCACAAGGGGTTTTTTTATGCCAATATCTGTCTGCGGTCACTTTGATCGTAACCAGCGAAGGAGAAGAGAATGGAATACGGAGAGATCTTCCAGACGTTTATGGGCAGCGGCAAGTTCGACGCCAAGGGCCGCGAGATCGGGTACGCGGTAGTGTTCCGCGACAACGGCACAGACTTCCGTTGCTACGTTCAGAACACCCGCAAGGTCAACGGAGAGTGGGCTGAGTTCGGTGTACCTCAGCGCAGCCGGTCATTCGATTCCCAGCAGGCTGCAACCAACTGGGGATACAAGACCGCGAAAGAGCGATTGGCGAAGTAAGAGAGGCCCTCCGGGGCTTCTTGCGAACCAACAAGGAACCATCATGGATCCAACATGGTTCCTTCAAGGTTCCCACATGGTTCTAGCATCAATCTAGAATGTCCTGTAAAATCAACACTCCAACGCAAAGAGACTGAAACTATGTCGGACGCGAACAACTTAGAGGCTGAGATAGCCGATGGCAAGGTAGGGGCATTTAAGCTCAAGAAGAAGGCCAAAGAGGCCGCAACCAAAGCCTACATTGATGCTATCGGTATTCAAGAACTTGAGAACCAGATAGCAGAGAACCGCCAGCAGGAGACCATTAAAGCGTTCTCTGGTGCTCAGGTTGAGGCCGCAAAGAAGATTGGACGCCCATCTAAGTACAGCCCAGCAGTAGCGCAGGAGATCTGCGAAGGGCTGGCTGAAGGGATTCCATTGAGAGAGATCTGCCGCCGGGATCATATGCCTGAGTGGCGTACTGTTTATGATTGGATGGCGCGGGATGACGCTCTATCCACAGCAATCGCGCACGCACGCGACATTGGCTACGACAAAATGGCCGAGGAGTGTTTGCAGATTGCTGATACGCCCGTAGAAGGGCGCAAGATCGTTGAGACTGATGACGGGAAGGTCATGTATACCCGCGAGGATATGCTGGGCCACAGGAAGCTCCAGATCGAGACTAGGCTGAAGTTGCTGGCCAAGTTCAACCCCAAGAAGTATGGGGACCGGGCGATCCTTGCGGGTGATGCTGATAATCCCTTGCAGATCAACGTGCAAGCGACTGAGATGTTTGAGAGCATCCTCAAGAACGCCGAGATGACGCGGCAGATCGAAGAGTGACATCCCATTTTCACCCTCTTTTTGGGGGTCAAAGTGGGAAATTGTCTCAACTGCTCGCTGGCCAGTATCAATAGAAGTGGGAAATGCCGTCAAAAGTGGGGGTAAATTGCCTCCTGACGTGGTCGAGATCCTCAAGGACCCCGAAACCAAGCGTAAGTTCCTGACGCTACCGGTCGAGCAGCAGGTGGCTTGGGCATGGCGGATGAGGTGGCTTCAGCAGGCGCACAGGCACCAGATCATCCCTGCTGGTGACTGGTGGTCTATCTGGTTGCTATTGGCTGGTAGAGGAGCGGGGAAGACCCGTACAGCGGCGGAGCAGATATCTTGGCTGGCGTGGACTAACCCCGGCACCCGATCGCTTGTAGCGGCTCCTACGTCCAGTGACGTGAGGGCTACTTGCTTTGAGGGCGACTCGGGTTTGATGTCGGTCATTCCTTCGGCTTTAGTGTCGGACTACAACAAGGCGCTGCACGAGATCCGTTTGACTAACGGCAGCCTGATCAAGGGGATTCCCGCGAGTGAGCCTGAGCGGTTCCGGGGTCCGCAGTTCCATTTTGCTTGGGCGGATGAATTAGCGGCGTGGGAATATCTCCAAGAGGCTTGGGATCAGATTCAGTTTGGTTTGCGGCTAGGTAAGCGCACGATCATGATCTGCACAACTACCCCGAGGCCGAAGGACCTGATCATCGACCTGATCGGCCGGGACGGTGACGACGTAGCGGTGACGACAGCATCGACGTACACCAACCTCGACAACCTGTCCGCCAACTTCAGGAAGCAGATCCTGCAGTACGAGGGCACCACGCTAGGCCGGCAGGAGATCTACGCTGAGATCATCGACCCCGAGGAGTCGGGGATCGTGAAGCGCGATATGTTCAAGCTCTGGCCTGACGGCAAGCCCTTCCCGAAGTTTGAGTACATCATCCAGTCCTATGATGTTGCCACGTCTGAGAAGGTGCAGAACGATCCTACAGCCTGCATTACGTTCGGGGTATTCAAACCGCTCGACGGTCCAATGGCCGTGATGATCATCGACTGCTGGCAGGAGAGGCTCCAGTACCCGGATCTCAGGCCGCGGGTGATCGAGGAGTACGGCGCGGTGTACGGCGAAGGGAAAGAAAAGAAGCGCGTAGACCTGCTGCTGATTGAGGACAAGTCCGCGGGGATATCGTTGATACAGGACTTGCAGAGGGCGCACCTACCGATAAGGGCATACAACCCCGGCCGTGCTGACAAGATGCAACGGTTGAACATCGTGTCCAACATCATTGCTAGAGGGCGGGTGTGGATCCCTGAGAGCGGGACGAGGAAGGGATACGTCAGGGACTGGGCGGAAGGGTTCGTGAGCCAGATCTGCTCGTTCCCTGAGTCCACCCATGACGACTTCGTGGACGCCTGCACGCAGGCTCTGAGGTTCCTGCGTGACAGTGGCTGGCTGGATATCGATCCCCCGCCTGATGATGACTGGGACGAGGATGACTATGCGGACAGTGGCCGATCGCGCCGGGTAGTGAACCCGTATGCGCAATAAAGCTGTCATCAGGATGATGGGGTACGCAAGTAAACTCTTGGTGGGCGATGTGCCCTACTTGAAGGAGGTGATCATGGTTGGTGGATTCTTTAACGGCGACAACAAGTCGATCGCTGTTGTAGCCGAACGGATTGAGTTTGAGGCCGAGCACAATGTCTCGGAGTATTCAGAGCAGACGATCGAGAACTTCAACTTGACGGTGGCGTTGCTGAAGTGCGTCGGCGACATGGTCAAGCGTATTGACTACCTCCTGAACGGAGACGAAGACGAGGACACGTTTCTCGCGCTTTGGGCTGATCGTTTTGGCGTTGACGAGTCCGAAGATGATGAGGATGCTGAGGATGAGGATGCTGAGGACGAGCAGACTGACGACTAAAGTTCGCTAACGTCGATTAGGTTACCCCGGAAGTCCAGCATCCCTTCGGAGTGTTTCCGGGCAATCTCTGGCCACAGTAATTGGCTATCGCGGATCGTTAGTACCGCAAACCCTGAGCGCCAGTTGGCCGGGTTGTCTTCCATGTAATCTGAGAACTGTGGACCGTCAGTGTCCGCCAATGTTCCGGTATCTATACCGAATCTCGTGCCGTTATAGTCATCAAACGGGGTGACTTTGAGGCTGTGCAGGTGCCCAGTGCAAATCGATTTACCGCTCCCGACGGCGTTGTTGTGGGTAGCGTGAACGCCGTTCTTGTAGCGGTGCTTGACTACTAGGTTTGGAGTAGGCCAGCAAGTCCAGCAGGGAGTCCACTTAGGGAAGTGGTCCTTGAGGGTGAGCCCTTGGACCCCCTCGAATTCGGGCACGAATGAGCTTAGGCGCGACTCAAACCTAGCGTCATGGTTACCGAGCGGCCAGACGAGTTGCGTGTGATGGCGAGCCTTGTGGCAGGCTTGCTCAATCTCGGTCATGGCTTCCTTGCAGGCGTCTAGTTCCTGTTTCACGTTTGGCCGCTGGCTCCAGCCCGATCTCGGGTGCCTACTGATCGCGGCCCCGTCGAATATGTCGCCGTTAGCGATGACCATATGCGGTTTAAGGGCCTTTATCGCCCATAGGAGGCCCTTGAAGGCGGTTGTGCGGATACCGGGCCAGAAGTGTGCGTCGGAGAATACGAGGATGATGCCGTCGGTCATACCACCGATATGGCGCATCTTCGTGAGGTGGTGCTTTGGCTCAAACTGTGGGCATTTGGCCACTTCTGATTGGAGGAGGATCTTGTGTTTATTTTCAACGATGCGGCGTCTTTTGTGGACGCTGCGCACTGTTATGCCGACCTCATCAGCGATCTTCTGGGGGCTACGAAGCCGCTCCCAGAGTTGGATGAACTCATCGTCGGTGATTACCATAGCGTGCCCATATGTTGTGCAGACCGCTTGATACCAGAGGGTAGAAATGTTGTCTAGCGCACAATGAAGAAAGGTGTTGACAAGATGCATCTAGATGAACTATCTTTGCTGAGTTAGGTGTGGAAAGCCTATAAGAGAGCCGTTAAGCCTGATTCCGGCCCCGCAAGGGGCGCACCCCGTAATGGGGGGATTTCCACCGGAGTCAGACTTAACGGCTTTTTTGTTTTCTGCGTCCGGCCGTACCCTTCGCGTTAGCAGAGCACCTAAATGGGTGGCCGAGGAGAGAACATAGGCTCGCGTACACCCGTTGTGGCCTCGCGGCGTTCCAGAGCGACCGCACAAGACGGAGGTTCCCCAGTGTGACTTGGGACACCATCGAGTGAATCTGGCGTCCAGCGAGTGCTGGGAGGGGATCCAGAGAGAATCCCTCCGGGCAAGATGGCCCTCCGGGTGGTAAGAAGCCGGGCGTGTCACCTTGGGCGAACTATGACTAAAAAGAGGGGAATATGAATAAGGCACCAATATTTGTTTCTTTTTGTACGCCGAATGGAAATTACCCGTGGTTAGCGGAGAACCTGAAAGCGTCATTAGATGACTTTGATCTGACGTGGGATGTGCGGGAGGTTGCGCAGTTCCCGAGTTGGCAGAAGGCTGTAGCTTATAAGTCGCAGTTCATCCTAGAGATGTTGGAGTTGCATAAGCGTCCGGTTGTGTGGATGGATGCGGACACTGAGGTGTGGCAGTTCCCGGAGTTGTTGTTTGGTCCGCATGACTTTGCGGTGTACAACTGGGCTGTTGATACGAACCACCATTTAGAGGGCCAACTAGACCGGGACAAGTTGTTGTGTTCTGGCGGGGTGATTAAGTTTGGGTACACCGATGAGGCGTTGAATCTAGTGAAGCGTTGGGCCGAGGCGATGAAGACTTCGGAGGGTGAGGATGATCCGGAGTTAGATCGGGCATATGAGAGGAACCTGAACGCTCTGTGGTTGCCTAAGACGTACAATCGGATGGATAAGCACACACATCACTGGTCATCAATTCCTGCGGAGTTGGTGGTCATCAATCACGATTATGTTGGCGGTGCTCATGGACAAGTGGATAGTCCACAAGGGGTTTGAGGGGTTTGCGGACCGGTTAACAAGCCTTTCCTACTGCATAGATATGGCGGTCAAGTACAACCGCAGGCTGTATGTGGATTGGACTGATAGCAACTGGCAGGAAGGGTTCTATCGGTACTTTAGCGTTGACGGGTTTGATGATCGGATGCCGGAGGGTGAGTGCTATCCGGAGTTCTGGACTGGGGCGTTAGCCAAACCTAACGGTGATTGGGCGTACCGGGTTCAGGACCTACTGGAGTTTGACCTGAAGAAGGCGGACGGGGATGTAGCGGTCTGGGTGCATCCGAATATGTGGTATCGGGAGTGGAACTTTGAGACGTTAGCGAAGCGCCTGAAGATGAAGCGATCGCTTGAGTTAGAGAAGATGCTCAATGTGCGGCCCCAGAAGGTTGTGCATCTGAGAGGGACGGACAAGGAGCACGAGCCGGCGAGGTTTGAGATGCTGCTTGAGGAGCACGGTGATGCCGCGGTTCTGTCTGACGATCGGCGGTTAGTTGACCGGTGGTTAGAGAGGCATCCGAACGCTGTAGTTCTGACGGACATCTTGACGGATGACGACAGGGGTGCGCACAAGGTTGGGGTGAAGGGGAGGGCGCGGCACGAGGTGAACTTGCGTGTGATTGCGGACTTCATGACGTTAGCGTTTGCGCCGGAGGCGGTGGCGTTGATTGAGGATAGTTACTTCTTCAAGTACGCGAGGATCTACGGCGGATGCTACAAAGATCAGATGACTTGACAGGCTAGGCGCGATATGATGGCGGATCTACGCAAGAGGCGGATATGGATCCACGCAAGGCGGCTGTAAAGAACTTGATCAATGAGTTTTTGTCCGAACTCAACAAGCCGGTCAAGGGTGCGCAGAAGGTATTGCCTGCTGCCGAACGTGCGGCCAACCTTGAGGCGTTCCTGTCAAAGTCTCAAGTACGGGAGCCGCTGTACCACGCAACGCCCAAGGACATCAAGGCGTTCAAGCCGGGTGGTGATGATCCCACAATGAGTGGCCGGGCGATCTGGACAACAACCAGCAAGACCAACCAACCCGCGCAACATAACATTGGCTCGCGCAAGGCTGAGTTCCGGGAGGGTGTTAACGTCATGCCCTTGCACGGCCGGGCAGAGCGTCCGTTGATGCTTGATGACCCCGTTATGGTGGATTGGGCTCAGAGTGTGTTTGCTGGCGGAAGCAAGGAGTTTCCTGAGTTGTTGCCCGACCAATGGCTAAATGAAGTGAAGGACGCCGGGTACGACTCGGTGATCTTAGCGGACCCTCACGGAAGGGGCGACCCGCATGAGGTTATTTTTTTTGAGCCGACCCAGTTGAAGTCAGCGCTCGGCAACCAAGGGACATACGACATCAACGACCCGGACATCAACAAAGCCACAGGCGGCGAGGTCCACGCAGCCGGCGGAGGACTGAAGCAGGCAGTCAAGGGAAAGATTGACAATTTTCTTGCGGAACTGAATAAACCTGCCAAGGCGGCCCCACAGGACGAGGCCCTGAGGCTTGCCCAGCAGCGTGCAGCGCTTCCACCATCACAGGGTGGGCTAGGTCTGCCAGCGAACAATACGCCTGAGCAGAGAGCCAAGGCGATGTCATGGAACACGCACGGATTTCACGCCACAAACGCAGACATCAAAAAATTTGATCCCAATCTATACGGAGCAAGCGATTACGGAAGCATTGGGCAGGGCGTTTATATTGATCCAAGCAAAAGCGCTGGGTATGCAAATTTAGTTGCATCAATAGTTGGCAAAGACAAGCCGGCAAATGTGATGCCGTTGCTTGTGCGGGAAGGCAATGTTTTTAATGCAGATCAACTTCCTTTAATAACCAACGCAAAAACAAGCAAAGAAGTCTCGAAGAATCTTAAAAAACTTGGGTATGACTCAGTCATGTCTGAAGTTAACGGGCAACCTAACGAAATGGTTGTGTTTGACCCAGACCGAGTGCGTTCACGCTTTGCGGCCTTTGACCCATTCCGCAGGGACGTTGCCACTGCTGCATTGTTTGGTGTAGCGGCACCAGATCTGTTGGCTCAAGAACAAGAGAAAGCGGCAGGCGGAGATGTTCACATGGCTGACGGTGGCGACCCGATGCTTGCGGACATCATGGAGCGGTTCAACACTCCTCGGAACAAAAGCCGGTACAGCGCTGGCATCTTTGATAGCAACGCACCGGGTGAGGTTAGGTCTGTCACTCCAACGGTGAAGGAGCGCATGGCCAGCGGTCTGCAGTCCGCTATGGAGCGTGCAGGATCAGATCGATACAAGGCTAGGCAGCGAGCCCAAACGATCGTTGGAGGGGAGAACAGCAGGCTTCCCCTTGGGTATGGGGTTTTAGACATTGGCGCGATGGTCAACCCAACGGTTGCTGCTGCAATGATTCCGGTGTACGCCGAGTCGGCCATGCACGATTTGGCCAACGTGCCAAATGCACTTAAACGCGGTGACATTATTGGCGCTGGCGTTGAGACGGGGTTTGGCCTAATGGACTTGATCCCTGCGATTGGCCAAGGGAAGCGGGTAGCCAAGGGTGTGGCTCAGGGCATCAAGAACGCAGTGACTAGCGATGCTGGCTATGACCTAGCGCAGAGAGTTCTGAACGCTACCGGCACGGCTCCTATACAAATAATGAAGGGGTCAAACGCTACGTCGGTTGATGACTTCATCAAAAAATTGTACGGAAATAAACCAACAGGAGAAGTAAATTATGTCACAGCACAAGAAGGACCCTTCTACCGAGTCAGCCCAAGCGGGGCTGGAGAAGGTCAGGCAAGCCGTACAGGCGTTCGAGAAGTTACTGGGACCGGCGAGGGAACTGGATCCGGAGGAACGGGAGCGGTTCGAGGCAAAGTGGCGAAACGCTACTCGCCTGAAGAAGTGGCCCGATTAGTTCGAGAGAACAACATTGCGCGGCGTGCTGCTGAGAAGTTTGGTGGCACGCAGACTGAATCGTTGCTAACGACCATGCCGCCAACGTCATTGGCGAAGCAAGGAGCAATTGGCCGGGCGTTTATGGAAGCGTCAACGGACAACCCGCAGTACAAGCAGGCTGTGTACGAGGCTTACGGCCGTCAAATGCCTAAACTGATGGAAACGATCGGGGCAAGGGATTACGATGACCTGATGAATAAAGCGTACCGTCAACTCAACTACGAGACGGCGCAGCAGTTCAACCAGATGCCGGTGAATATGTCTTTCCACCGTGCTGGCGAGGGTGACTATCGCTCCAGCGGGGAAATGCTAGAGGACGTTCACGGCAACCAACACCTCTATGTGTTTCAGGGTGGCGAGCCCCACAACATGATGAGCGACGTGGATCCGCGCACCGGTTTGAACCAGACGGAGCAGTTCCGGGCGGTCCACGATCTTTTTGGCCACGCCGTGCATGGGAATGAGTTTGGGCCCAAGGGTGAGGAGTTGGCGTTTGGCGCACACAGCCAGATGTACTCGCCGCTGGCCCGGATTGCGTTGGCCACAGAGACGCGGGGCCAGAACAGCGTAGTGAACTACACGCCGCTTAACGTCGAGTTGAAGGCCGAACTAGCAAAGTTGGATGCGTTGCGTTACGAAGCAATGCGCCGAGGCGACGAGGGGCTGGCCAACGAGATTGCGCAGCAAAAGCGTGCGCTGTACGGTGAGAACTTTCAATACTCACCTAACCGCGGGTTGCTGCTGCCGCCTGAGTTTACGGATCCAATGTATGAAGGTGGATTGCCGGAGTACATGAGCGGCATCTTCAGGCCGTCTCAGGGGACCTCTGAGCGGCTGACGCACTTCAGCCATGACCCAAGCCTTACCATGACGGACCCGAGCCGCTACGGGACTGGCATACGGGGCGAAGAGTTGTACCGCCTGCAGGGATCGAAAGCGCCGGTGATGGGCCGGACTTATTTCTATCGCGGTGACGACCCGCGGCCGGAGGCGGGGTTAGGCCGATACCGTTATGGTACACAGGGCGAGGACCTGTACAGTATGGCCAGCGATCCAGAACGGTTGGGATTGTTGGCCAGAGAGGCAAACAGAATGCCATTTACCGCCCGGAGCAATCAGGGGCTTATTAATGAGGATCAGGCTTTGACTGACTTCGAGCGGCTTGCAAAAGAGTATGGGTACGAGGGCCTGTTAGGCGATCGTGCAGCCATTATGTACAACCCTGCGGCGGTTGAGCGTTACGCTCACGGCGGGGAAGTTCACATGGCAGCAGGCGGAGATTTTGCAAAAAAAAGAGCAAAAGAAGCAATTAAAAGTGGCGCAGAAGCCATCGATGATTTTCTTAATTTTCTCAAAACAAGAGGAAGCGAACGGCTCTCTCCAAACTACACAAACCAAGCCTTGAGCGATCAACAACAAAGGATGGCAGAGCAAATTGCTCAAGCCAATCCAAGATTGGCCGCCGAGAATGTTCAGAAAAAAGCGTTGCAACAAGCACAAAAAAAACTTGAATGGGAAAGAACTGAAAAACCCGGTCTTGTCAAGAGTTATGGCGCGTTAACGCCAGCAAGTTATTCTGAAAGTATTTTAAAAAGAAAACGCAACACACCTGATGTTGTACAAAAAAGAATTGATGAAGCCAACAGGTTTTTAGATCAACCAACAGAAGCATGGACTCCGCCCCCTCCTGAGTTGCAAGCATTTGATCGATCTTTGATTAAAGACGCGCTCACTGGATTTCCCGGCGTTCAACAGTCAACTTTCCCGCGGGACATTCCTTCAAGAAGCAGCACTTCTTATGTAGACGAATTGTATGAGGACCCACAAAACCGTGCGTTAATCAAAAAACAAATTATGCGTGGGTTGCCGTTAGGCGGCGAAACTTTCTACGCATCTTTGTATCCAGTAAAAGTTGCAACGCTTGAAGCGGGAATGGCTCCTGATGCTTTTGATAAGTGGGTTCATGCAATGGCACCCGCTTCGGCAAGAAATTCAATTATGAATGAGATGGCAGTGGGCCAATTCTTGCGGAATCTTCATGCCAAAGGCATTCCATTAACGGAAGCCAATGTTAAACGGGCAATGGAAGATTTTAAAAACACCTATGGCATGGGATTGCCTTTAATGCCCGTTCACCGTGAGGGTGTGGCGGATGTTCTTGAAGGCGGTCGAAATTTGCGCGATATGAGTTTGGCAAATATTCCGACCAACTATAAAATTCCAACTTATGGGACGCAGAAAGCTGGTGACTTTGCCGGATCAGTGGTGCTTGACACACACGAAGCTGCTGGCGAAACCCTTGGCAGCAGATACCACCCATACTTTAGTGAACAAGGGGGATTTAGCAATGCTGAATATCATCCCGGAGAACAAGGAATGTTGGGAATTGCGAGAGAGCTTGGCAACATTCCCGGCGGTATGGCCCAAGCCGGCCGTTGGTTTGGCGGTGGAGAGTTAACCGGGTTGATTTCCCCTCGCGGTGACGCATTAGATTTGCTTGAAAAACAAATGGCGTACACATTGCACAACCAAGGTAGACAACCGAATCCTGCCAACATCAGAAAAGAAACACTTGATCAAATTCGCTCGCTCGAAGGTGTGCTTCTTCCTTGGTGGATGAGAGGCGGAATGCCTGATTACCGAACGACGGGTCTGCAAAGGAAAGAAGGCGGAGACGTGTCGCTTGATGATTTCCTTGCCAATTTAGAGAGCACTCATTGATGGCTACCGAGTTCCCAATCGATCCAGAGTACAACCGATTTATTGACGGTGAACCTGACGACGCTGGCGCTGAAGAGCCCCAGCCAGAGTTCAACATTGATGATTCCAACATTGAGGAGTTGCCTGATGGGTCTGCAATCGTCCATATGGAGACCGAGGGTCCGCTAGACAACGAGGACTTCTACCAGAACCTTGCGGATAGCGCGGACTTCGACTTTTTTGAGATTGACGGACTTGCGCTGCGGTACATCGATTTTGCGGAGAAGGACAAAGAGGCTCGCAAGGAGCGTGACAAGCAGTACGAAGAAGGGATTCGGCGTACTGGATTAGGCAATGATGCACCCGGCGGGGCCAATTTTAACGGCGCAAGCAAGGTAGTTCACCCGGCGATGGCCGAGGCTTGTGTTGATTTTGCTGCGCGATCGATCAAGGAGATGTTCCCGCCTGACGGCCCGACCAAAACCAAGATATTGGGTGATGTTGACGATGCGAAGGTCAAGCAGGCCGAGCGCAAAGTTGAATTCATGAACTGGCAGTTAACGGAACAGATCGAAGAATTTCGCGACGAAGAGGAGCAGATGCTTACTCAGTTGCCTTTGGGTGGCTCGCAGTACATCAAGCTCTGGTATGACGAGAAGAAAAAGCGCCCGTGCGCTGAATTTTTGCCAATTGACAACGTCCTGATCCCTTTTGCGGCCGGAAATTTCTATACATCTCCGCGAGTTACCGAAGTCCACGACATATCGGACTATGAATTTAAAAGCCGGGTGCGTTCTGGGCTGTACCGGGACGTGGATTTTGTCAAAACCAGCATTGATCCTGAACAGACGGGGCCTCAGAAGGCTACCGACAAGATCGAAGGGAAGCGACTGGGCGACAACGAAGACGGAATCCGGCGGATTTATCACGTCTACACCTACTTGGAACTGGACGATGACCGGTACACCAAGGGTGAGATGGCTCCGTACATCCTAATGATTGATGACCAGAACACTGAGGTGATTGGTCTGTACCGCAACTGGGAGGAAGGCGATGAAACGATGGCCAAACTCGACTGGATTGCGGAGTTTAAATTTATCCCTTGGCGTGGTGCTTATGCTGTTGGGCTGCCTCATCTTATCGGCGGCCTATCTGCTGCTCTTACTGGTTCACTTCGCGCCCTTTTAGATACTGCGCACATCAGTAACGCGGCCACGATGCTCAAACTGAAGGGGGCGAAGGTCTCTGGGCAGTCGCAGCAGGTGGAAGTTACGCAGGTTAACGAGATTGAAGCTGCGCCGGGGGTAGATGACATCCGCAAGCTGGCGATGCCGATGCCGTTCAACCCGCCCAGCCCGGTTTTGTTTGAGTTGCTGCAGTGGCTGACGGTGCAGGCCAAGGGCGTGATCACGACTGCCGAGGAAAAGATTGCGGATGTGAACTCTAACACGCCTGTTGGGACGACTCAGGCGCTGATTGAACAGGGCGCGGTTGTTTTCTCGTCTATTCACGCCCGTTTGCACGAGTCGCAGGGCAAAGTTCTCAAGATTCTGAGCCGAATCAACCGCTGGTACCTCGATGACATGAGGAAAGGCGAGATTGTTGAGGATTTAGAGATCCGGCGCGAGGATTTTGCGCGGATGACGGACGTTGTGCCGGTTTCTGACCCGCATATCTTCTCTGAAACGCAGAGAATGGCCCAGACCCAAGCGGTTATGGCCATGATGGACAAGTACCCGCAGCAGTTCAACCAGAAGGCGGTGATTTCGCGGTTTCTGAAGCAGATCAAGGTGCCGGGGATTAACGAGTTGTTGATTGACGAGCCTGCGCCGGAGAAATCGGACGCCGTTAACGAGAACGTGTCGATGTCTATCGGTCAGGCGGCGTTCGCGTACCCTGAACAGGACCACTTAGCTCACATTCAGGTCCACTTGGACTACGCCAAGGACCCGGCGCTGGGTAGTAACCCCATGATTGCCGGTGGATACCTTCCAAAGGTGATGGATCACCTCAAGCAGCACATAGTTCTGTGGTACTTAGGCCGGATGAATGGCTACGCCACGCAGGCGCTAGGTGAGAAGGTCCAGCACTACGAGATCGAGAAGGATCCAAAGAAGATTGACAAGCTATTTGCCGCGGCAAGCAAGCACATCACGATTGACACTACGGAGACCCTTGCGGGGATCTTGCCGGTCATTCAGCAGATGATGCAGACTATGGAGCAGTTCAAGCCTAAGCCCCCGATGGATGCCTCTACTCAGGTTCTGATGCAGACCTCGATGGCCGAGACGCAGCGTCGGGCGCAGCGTGATCAGGCTGAAATACAGATCCAGCAGCAGAAGGCTCAGATGGACGCGCAAGAGAAGATGGCGCGGATGCAGATGGATCACCAGATCGCAACGGAAGATCTACAATTGCGGCTTGCTATTGCAACGGGTGATAATGAAACCAAAGAGCGTATTGAAACTGCAAGGTTGACTAGGGATGCGGCGCGTCTAAGTCACGATCAGCAGAAGACGGCTATTGAGTTTGCTAAGGGTGGTTTAGTTCAACAGGGGGATCAATATGGGTACGAGTGACGCAGAGCAGAAGGGGCCGCTGGTTCCGCAACATAAGCGTATGGCTCAGGGTGCGCCGATCAATGGTGCGCAGCCGGTAAAACAAACAGGAAGTGCGCTGCCAGCGAAGAAAAAGTGAAGACACTTGGCGACCTGATTGGCGGAATTAAGTCTAAGCAGTTTGAAATTGCTGCGTCCCTAGCCGCTGGAAATGCGGTGAATTGGGAGGCTTACATCAGGATGGTTGGCCATCACGCGGGGCTGCAAGAGGCCCTTGATATTCTCAACTCCTTAATGGAAGAAAAAGATGACTAACCAAGAGGCGCTGAAAGAAAGCGCTGAGTTAGCTTGGGCGTTTCCAAGCGTAGATCCCGGTGCCAAGCCACTTGGCGGCCGGATTCTTGTTCAACTGCGCCGGACTAAGAAGAAGACTTCTGGCTCCGGCATTATTTTGGTCGAAGAGACCAAGGAAACCGAGAAGTGGCAGAACATGGTGGCCAAGGTCATTCATGTAGGCCCTTTGGCGTTCAAGCATCGCGACACGATGCAGTCATGGCCGGAAGGCTCATGGTGTGAGCCCGGCGACTTCATTCGCGTTCCTAAGTGGGGCGGAGATCGCTGGGAGGTTGCTGTTCCGAGTGAGCCCGATGAGGATCCGGCTTTGTTTGCTGTCTTCAACGATCACGAGATGATCGCCAAGGTGACGGGTGACCCCTTGACTATGAAGGCGTACCTATGAGCACCGAAGACATTAAAGAAGAGATTGCGATCGTCGAGTCGCCTGACGGTTCGGTTATGGCCGAACTTCCTGAAGGGGTTGAAAACCCCCAGCAGGAGGCCGCAGGAGGCGATGATGACGCAGACCACCCCGATGATACGGACGCGCAGCGCGAGGCCCGTAGGAACCGGCGCAGGGCCAAGAAAGACCACATCCGCAAGTCTAACGAAGAGAAGGACACGCGCCTGACGTTGCTGGCGAAGCAGAATCAGGAATTGATGGAGCGTCTTGCTGGGTTGGAGCGCAAGTCCTATTCGGCTGATCTTGCGAGATTGGACAAGGCTATTGAGGACGAGGAGCTTCGTCTGAACTATGCCACGGCCAAGATGCGGGAGGCTACGGACAACGCTAACGGCACTGCGTTCACGCAAGCGCAGCAGATGTGGTACGACTCCAAGCGCAAGATTGAGGCGATGCACGGCTTCAAGTCTCGCGTTGCTGAGTCTGGTGAGCAGCAAAGTCAGGGGACGGTGAATCCGGATGCGGTGCGTTTAGCGCACCGTTGGATTGACAAAAATCCTTGGTTTGATCAGAACGGTGATGACGAGGATTCGCAAATTGTTCGCGTCATTGATCAAAAGATGATTAAAGAGGGATGGAATCCTTCTGATCCAGATTTTTGGGAAGAATTGGATAGTCGCTTGCAAAAGCGGATACCAGAGAAGTACAATCAACGTAGTGAACCAAACAGGAGCAGACCTAGAAGTGTAGTGACTGGAACGGGCAGGGAAACGGGTAGGGCCTCTGGGGGCAACACCTTCGTACTTGAACCGGAGCAGGTGCGTGCGATGAAGGACGCGGGACTTTGGGATGATCCAGAGAAACGTGCCCGGATGATCAAACGCTACGCAGCAGAAGCCAAACTTAATAGGAATGCTTGAAATGGACTCACGACTAAAGAAATCTCTCAGTGCCGGTGGACGTGAAACTCGCGCAAGCGAGGACGCAGAACGTGGGCCTGTTGAGGAAAAGTTCATGACCGCGCAGGAACGTCGCAGGATGTGGAGCGAGGAGTGGACACAAAGTGCGCTGCCAAAGGTTCCGGATATTCCGGGATGGCACCTTTGCTGGCTATCGACGACCAACAGTTACGACAGTATTGATAAGCGCATCAGACTTGGGTACGTTCCCGTTCAGGCGGATGAGTTACCGGGGTTTGAGAATTGGCGTGTAAAGGCTGGCGAAGACATAGGTTTCATTGCTTGCAACGAGATGCGTCTGTACAAGCTCCCGATGGAGTTGTATCAGGACATCATGTTGCAGATGCATCATGAGATGCCCAATGACGAGTCGGACAAGATCCGGCTACAAGTTGAGAACATTCAAGGTGCGCGTGACAGTTCAGGCAGAAGTCTGGGCAAGGTCGAAGGCGAAGGCTTTGGCGAATTGGACCGAACTGTTAGGACGCCGGTATTTTCCGGTTAACAAAGGAGTATTGCTATGTCAGCAGTTAGTGCTCCGTTCGGCTTGCGCCCCTCGTTCCACCCGTCTGGTCTGGATCGGGCTATTGCGCTCGCTAACGGTATCGCCTCGGGGTATTCCTCGGGCATTCTTAAAGGGCAACCTGTTGCCCTGAACACGTCTGGAAACATTATTGCCGCAACGGCTGGCAGCGCCTATCAGGGTGCTTTCGCTGGTCACGAGTGGACTGACATTTCTGGCCGCCGCCAAATCAGCAACCAGTGGGTCGCTAACACGGCCTACACGACAGGTTCTGAAGTCACCTATTACTACTCTGACCCGAATATCGTTTACGACATTCAGGCTAACGGTAGTCTGGCTCAGACCTCAATTGGTGATCAGTCAAACTTTGCCAGCATCACTGCAGGATCGACCACCACGGGTCTTTCGCAGTGCATGATCTCGACCAGCCTTGTTGGCTCGGGAGCAGTTGGCGATATGCGGATCATCGGCCTCACCCCTGCAGTTGATAACGACTGGGGTGATGCGTTTACGGTTGTTCAGGTTCAGGTGAGCCGCAGCCAGTACGTTGCAACCATTAACGCATTCTAAGGAGGGCAAGTTATGGCAGCCCCAATGCGCAGTACGGACTTCCGGAGCATCGTTGAGCCGATCCTCAATGAGTGTTTTGATGGAGTCTATGATCAACGTACCGATGAATGGTCACGGGTTTTCCGTGAGCAGACCGGTATCCCCCGTAACTACCACGAAGAGCCCGTCCTGTACGGTTTCGGCGCGGCACCACAATTGCCAGACGGAACTCCGGTTTCGTACCAGCAAGGTGGTGTGCTCTTCCTCCAGCGTTACGTGTACAACGTCTATGGTTTGGCGTTCGCGCTGACCAAAGTGCTGGTTGAGGACGGCGACCACATCCGTATCGGTAACGTCTACGCTCGTCACCTTGCTCAGTCGCTGATTGAGACCAAGGAGACGCTGTCGGCAAACGTGCTCAACCGTGCGTTCAATTCATCGTATGTCGGTGGCGACGGCGTCAGCCTAATCAACACCGCTCACCCGATTGTGAACGGATCGTTTAGTAACCAACTAGCCACCGCAGCCAACCTCAGCCAGACCTCGCTTGAGCAGATGCTCATCCAGATCCGTCAGGCAGTGGACAACAACGGCAAGAAGATTCGTCTGGTTCCACGTCAACTGGTGGTTGCACCGGGTAACGTGTTCCAAGCCGAAGTTCTGCTGAAGTCGGTTCTGCGTGCAGGCACGGCTAACAACGACATCAACCCCGTCAAGTCGATTGGCTTGTTGGATGAGGGTGCCGCTGTTCTGTCGCGTTTGACGAACCAGACCGCATGGTGGGTTCAGACCGATGCGCCTGAGGGCCTGAAGTTGCTGATGCGTCGCAAGCTCGAAAAGACCATGGAAGGTGATTTCGAGACCGACTCTATGCGCTACAAGGCAACCGAGCGTTATCAGGTGGGTTGGACGGATCCACGCGCACTTTACGGTACGCCGGGCCTCTGACGCCAAAACGGGGATCAGTCTAAGGGCTGGTCCCCTTTCTTTATTGATGGAATAAACTTTTCAAGGAGCAATTCCATGCCACAGTTCTCGGACGATTTGTTTCTGGGCCCAGCCCAGACTTATATGGGTACGGGTACTCGCCCGTTTTCCACCACTTTTACTGGCTCAATTTCCACCACGACTCTAAATGTCACCGCGCTTTTGCAGGGTGCGCCGCTTGTTTTGGGTATGTACGTTGACGGCTCGAGCGTCACCGATGGCACCTACATCACGGCTTTTGGTTCTGGCACTGGCGGGATTGGCACTTACACGGTAAGCGCTTCGTCAACCGCGTCTAGCACCACGATGACCGGTCATACGAACATTCAATTTGACAACCCATCGCCAATGGATTTGGGCGTTGGGCCATTGGGTCGGGTCTACATTTTTGATCTGGTTCCACAAACTCTTCAGACTGCAAACGTCGCTGCAAGTCAGACTCCGGCTGCTGCTGGCGCACTGACGTTGACCGCTGGCACATCGGTTAAGTCTGTTGTTCTGCCTAACGGTG
>Ga0209401_1001159_pt1 | contig 17598 bp, 37 predicted proteins | sample M_140807_MF_Meta_FD_187318 | JGI IMG/M metagenome (GOLD analysis project Ga0209401, IMG submission 187318) | Freshwater microbial communities from Lake Montjoie, Canada to study carbon cycling - M_140807_MF_MetaG (SPAdes) (version 2) | ecosystem: Environmental > Aquatic > Freshwater > Lake...
AATCACCATTCGCATGCATTGTGTTCTTGATTCAAAACTCTTAATTTTATCGCAAAAAGCGGCACTCCCGCTGTACGAAGCCATGCAGTAATTTTTCTTGTTTTGGTCAGTGATGTTTACACATTCGCTCATGTCTGCATGTGCCACAACGGGTAACAACACCCACAATAATCGCCACATGCTGACTCCTTAAAGACGTTGGTTACAGACGTCCCAATCAATAATTTTCCAGATGTTGTCTAGATAGCGTTCTTTATCTGACTGATAGTCCAGGGCCCAAGCATGTTCCCACCAGTCAATCAACACGCATATATCTGTGCGCACAGCATGGTTGGCAATGGTCTTGATATCACCACCAGTGCTCAAGTACACCCAACCTGAGCCTTGTATTTTCATGGCAGACTCTTTTACTGCTTCTTTAAAATCTTCGTAGGTCTTGAACTTTTCTTCAATCAGCACAAGTACAGCACCACGGGGTCTGTTGGCGCCTTTGACAGGGCGCAGTTGTGGGAAAAACTTGTTGTGTAAAAAGCTACCAGCACGATTGAAATCTGCATTGCCTTCTCCAGCATTGTAGCGTTTGGCATAGCCTTTGGCCAAGTGTTCAAAATGATAGTCTATGGTTTCAGCACTCATCACCGGTGCCAGATCCTTGGGCCCGTAAGGCAAGGGGGTGGTCTCTAACTTGGCCGGTCTTGTGCTGGCTTCTACTAAGTCAATGTGAGTTCTAATGTCCATACAGATATTTATCTAGTCAGATGCCAGGAAGAAGTTGATATCCAAAATCTTGTATCTGGCACCATTTCATACTATCTTGTTCAAAATCTTTTAATGTTGCTGTTTTTTCGGTCATTGTACAAAAACTGTAATCAGTTGCGTAAAAATTCAAAGGATATTTCTTTGAAAGTTCAGCCAGTCTCGGCAAACCCAATGTATGTTCATGAGTACACATTTGCCAGGTATGCCCTACTACTAACCAATGTTGTATTTGGTACGACAGATACTCAGTGCAAAACCAAACAAAATCCTCAATAGTTATAATGTTGATTGTTTGTCGATGAAATACATATCTTGAAATCAATGCTGATGTTTTTTCATTTCCCGAATATTGCAGTAAATTGTGTAAGATTGGATGGCTGTGTTGGTAATTACAAACTTCTAAAGTGTTAGCCATACCTGGATCGTTTAAGTTTATTTGCAAGCCACTGGCACTGTTAACCATGTACTCAAATTTTCTATTTCTTAAATCTTCAATGAGATTTATGTAAAATTTGTCTTTGAAAAAATGATCAGAAACTTGTGGCTCCCAACAATCTAGCAACAATAATCCTCGTATATCAGGTTTTTTTAAACTGTGTTCTGTTATCATCTGCGTCTGGTGATACGCCCACGTGTTAAATCGTAGGGTGAAAATTCCATGGCAACTCGGTCGCCCAACAACACCTTGATGTTGTGAGTGCGCATTTTGCCCGATAGATATGCAATTACTTCTGTGTTGACATCATCCAATAATACTCTAAACATGGTATTGGGTAAAATTTCTTGCACCTTGCCCTCCATGCTGATGGTTTCTTCTTTGGCCATTACTTGACCCAGTCGCCAACCACTTGCATGCTGGTAACGTCAGTGGAGGTATCAAAAAACAAGGCTTTTTTATTCTTGGTATGACAGCAAGTGTATTGTCCGGTCATCCATGGCAACAGCAGATCTACATACACTGGCTCAGTTGCATCATACAGCCAAAGATGAATTTGAGACTCATCGTATCCCAGTGGAACTTCTGTTTTTCTGTATGCACCTAATATTTTTCCATAACTCCATTGCCACTCGTCGGCTTTTTCGTGGATCACATCCCAGGTAAACATTTTACTGGGTTGTAGTAATTTTTCTACTTCTGGTGTGCATCTAACATTTAGATGCACTTTGTCTTTTTTAATATGTCTACCCCAGAAATTTGAAATATTAGAACCTACCTGAGTGTGGGGCAATGCCTGATCTTTTTTGTCATAAATTGAATATTTTAGCACACTTCGATCAAATTGAAATTCACTCATGTCTCCAGCCACACCGTCTGACATACTGATCTCATAATCAATGTCTGCTAAATTATAAATTTTTTCAAAGTTAGCGGTGCTGGTCAATGGTTTGACATTTTGTAATTGCGAGACTGTTTGCCCTTTGGGTGCAAACGCCACAGTTTTTAATTCATGTGCAGTACGCCCATTCATTATGCTGGCAACCAATCTAGTAAGCCCTGTGGTAATTTTTAGTTCTGGGTTGCTGACAGACACTTCTCCAAACATAGGAAATACAAATTCATCGTTGATTAGAATATTACTCAAATGATTTATAAAACCCAGATTTTTTTTGTTGTCTTCTACCGCATGTTTGGTAATAATGTCGATTACATGTTGATGACAAGTTTTATAAAAATCTTCGCTGACAGCATCAGCATAAAACAGTTGGCCTCGATTATTACAATATTCTACCCAACCATGATCTGGACCAGTTATAGTGGTGCTCAATGAATTGCCTTCAATTGAATCTACTACATATTTGATGTTTAATTCTGCTGCCATGCGTTTCCTTAAAGTGATACTATTACTTATTCAAAACCCATGGTGGCTGTGACCTTTTTCAACCGATCATAACGGAAACTGCGCCAGGCACCTGCATCCAGGTCAAACACTTTTTGGGTGTGCGATTCTTCAGGTTTGGTGACTTCTTTAGCCTCTCCCAAGAAACCATTTTGCCTAAGGCCATCCACTGGGGTTTCCTTGGCAGGCTTTTCTGCACGTGGGGGTTGGGGCGGAATACGATCACCATCCAAGGTGCATCGCATGTCACGAATGCTACCATCTGCTTTGACAAACGTCAATGTGATTTCACTCACGTTCAACAGGTTGCGCACCCAGTCTCTAAACATGTGTCGACCTGTTTCGTCTAATTCTTGATAGGCGGTGCCAGGCTGTGCCTTCAACAGTCTAAACACTTCTTGCTGTTCCCAAGACAATGGGTTTTCCATAAGTTCTCCTCTATAAATTAATAAACGTTTCTTTTTCATACTCGTCCAAATCGCAATGCAAACATTATAGCCGGTGCTTCCTGCTCAAATGTCACACGATCATGATCATGGCCATACAGATCCCAGTTCACATGAAATCTACACAACGGATCACCTTGATCATCATAGTCTTCACACCAGTGCCACATTTCGGTGGTGAAATTGATCACACGCACCTGATATGGGAAATCAGGATTCTGTGTGTCGTCCGGATCGCCGTAGTATTTTTTCACGACCACCTCAGCAAGAACCAAGTTCTATCTGCTTCTGATCTAAACCAAAACTTGCTGTTGTTTTGATACCAACGTTCATTAGGTATCCGTATGTTGCTCTTGGTCCAGATACTGCCAGTGCTGGGACCAAATGTTGCCTCGCACCATGCAGCCATGTACCGCCATGGCACACCGTCCATGGGCGGAGCCACAGTATAATACTGTTCATCATACACCGCGCCATGTCCCAGCAACATCATCGCTTCAGTATCTCCCAGACTTTTTTCTTGTCCACAACATCAATCAGTTGCCGGACTTCACGCTCAACCACTTCGTATTCCACAAACTCCCAATCTTGTAGTTGATCTCGAAAATACTCATTGTGAGCGTTCATGTGCTGGGTAATAACGGCTCTGAGTTTGCCCAAAGTGTCATAAACTTTGCCCGAGCCATTGTAAGAGCCATCACTTTTGCGAAACTGTGTGGGGTCAGATTTCTTGCGAATTTTGTAGTAGATCATAATCACCTTTTGGACAATGCGTCCCAAGTTTTCTGTCTCTCCAGTAGATACACTTCGTGCAAGGCCATGATCCAATGATACACATAGAAAATGGCAACTGATCCAATAAGTCCGTATATGATTTTTGCGGCTGTTTCTGCACGGTCAATGTAGGGTATCAACAAAAATCCCACAAATAAAATATAGAGTACTCCACATAGAAGTGTCAGCACTATGCTCAAGACTGTTTCTTGCAGAATCATACGGCGATAGTTTTTTATCCATTCGAATTGGTCGTTAAACATTGAGTCTTTGATTCGTTTAAAAATCCACGTTGTAAAGTTCATGATTGTTTTAACTGCCTTGCTTGTAATTTAACCCACACAAATTGTTTCATTTTTTCTGAATCCCGGCGCAAGTATGTGGCCCAGTAGTTCCAGTATGCACCCTTGATCAACTGCACACCACCACGCGGACCTTGACACCACACTTGATCGCTTTCACGCATGAGTCGGGGAATGTGGTTGATATTGGTTGAGCGCAATTTATTGTCCAATGCCAATTTCCATGCATAGTCGCCTTTGACGCCGTAGTAGGTGTATGTCATCACATCTGCAAGGGCCGTGCTCGCAGTTTGACCCAGGCAAACTCTTTCATGGCTTTTTTGTTGTTTGTGACGTATCCTCCATACATACCGCCGTACCAGTTTATTCTATCTTTTATAATCTTGACACCACCTCGAGGTCCTTGACACCATATTCTATCACTGTTGTGTGATAGTCTGCTTTGCCCGCTGTACCATGCACCCATATAACCTGGGGATGAATACACACCGGCCTTCCAGGAATTGATGTGATCCGTACGGTCTTTGTCTAGTTCAAAATAATAAGTGCAACGATTATTTTTAGCCACGGCGCATCCTTGAAATCTCCACTGCCTCCTCGTCGGAAAACACCGGCACTGCATTTGACTTGTGCATTGTTGCAATACCTTTGACCTTGGTACCAGTATACACTTTGGCAGGAGCCAGTGTAGCGTTGCCACCAGTGTTGCGGCTGGGGATGTGATTGGTGTTGGTACGACCCACAGGTGTAGATAATTTGTAATCCAGTGGGGGTGCTTTCATAGCACGAGTCTGACGCTTTTGCTCTGCTTCAACGCCTTGACGTTTCAGCAGTTCCCGCCACGACTCATCCAGTTCACGGGCACGTCGGGCTTCTTCGGCGTTGCGGAATTTTACCTTACCGCGCTTTTTACCACTCATGCTGAGCCATGGGCCTTCAAGATGCATAGTCATTGCAGTACTCCAAAGTTGCTAATCATGCTGTATTATAGCATGATTGCAATTTCTGGTCAATGTACTACTAGAGTATTACCTAAACAGGATCAGAGCCATGAGTCCGGCTTGTACTATAAACCCCAGGCCAATTGTGATGATGTTTAAGGTGTCTTTGAGCACAATGGCTCGCAGGAACAGCAACACAAGGCCTGCCCAAAGAAACGCTACCACATCCAGACTGGGCACTCGATCAGAGAGTCCAGTCATCAAGGCCAGCAGACTGGGGATTGTGGCACAGTGCAACACAATGGCTGCCAACCAACCCAAGGTGTCTGCTGATATTCGATGCAGGTGATTGTTTAGGAAGTCTCGAACAATTTGTAAGTTAAAGGGCCAGGCGTTCATGATTTTTCTCCATAAAAGACGTGTCGACCAATTTTGTCAATTCGGGCTTTGTGCCAGTTGGGGTTTACATAGTCAGCATGATAGTATAACGCATTTTTCATGCTGGGCAAACGGAAGTTCTCCAATAGTACTTTTTTGGCCACTAATTCGCTTTCTTGCCACATGGGCTGATACACTGCTCGGATCTTGTGATTGCCTTCACAAAACCAGGAGAATTGGCAAACTACTTTTTCATAAAACACGTTCTTTTGATAAACTACACCGCACACAGTGTTGGCAAATCTGCCACTCTCTACTCTATTTAACGTGACTTGCGCCACTGCTACCTTGCCTTCAAACGGCTCTGAGGCAGCTTCCCAGTAGATGTTACGGGTCAAGCAATCCAGTTGTTTCAACTTGTCTTCTGCTGACACATAGCCTGCCATGCCGGCTGCCCGGTCGCTTCGTAGTGCGGCCAATCTTGATTGGCACACATTCCAAACCACCAGCATGACCAAAAACAGTCCCAGCAGTTTGATAACTCGAGATGACCACGATGCCAAAGCATTGGGCCGATTTGTACTAATTTTCATTTGATTTCCTTTTTACGCCAATACGTGGCTATACGCGGATGCCCGAGTAAATCACGTTGACAGATTAGGGGTTGAGATGAGCATAGATAGACCTCGGGCCTCCTTGGCATACTCGTTTAAGACAAGCTCGCGTCCTGAGAAATGAGCCTGTCCAATTCTAGTTGTCAACGAAGAGACTTTCCGAGAGTCTCTTTCGAACACCAATTTGGCTTGGACAAACCTCTGTTGGTGTCACGGGTACTTGTTTTTTTCAATTGGACAAGATACCAATCAGCAGTAGAAGATCCTATTAGATTGCAATGTGTTGTTCTACCACCACTTTTACTTATTTGATCTAGCGGTAAGGCTGTCAAAAAACTGTCAAAATGGTGTGTTTTTGTCATTAACATTGTAGTTAATGAGGTATTTTGCAAACAGGGATAGGTTCCATCTTGTGCAGGTTTTTTGCACGTATCTCGCGATAACGTCGGAGCAATTTCTTTTCTGGTGCAGTGGCATATTCACGAATACCCGAATAGACGTCCTGCAACATGGCCTTTTCCAATTCAGGATAGGTCATGCCCAGTTGATCTTCGTCGTTGCGACCGTCAGCCCAGAGTCCGTCTGTGGGCGGGGCATCAATGATTTCTTTCAGCAGGCCTAATTCTCTTCCCAGATCCCAGACTTCGGTTTTCATACAGTCGCCAATGGGAGAGATATCCACACCACCATCACCGTACTTGGTAAAGAATCCCACGCCAAAGTCTTCCACTTTATTGCCTGTACCCACCACAATGCCACCATGACTCTGTGCAATTTGATACAAGGTCATCATTCTCAGTCTAGCACGGCTGTTGGCAAATGCCAATTCACTATCACCAAACGGTGTGAGTTTCTTTTCAAATGCACTAAACACCGGTGTCAAGTCCATGCTCATGTGTGTGACATTGTTGGGGTAGCGTTCCAACAGCCAGCCTGCTTGTGCTGAACTCAAATTATTCAGTTTGCGATTCTGACGAATGGGCATTTGCACCACAACAGTTTTGAGTCCGGTTTCAGCGCACAAGGCACTGACAACTGAACTGTCAATCCCGCCAGAAATGCCTACCACCAAGGTGTCAACTTGGGCCTTGCGGGCATAGTCTCGGATCCATTTTGAGATATGTTTGATACGTTGCTTTGGGGTCATTTGTTTGGGTATCATGGTTGTCGAGGTTGTACTTTTTTCAAGGCCGCCCACATTTTTGCTTTTTCCTTGCACTTTTTTTCCAGGGCTCGGTAGCGTTCACCAAGTTCTTGCAGTTCGTCCCAGTCTTTTTCCATTTCAAGATTGGGTGTGAGAATGTTCAATCGTTCTTCTACCGCTTCCATCCAGGTTTTCATGCTTTTGCCATTGATCTTGATGTCAGCATCTTCGCCCTTGATTTCTATGCTGCCACTTTGGTTGACCACCATTGCAGGGTTGGTACTGCCGTTATTGACAATCCAAGGACTAGTGGTGGTGTTAGTTGTGTAGGTGTACCCGGTTCCGCCACCAATGGCAGTATCATAGACTGGTGCCACTGTTCCTGTTGCGGTCCAGATTGGACTGTAGGTGATAGTGTCGGTTCCTATACCACTGGTTATACTAGTGGTCAACTCATTAACTTCATCTAATGTTAGCGTGGGAATTGGTGTTGCTGATATTGACATGGGAATTTGCGATTTTTGGCACTGCGGATTTTTGTTGCGCCTGCCAGTAATGCTGGGCTCGACGCAGTTTGTCATCCAACAGTTTCTGCCGCAGGTCGGCAGTGAGATGCACTGGCCATGAATGTAGTTCATGCATCTCAGGCTGGGTATTACTTGGGTGCTGCCGCAAGAGCTTCCTTCTCCGCTGTGATTTCTTTTCTGCGCTCTTTGATGCCTTTGCTCATTTCCTGCAAGGCTTTTCTAGCACGGGCGGCCGCGGCCTTGACACCTTTGGCTGTGAATTTTTCATTTTCCGCAATGTATGTGTCGTAAGCGGCTACGATTTGTTCATGATTGGTCATTATGACTCCTTTGTTGTGAATAGTAATTATACATGCATTGTGAGAACATGTCAAGAAAAACACTGGATTTTGGCACTCTTGCCTAGTCCATGTAGATGTGTCTGCGATTCCAAGTATCCCACACAGTAATGGCAGTCCACTCATGTGCCCAAGTCACAAGAAATCGATCAAATGCTTGTTGGTGGTGAAGCATCATGCGGTTGCCTGCGACTGTGGCATGCTCGATTTGATGTTTGCGTATCCAAGTTTTGAACATGGGTTCTGCTTGATTGTTGTTGCGCAACATCACAATGTACAGCGGTTCCACTGCACGGTACGTGGGAATAGACATTAATGGATTGTGGTTCCTTGGGGAATTTGAACTGACGCAAGTTCAGTCATATTTAATTCAGTAGCCAACTTCACAAAATTTTCATCCAGTTCAATACGCTCGTCATCATGCAGTCTAGCATGTTCTTCGTCCACGCCCAACAACCTCATGATGGCACCCACGTGCGCTTCGGTGCGACCGTTGATGTACAGCACCGTCATGATTTGAAACATCACTGACTTGGCATATTCGTATATGGGATCGTCTTCAAAGTTGTGCATACAGTAATTATCTCTTTTGAGCAGCCAATAAAAAACGCGGTCAATGACCGCGTTGTTGGAGCCCGGTAGATTAGGCGTTGGTGCTTTCAACTGCATCTGATCGAACAGTTGCAGGAGCGGCTTTAGCCTTGGCACCCTTTGCAGAGACCTTGACTTCGCCCTTTTTAGCGACCTTGCTCTTCTCAGCCAGTTTATTGGCCACAGCGTAGCCTTCATCACCTGTGGTGATGCCCTGTGCCTGCAGGTATTGCAGGGCTTCCAACTTGGTCATTGCCTGGGGCAGTTCAACCAAGTTGATGTTGTTGCAACCTGCCTTGTTCAGGATCTTGATACGAGCCACAAGATCGTTTGCAAAGCGGACCTTGACGGTGCCATCTTTGTTGGTTGCGGTGCCTGCTACGGTAAAAGTTTTGTCATTTGACATGGTGTTGCCTTTCTGAGTTGCCTAAAGTTAAGTTACGAAACATGCTGTGCTTCAGCATATCCAAATTATACAATAAAACGGTATTTGTGTCAACCACTTTTTGCACAATCTAGATTTGATTTGCCCGAATTACTGGGCCAATTCTTTGCTTTGGGTTTGGATGGTTTGGACACCTCGGTCAGCAATTCGAGCAATGCCCGAAAAGCCCACACTGGCCACAACCAAGCCTAACACAAAACCGATAAAGATATTTTTCATTCTGATTTCTCCTTGAGATAAAGTCTAGCAAATTCTGTTTGAACGCCTGTGATGTCCTTTTGAAGTTCATTACGAGCATCGTGAAACACACTACAGCCTGTTAACGCAAACACAATCAACAGTCTCATAGCACCCGCACCCGGTTGAGTTGAGTCTGTCCATCCCTGTGTGCTTTCACAGTGCCTTGCACTGACAGCAAGGTGCCTGTGTTTAGCGGTTCACGAATGGAAAAGAACACTGTTTCATTGTTGGCTGTGATAGCAGTAGCGTAGTAGGTGTTCCACTTTTGACTGAACACACAACGAACAATGTCCACGTTAATGGTGATTTTGTCACCCACTGTGCCTATGTAGCCAGCAGTTTGATTGAGTCTGTCCTGTTCCTCGATGCGCTTCAGGGCACGTTGATGACTGTTGGGCAAACAAGCCACTGTGGCCAGTTCTAATTTATGCAACTGTGGAAAGAATCTATCCGCAGTCATAGCGGTGACCTTGATCACACTGCGGTCAAAGTCTGTGAGCCGGTTTTGCAGTGCGCGGAACGTCAGGTCATTTTGAAGGAACTTCAGGCACTCGGCACCTGCGGTGCGATCTTCGTCTGTGATCATGAAAGGATTTTCTAGTGCTTCCATCATGATGTTGCGATTGCTCTTGCGTTTGAGTTGCACAGCAGTGGCACTCTCTGAGGGCAATTCCCACTCATCTTGTTTGATGTAAGCGCCATTGATGCGTTGTGCATGGCATGCCGCACCCCACACATCGCTCACATTGTAGCCACGATGTCCACCACCAGCAGTAGTACGTGGTTGCCATTTGCGTTGCACAGGACCTTCATCGTCCTCGTGGCCCAGGCGTTGTATTTCTCGGGCTGTCATGTTAGAGACGTCTACAAACATATTAGGCTTTCTTACCAATGCGCAGGCCTTGGAACACACCACCAACTAAAGCCATTGCGGCCCAGGTCTCTAGGGTGTAAGGAATAGCCAGCACAGGAAACAGTGTGTTCAGGGCCCAAATGCTCAACAGCGGACCTGCCGCAATCACTACTACTAAAAGTGCAAGCCAAAAATATTCTTCACGCATTTCAAACTCCTTTTTTGCTTTGTATGTCCGTATTATAGCATTAGGGCAATTATTGGTCAACCGTTTGTGCTTGCAAAGCGGCAGCCAAAACTGTTAACTTTTTGCTTAACGGTGTAGAGTCGTAAGTATCACCGCAATACCACACACCATCCTTCATGATGTAGTAGTACTCAGCACCACAGTTGTCGCATTGTTCCATGAACTCTGCAAAGGTTTGAGCCACTTTGAACTCAACGCCCTTCTCGCCGCGATCGCGACCGTAAAAGGTACACCATTCATCGTTGTGAACACGAACTTCGATGTTGGGAACGTCATGCTTGCTGAATGCATGCTTCTCGCCAATGTTGGCTTGTAGGCTGCTCATGTCGCCCAGTGCCACTAGGTGATTGGCTTTGGAACTGTCATAGTGCTTGAGCAGTGTGCTACCAACACCTTCGAGATAACCGTCCCAATGACAGTAAATGCTTTTGACTTTGTCACCGTGCATAACGCCAATTCGACTACGTGTTCCCATTTGTTGCTCCTGTTGTTTACAATATGTTCATATTATAGCATTTTGGCTATTTCTGGTCAACCTCAAAAGTAGTACTGCGAAAGTACTACTTTTTGTTATTCACCAAACTCGTACATGTACTGGGCCATGCTGGGATCCAATCGGATCAAATCTTGTGCGGCACTGGTCAGTGCGCGATAGCGAGCTTGAACTTGGCTACGGGGCAGTTCACCATCACAGCTCAAATTCTCAGGACTGAGTTTGCAGTCAATCATTTTTGCCACACGCTCACGACCCTGTGCTGTGGCAACTTCGTAGGCCACAAACTTGCCGTTAAATATGCTGGCCCAAGAATTTTCTTGTTTGATCAGTGCGTTGAGTGCTTTCATTACTGGCTCCTTTTTGTTACAATATGCCTATATTATAGCAAATTGGGAATTTTTAGTCAAGAAAAACCCTAAAATTTGTAGGATTTCAAAAGGTAATATTTGAGTACTACTTTAATTGTTCTCGAAACATTTGGTCACGTCCACGTTCTCCAAGCTCTTTTGTGAATATTTCTTTTACACGTTGCAACATAGCACAGGCCATCATGAGCAAGTCTTCTCGGTCATCACACATCATGATCTGCTGGTCCACCGGAGCCATGAGCTCGGTCATTCTTTTTTCAATATCTCTTTTTTGCATAAGGATCCTTTCGAATAAAACAATGGTGGATGCGGCATGGGAAATTGTTTTTCCATAGCACGGGCTACTTGCAATATACCAATGTCATCGTGCATGGCTCCGGCAATCATCACAGATATAGGCATACCTGTGTTATCGAGACCTATTGGAACGGTAATTGTTGGTTGTTTAGTCAAACAAAAAAATATTGACAGAGGGGAAACATGTTCTAACAGAGCAGACCGCTGGCCTGATTTAATTACAGTTGCTGGACCAAGTATAAAATCATATGATTGCATAAGTGTACGCATATGAGTTATTAATTTGTGGCGATTATTTAATTGTAAGTATGTGTCCTTTTGGGAATGAGCCAATATTGCTCTACGTTGTAAAAGTCGGCTAGTTGATGCTTGTAGTTGTTTAGGTACACTTACCCATTGTTGCAACATCTTTAGTTCTGATAATTTAATAAAAATTTTTGTAGCAAAATCAATATCCAAAGAGATAAAATTTATTTGCGCACCTTGAGATGTCAAATAATCAAGTATTTTTACATCTTTCATTAACTCTACACACGCAATTTTTTTTCCATGTAAAGAATCTTTGATGGTTAAATCATTCCAGGCACGGTCATAAGGTAGCGATGTACCATCGCGTATGTCTGGTTTGACAATAATATTCATCACCAATTCAATATCAGCCATTGATCTGGCCATGGGGCCTACTGTACTTAATTCAAGCGCATCAACTGGCCATTGAGGAACTCTTCCAGTGCTTGGTCTCATGCCAAACACACCACAAAATGCGCTGGGCACCGCAATACTACCGCCAAAATCTGTTCCCAGTGCAACAGGCACTAGACCAGCCGCCACTGCCACTGCTGACCCTCCTGAGCTACCACCAGGCGTGTAATTGATATTCCGTGGGTTATAAACATTGCCATACAACAACGAATCTGAATGATATTCAGTTGAACCAAATTCACTCATTGTGGTTTTGCCCACAAACACTGCACCGGCTTCACGCAATCGTGCCACTGCTGGTGCATCCTCGTCCCACGACTGAGTGGGATCAACAGCACGACTGGCGTTTAGAGTAGGCCATCCTTGCGTTAATATTGAATCTTTGACAGCAACTGGCACCCCGTCTAATTCACTCAATGGTTGACTATTTTTCCAGCGTTGCGCACTGGCCTGTGCCTGTGACAATGTAGTAGCAGGGTCTGTAAAACAAAATGCATTGAGCACAGGATTTACACGTTCAATCTTGGCCAATACTTGATGAGCCACAGTCACAGGACTTGCCGCACCAGATTGATATAACCTGGACAATTCTTCAGCAGTGGCTTGTGTTAGATCTGTCAAAAATTACCCAAAATCAATCAAATCCGGATTGGCCATTTTGATAGTCTTATCTTTTTTAAGTTTTTCCATTACCACTGGTGGATTAACATAGTGTTCTAATCTCTGACGAGAAAAGTCCAAATAGTTTTGGTCTAAATCTGTGCCAATACCATGCATGTTGTTTTTCAATGCCGCAAGCACAGTGGTACCGGTGCCATTGAACGGATCGTATACACGACTTCCGGGTGCAATGCCAGAAAACTTGATGCACATGTCAGGCAGTTGCTCAGGGAATGTTGCAGGGTGTCCGCCTCGGCCGCTTTCACGGGTACCCAGATCTTCTTCGCCTGCTTCTTTGGCCAACTTGCTCACAGGTGTGTAGCCAATAAACCAAGCATTACCGATGCATTTTTTCTTGTCTGGGTCCCAGGGTTTTTTCTTTTCCTGTTCAATCATGAGTGTGTCAAACTCTGCGCGAATTTCGGGTGTTTGTTTTTCTGCTGCCTGAAATGCTAGCCAGTCTTTATAGCCCATTTTGCGACATACTTTTCTGCGCTGTTCGGCTATGTGTCTGCTTTCATTGTACAGTTCTGGCCAGCGTTCATGTGTGGCGTTTCTGTGGCCAATGGCCAGTCGATCTACTTTGACTGCACCGTTCTTGGTAAAGTGAAATATGCTTTCAGTTGTGGCACTGGCGTAGCGATCACTGGTAATGGGTTTGTAAATGCCTTGACTTTGGTCATTCACAAGAATGTGCTTGACCCAGGTAAAGTTGTTTTGCAGTACAAACTCTTGTCTAAATACCTGTGCTACATCCATGGCCACCCAAGGATCAGTATTGCTGTAGCCAACATTCAAAAACAAGTGTCCATCATCTGCCAACACTCGCTTGGCGGACTTGGCCACATCCCGTATCCATTTAAGATAACTGTCTCGCGGTTGGTCGTCTTGGTAGGTGCCGTATTTGATGTCTAAATTGTAAGGAGGAGAAGTTACAATACAATGAATGGACTTTTCTGCTTGGCTGTCCATCCATGCAATGCAATCTGCATGATGTAATTCATAAGATTGTGCTGTCATAGTGTATTTATTTTACACTTCTACGGCTAGTTTGTCAAATGCCTCAGCAATGATTTTATCAGTGTCTGTCAGTACTTTGGGCACATCAATCATAGACATAAATCTAGCTAACATAACAGAGTTCAAGACAAAAGTGTCTTTGTTATTTGCCATGCTTTGCATGAGTCTGATAGCATAGGGTCCTTGTTTACCTGCAAAAAATCGGCTGTCAATTAACGCACCAAGTAGTACCAATTTTCCACTTTGGATTTCGTATCCATGTTCAACAAATCTCAATGTACGCTTGTGTACTGTTTTGCCAGCGTCGGCTTCGTACTCGGTAGTACGACCTCCACCATCGAGCTCTGCGGTATGCGCCTTGTTAGTGGTATAAAATTTGATGTAAGTACCTTCATACAATTGATCAAGTTTTTTTCCTGAGGTTGCACGATTCTTTTTGTCATACACAACAATGTTGCCTGATCCATTTACAGTCATTTTGTCAGCAGACGAAATTACTGCTGTACCCCCACACCGCTCAAACTCTTCTGCTTGTAAGATTTCATGAACCTTGCCGGGCATATAAAATCCATTTACTTTTCCAAATCCAAATCGTTGGCGATATTCTTTGTCAATGCCTTTTTCGGGCACTTGTGCAAATTGAAAAAGTGCAGTACGTCCTTGCCACGTTTTTGATAAATCAAGAAAACCTTGCGCTGACTGTTTGAGCCAATTAAATCGGTCTGTAAACGTATCTAAATCTGGCACAGGAGCTGGAGACTTCCTTGCCATTGAATACACTCGATGCACATCTTGAATGACGCGAGAATATTTCCATCGCTTTCCGTTGAATGAAACATCCACAGAACACTTTGGGACAGTATATTCTTTTCCTTTGGGCGAATGGGTGATCAATTTGACCTTGTCATCACGAATTGCCTCAAGCGTCTGAATCAGATTTGATTCGTATACCTTTCTCATAAACTCAATTTGAGCATATAAAAATTCGTGATAGTTTTTAAAGTTTGCTAAAGTTTTCATATAATTTTTTAATATTAACCAACGTAAATAGCAAATGTGCGAGCATTTTTCTTCTTGCAATACAAAGCCATTGAGTCATAGCGTGGACCACGAAAACGTGCCACAATACGACGACCAGGAAAAGCATCGCGTACTTCGGAACGAGCGCGAACCAAGTGTTCAATAGGCACATTCTTGATTACAGACGTTTCATCGGCAGGTGAACGGTATTGGGCAATAAAACTCATGGCAAACTCCTTTTTGCGTTGTATGTCATTATTGTAGCAGTTCGACCATTATTAGTCAACCATTTAAAAACTAATACTCAAGTACTACTCTTTAAAATTTGCTGAATCCATTTGTTCTTGCCAGAATTCTCGTGCTTCTGCTTCGTTGCTAAAAGTTTCTAATACATTCATGCCACCTAAAGGATGCGGGAACCACACCAGCCATTCACCAGTGTCTTCATCTTGTGTACAGTGTAGTTCTACCGACTCATCCATGTGTGTCCCTTGTTGAATAAAAATGCTCTGCAACCCCCGGCGGTAATTTAGTGTATCATCTCTTGGGTTGCCCCGCAAATCTCACACACCTTCCACCCGCTTCCCGACAGGGTACAGTTCTCGCATTGCCAGCGCCACTTCGGTAGGAGTGGTACCACCCTTGAGAGTCACCTCACTTCTCATCCTGCGGGTCACAGTATCCGCGAACCAAGCGGAACGTTCTTTCAGGTGATCAACACCTGATGATTCATAGTTGAAATTGTTTTAACATAGTGTTGGCTTCTGACACATCATCTGCTGTGGCATCAGTCAACAGTTCATCCAAGATTTCTGCTTCTTGTACCAGCAATTCTGTTCGGGCTTCACGCACCAGACTCAAGGCATAGGCCAGGTCATCTTCTGTGGCCCAACTATAAAAGTCTTCCAGTGTGGCCTCATCCGAATCCAGAATAAAATGCAGGTTGCTACGATCCCAGTCATTCATTTCAATCCTTTACAATACAATACCCGTAGTATAGCAGATCAGGAATATCTAGTCAAGTCAGTAAAAAGTATTAGGACCAGAACAGTGCAAACGCGGCAGCGTCACGGTCTGAGTCAAAGTAGAAAATGTAGCGTCCCGGGGCACGGTCTGAGCTGGTTGTGACCACTTGCCAGCGCCAGTCACCGATGAGTTCGGTCTTGCACCACTCTATGATTCGATCAATTTGCCCAAAAGGTCGGGCAATTTCTCGAGCATGGTTAAAACTTTCGCCGAGCCGTATGGTGCCTTGAGTTAACAGTTGCATTAACTTTAATTATTGATATAACTTGGATCCTGCAAATTTTGATCCAGCACATGATTGTACATGATGTCCTGTACTGTGTCTATTCTGCGTGATTTGTTGCGCTCGCCCAAGACCACAATCACTCGTCGTTGTTTTTCATGCTCCACCACCAAGGCAACACAGTATCCCGCTGGTCCTGTAAAACCAGTCTTTGAGGCAATGATTTCGTCAAACTCCATTAGCAGTGGGCGATTGGTGTTGTTGAGTTGTATCTTACGCAATTTCTTTTTGAACTTGCGCTCAAAGGCCACAGTCTTTTTCACGCTGGCATCACGTATGACCCAATAGCCCGCGGCATAAGCAGCCATGGTGCCTACATCGCCGGCAGTGGCCATGTTGTGTGCATCTAATCCAGTGGGATCACGAAATGTGGCATTGATGCCCCATTCCTTGGCCTGTTGATTCATGCGCCAGATAAACTCCTTGCGTCCACCAGGATAGTCTGCGGCTAAAGTTTCTGCAGCCGCATTGTCTGATCGCACCAGCATGGCCGTGAACAGTTCTTGCCTAGTGTAGTTGCCACGTGGCAAATTGCTTTTGACTGTGGTGTTGAGTGGCAGTTGACGAAACAGGTCCTTGCTGTGATCCAAGGCCACCATGGCAGTCATCAACTTGGTGATGCTGGCTATGGGACGATACTCTGTGGAGTTGCGTTGGTATTCAATTCGGTCCGTGGTTTCGTTGTAAACGTACACACTGGGCTCACGTGCGTGTGCAACACCGAAAGCAAATAATAGGATTAAGATTAAATGGTGCATACATTAGTTATCTGCTCCATTTCAATTGATAGAAGGTGGCTAGGGAGGGATTTTTAAAAGTAAATGTCACGTTGCTGACTTCACTATCTGTCCAGGCAAATTCATCGTACACAGGTTTTTGGTAGCGCCAGATATAGTCTTGGTTGACTATGAGTCCGTCAAGGTCTAGTTGGTGCTTGTATGCTAGAGCCTGGCCTGCATCACAATCAAGCCTAACGTAGTCTACTGCGTCCATGGCATAGTCGGAATAGCAAGGCATCGCGGTGATCGCGGAACCAAAAGGTCATGTTGTCAACATTGGCCTCGGTGATGTATCTATCACCGGGCAAGCCAAACTGATGTACTATGTTGGCCAGTGTGTGATTCCAGGTCAGGATGGTATCATCGTCTACCCAATCCAGTGTCAGGCCATGTGTGTGTTCAGGGCTGTACAAGATACACCGTCCTTATGTGTTGGTCAGCACTGACCCAATCCACTTTGTAAAACAGCACATAGTCTGTGATGCCAAAGTGATTGCAAAAACTCTGTCC
>Ga0209401_1001162_pt1 | contig 17586 bp, 22 predicted proteins | sample M_140807_MF_Meta_FD_187318 | JGI IMG/M metagenome (GOLD analysis project Ga0209401, IMG submission 187318) | Freshwater microbial communities from Lake Montjoie, Canada to study carbon cycling - M_140807_MF_MetaG (SPAdes) (version 2) | ecosystem: Environmental > Aquatic > Freshwater > Lake...
TGTGGGAATAACTTTTTAAGTGCACCAATATTGCCGCCGTATGCTTTAGCAAGAAGTCTAGAAGCAGTTTCTAAATCTATATGTTTTGAAGCTGCAATATCCATTGAAGTGCCAAGTAAAGCTTGAGCTTTTCCTACGTCACCTGTTACTGCGGCTAGTCCAGCAAGTGCAGGACGAAGTTGATCATCAGCAATTCCAAACTCTGCTTGCATTGCGCTAATATATTTTTCTGTAGCTGCAATTGTTGCATCAGTTGCGCCTACAGTATTTCGAAGCGAGTTAGCAAGAAGTACTTGAGACTTCTGATCCTCCATTGCAGCTTTGACGGCATCGTAACCGATCTTTGCAGCAAAAGCTCCTGCTGCAATTGCAGCTAAGCCAAACTTCTTTGCAGTTCTATTAGCAAAATCGCCAAACTTTTTTTCCATCTTGCCAATATCTTTGACTGCGGCTTTTGTGCCTTTATCAGAATATTGTGTAAGAATCCGGGCGACTACTGCACCAACTGCCATTTTAGTCTACCTTTCCCGCTGAATCAAGATGATTTTGTAATTCACGTTTTGCGTCTTCTAAAGCTTTTTCTACTACCTTTTCAATTCTTGGTCGTTCTTTATCTACGACTTTCCATACAAGACGAGAAGCTTTGCCAAACCAATTAAGTCTTTCAATAAATGATCCACTGCTTTTATTGCGTCCAGAAAGTTCAAATACTTTACCAGCATCAGAAGTATTTAATAAAGCACCCGCGCTAGTTGTGTAATCTTTACGAGTACGTCTTTGCGATTTAGAAACAGTGATTCCTGCTTTGATCGTTGTAGGATCCCAAGCAGGCCAACCGGCACCGCCCCAAGTTCGTCCGCTTACTGCTGCTGTTGGTCTCCAATTACGCATTGGAGTATTTGTAGTTCTGCTTTGTATGCTATCGACTAAACGATGAGCAGCGCCTTCAGCACTGTTTAATTCAGTATTAACTATTTTATTGAACTTAGTAACAGCTTTCTTATCAAACTCTTTAAGAGCTTTAAGAGTTGGTTCTATGCCAGTTAAAATTATCCTGGTGTCGTCTTCCATTTATTTACCTTTTGCTCGCTCTTTAAGATAAATAGTAATTGCCTCAAGTATTCCTTCAGGCGCATCTATTAAATCTATGGGTGAAATACCGGTTTCTACCGAGATAGCCGCTACGTTGTAGGTTAGGCTGTCTCGGTAGATCCGAAAGAATCATCAGAGTCCAACTCAGCAGATGCAATTGTATCTAAGAATTCTGGACCAAATGGTTTTACAATAACGCCATTAGATTGCATGCACTTCCATGCTAACCAATAAACGTGTTCAATCTTTTGTTCTTCACCAAGCAGTTTAGGCATTCCTTTGCCATATTGCTGCTCAAATGCAACAATGACACGAGGAGTTAATTTATAACTAATTTCATTGCCATCAACTGTTTTTACTTTGATTCCAAGACCGTCCATGATTTCCCCCTATTAGATTATGCTGTTGTTTTTGTGATTACTCCGCTGATCGGCCATGTGACCGATGCGGTTGCTAGTTCTCCGACTGCTCCATTAAGTGGAGTCCATTCAGAAACCAAAGCGCTAAAACTGTATGCTGGATTTGCAGTAGTTACTGCTCCTGCAACTGGTTTAACAGTTATTGATACTGCTGTACCTAGAGTTGGGTAGATAACTGATTCTAATGCACTTGCAGCAAAGTCTTGATTAAACTCTAATGCTACACTGTTATCAGCAAGACCAGCAACTCGCGTGCGTGCAGTGTTACCAAAAGCTGTAGTTTCAACAACATCGTAAGTTGATCCTAAAGTCACTGAAGTAACATAACTAGAAATATCTGTTGCACCAAAAGTTACTACTACGTTAGTTAAAACTATACGGGCCATTTATGCTACCGCCTTTGAGATTGCACCATCAATTGTCCAAGTAACTGATGCAGTGGCAAGTTCACCAACAGCGCCATTTAAAGGAGTCCATTCTGAAACCAAAGCATTAAATGAATATGCTGGGTTTGTTGCAGAAGTTGTTGCGCCATTTGGCTTAACTACTACTGCTGTTGGAGCAGCTCCTACAAGAGGATAGATCGTTGCTTCTACACTTGATGCAGCATAGTCTTGATGGAATTCAAGTGCTACAGAGTTGTCAAACAAACCACTTATTCTTGTCCGTGCTGTTGAACCAAATGCTGTTGTTTCAACAACATCTGTGTTTGTTGTTAGCGTAACGCTAGCAATATGATCTGAAAGATTTACGCCATTGATTGTGATGTACGCGTTTGTAAGGACTATCCGGGCCATTATTCGGCTCCTTCTGCTTGTGTTTTAACGGGGCTATTGCTTGATAGGTGCCCACCGCTGACAAGCGCAGCGATATTGAGTCCAGCTTCTAGCAATTCTTTTTCAGCGACCTGATCGCCTTTTTTCTTTGCAGACATTACAAAAATATCTGACGTAATTGTATATTGCATTATACTCCATCTCCATATATTGTTACTTGGTATCGGTATGATAGGTATTCAACATCAGCAGTTTGGTATACTCCTGATTGAGCCGCAGTAACTCTAAGTGTATCAACAACTCCACCAAGAGTACGATCTGATTCAATTGCTGCTTTTATTGAATAATCACCTGAACCAGAAAGATATTGATCAAGTTTATCTTGACCTGTTCGCTCTGAGAATCTCTGGACAATAACCATTACGTCTACACTTGCAGAGTCTAAACCTCTAGCGTTGTTGAGATCAAATACAAGATCTAGTTGACCAATGATTGCACATGGTGGAACTATTACATCAGGTACTAGATCATAAACTCTAAGACTTTCGATTGACTGAAGATTGGCTTTTAATCCATCTCGGACTTTGCTTGGTTGCATTAGTATGCAACTCCATTTAACTTCTTGAGTGGACGGATCAATGCTTCGACATCTGGATCTAATCTAGAAGTTAGTCTAACGGTTCCCATATCAACAGAACCGGCAACTCCAAATGGTGATTGCTTGCGGATAAACAATCTAGATGCTTGCAAACGTGCAGCCAAATTGATCTCTGAAGGTACTGCAGACCATCCCCATACTCCTGTTACTTTTACAGTTTGAGGATATAAACGAGGAAAAAGATATCGATCAACGGCTAAAATTCGTGTATATGGCCAACCTCTACGTGGGTTGTTTATTGGTTCTACCATGTAATCTGTAGAAGCCCAAGTTGTTGTATAACTACGGTCAAAGTTTTGATCTGTTGCAATTGCACTAATTGAAATAAAGTCATCAAGGTTACAGATCCACCAGTCATTTGGCGTGTAATAACGAATTACAGGTGCAGCACTTGTGCCGTCTTTGTAAAAAAATCTACCGGTGTAGTCATCAATCATTCTACATGCAGCAGCAATTGCGGCTTCAATAGCTAGATCATCATTGATGTCATCGATTGCAAGAGCATTCTTGACATCCGATAGGGTGCAGTAGGCGTTTGTTAGTGCCATGCGTTATCCTTTTCTCTGATTTAGGCTGCATTGCCCTTTCTAAATCGGGCAAAGCCGTTGCTGTTTGCTTCTTCTTAAATAATTTTAGTTTCATAATCACCCCGTTTTAAGGTGTGAGACCGGCAAGTCGGGGGAATCTTACCGGTCTCACACTATTGTTCTAAGCTTAGCTTAGAAAGTTGGCGCGACCAAACCTGTGCCTGAGATAATTGAGGCAGCTGCTGGGTAACGTCCTGCTGAGAATGCTGCATAACCGTAGACAACAGACTTAATTGTCAAGCTACCAGCTGTAGTTGCATCAAAGTTTAATGCAAATGGTGATCCTGCTTGCTCCCAAAGGTGCATTTCAGGTGCAGCAACGCAATAGATCTTGTCCTGGTTAGTACCAGCACCTGCGTTTGTAACAACGTTTGCATCAGTAACAATTGGAAGACCCATCAATGAGTAACCTGAGTTACCGTATGATACTGCTCCTGCGCCAGATGCGATTGCGTTCATTGGACCGCCAGCTGTTGGAACAACAAGTGGACGGTTAGATGAATCAACTGCAGCTAGCAAGTAAGCTAGGCGGCGTGGGTGCATGATCCAATGTGTTGGTTGCTGAAATGCAGTTGTCTGAATCTGTTGTACAGCATCAGCAAGCTTTGGGTAAAGAAGCTGAACTGTTGGAGATCCAGATGTGTAAGTGATTGCATTTCCACCAGAAGCATCAAGACCAAGAACTGTTCCTGATGTACCAGCACCATTTAGGCATTGGTTATCTAGTGTTGTGTGCCATGAACGGATCAAGTCAGCAAGAATGAATGAATCAATTCCTGTGCCGCGCTCGATTGCCTGGCGAGATATGTCCTGTTGTCCTGCAACCGTACGCACATTGATAGTCAATAGTGTGTCATCGGCATCAGTATTTGATACTGCTGCGTTTTCTGTTGCTTGGATTGCAGTTGTTGTGCCTGTTGTCATGCGGCTGATGTTCAGTGTCATTCCGCTTGCAGGTAGCGCATGCTTGTTTGTAGCAGCATCCAAGAATGGACGGCCAGCACGTGCGTATGGTGCAGCTAGATCTGTTAAGTACTGTGGTACTACAAGACCATCAAAGTTACCAGTGGCAACTGCGCGGTTTTCGACTTTCTCTTCACGCATGTGACGAGCTAGACGCTCAGATGCAGCAAAGTCATTCTTAAATTGTGCGTTGTACGCATCCTTTACGAATGAAGCTTCTGCTTCTGGTGTGTATGTACGTGCTTCAGAGATGACGCGTGCGCCACCTACTGGAGTTGCAACTGGTGCAACTGCTGAACGGATCTCTGCAGCCTTAGCGTCTGCATCAGCTTGTGTCTTTAGCTTTTCGATTTTTAAATCGAGTGAACGTGACTCTTCTACAAGAGCGTCAACCTTCTCGGTCTCCTCTGCAGTAAGGTCGGTACGTTCTTCAGCGGCAACCGCTTCAAGAACTGTATCCATTTCTACCTTAACTGCATCACGGCGCTCGATTACTTTGTCAAGGTATGACATTGTATTCTGCTCCTTATGAGTTTGGTCGAGGTGGTGGCGATAAGCATCACGGCGCTTTCGGGGTGTGAGTCTCGCTCCGACTTCGGTATCTGTTAACTATCTGCTAACAGAATATTATTTTGTGTTGTTTATAATTGCCTGTGCTAAACGCAATGAGATCTTACGGCCAGCTTCTTCAGGACTTGGTTCTGGTAATGAATCAATTGCAGTTAAAGTAGATGCTTTATGTCCTACTCGTGTGTCACTAGGTTCATATCCATCTCTTACTTTATCGTAGACTTGGATCAGAACCGCAGGATTATCTTCTTCGGCTGTAATTGAGAAGTCGGTGCCAGGTACATTAAGATCACCTTCACGTACAACTCTTACAATTTTACCTCTTGCTGTTCCGCCAGATGAACCCCATGAAACAAAACTTCCAACTGTATCAACCGCACGGACAGACAATTTTTCTTCTTCATTGTGCATGTAAGTTGCATCTTCTACAACATCTTCCATATCTACTTCCGTATTTCCTAAAAGCTGCGCCATTAGTTCAACTGACTTCATTACATAGTCATGACCTTCACTTAGATCTTCAAAAATGCTTTTTAAGACTAACAAAGAATCTCCGGATACTTCTCTTCCTTCTTTAACGGCTATAATAGCATTTTTTAGATGCTCACGAGCTTCAACTGAAGTAGCTGGATAAGCTGGATAAGTAACTACTGAAACATCTCCATCAGCTAATGATACTTCTGTTAGCGTGCGCATTGTGCGATCTTCATTCCACTTTTGTCTAATTACACGGAAAGCAAAACTCATTTGATCTACATCGCCTCTAGCAATTAAAGCATGCAAGTCTCTTGCTTCTTGAGTATCTGCTAATTCAGCATCAAATCTTAATCCAATATCATCTTCGGTTAGCGTCATTGTGCCATTTTTAGTACGAGCTAATGGAAGTCCTTCATGATTAACTAGTAATCGGACATCAGGTATTTCAGTTAATGTTTTTCTAAATGCACCTTGAGCTATTGTTTCAATAAATGGTAGAGGAACGCTAGGACTATCAAACTTTGCTGCATATCCTGACAAGCGTAGCTTTCCATCGTCATCTGCCCGAGTTTCAACATCTTGCACAGTATATGTGCGTCGTTCGATTTTTTTCATTTTGCTCCTTGAGTCGGCTTCAGCATCTAGTGCATCAATCTTGCTCTGCGCCCAGTCTTGCGCTCTATTACTGAAGTTGGAATCTCCGCCCCATAACAACCAAGCAACTAAACCTGCGCCTGGGTATTGAGGATCGGATGAATTACTATTTTTAGGGGCTTGTCCATCAACCTTGTGACGAGCAAACCACGGTGCCATTTTGCGAACTTTGTTGTCAGATATATTTCCTGCAGCCATCTCGCGTGCTTCACGCTTTGTGCCGTCAGTTAATCCATCTCCCCCAAACCCTTCATCAAGATATTTCAAACCTTTTGCTGCATTGGCTTGCATATATTCAGGTGCAGAAAACGGCATTACTGAACCTCATAAACAGATCCAGGATCACCTGGGTCAATCGTTGAAATCTGTTGCAACTGACCCGAAGGAACTCCCGTGTGATTCATATCAGGCAAACCAACAGCCTCAATTACGGATTTTGGATCAAAACCTACTTGAATCAACTTAGATGCAATGTCAGCGCGTAGGTTTAAGCCAACATCTTTTGCGTCTGCTGCATCAATATTCTGCAATGGAACTCGGTATTGATCGCCAGGTTCTCCAAGAGGCGCAAGATCTTCTACATAACGGACATCGTTAAGGCTTAAGAAACCTTCGCGTAGACCTTTTGTGTAAGCATCGTAGCGTTCTAGTGTTGTTCCACGTAGTAACGCATCTAGATTAAATTTCATAAATCCATCAGACTCAGGAAGCAACGGTGAAAGTGCTTGTTCTAGTCTTTCAAGCAAAGGGCGCAATGAATGCTGAACAAATGACAAGTTCTGAGCTTCAACAGATGCAAATGACATCGCGCCGGCAACGGGGTGACCAAGTAAAGATACAGGTACACGGAATAGTCTAGCAATTTCTTCTACACCAAATCGACGTACTTCTAGAAGTTGTGCATCAGCAGCATTAAGAGTAAGTGGCTTAAATGTTGCGCCGCTAGTTAAAATACCTAGCTTTCCAGCACGATAAGGTCCTGTGTGTGACATATTCCAGTTTCGTGCAATGTCAGCAGCTTGTTCTTCGGTCATTTCACCTGGAGATTCAATAACTCCACCAGGATTTGCTGCATTTCCAAAGTAACTTGCTGCATAAACTTCTGCGGCCATAGCAGATCCTAAAGTAATGCGAGCTGCTGCAATTGGACCAAGTCCAAGTAATTGACCGGGTAGTCTAAACATAGGAATGTGTAAAATTTCATTCTTTGTTAGAACCATTGTTTTAACTGATAGTGGATCAAAAGGTTGTGCATTGTCGTAGAACTGATTTACTGGATCTTGTGCGTTTTGACCAATAGTAACTATGTACTCAATTTCACCCATTGGATCAGGACGACGAATACGAACTTGAAGTGGGTTTATGCAGTAAAGCTCTTGAACGTCGCCCATATCGTCACGTACGGTTAAAATAAATGCATTGCCATGAAGGTTTAGCGATGAGATTACTTGCTCATAAAACTCTAAACGAGTTGAATCAGGATTTGGTTTGTTGATCCATGCCGGCAATTCACCATAAACAGTTGCATAATTTATTCTTGAACGTCCACGACGAACATAAGCAGATAGTGGAAGAGAACTAATAGTGTCACCTAATAGTCGTACGCAAGCGTAAACAGTTGACATGCGAATTGCAGTATCAGAGTTTACATCTACTCCTGCTGGAGTTGCGTACAAAGCACGACCAGGCAAAAATGGTTCTAAGAACTGATTATTAGTTCTTTTTTCTCCTGTTTTTCGCAGTCTATTTGATAAGCTCATTTAGTAGCCTTTTCTGTCTTAAGTTGATGTTCATTGTTGCATTTTACCCAAACCATACCAACATCGGAGGTAGGTCGTAGCATTGAAACTTTCCAGCCGTCTGTTTCCCAGTAGTGCGCATTTGCGGTGCGCCAACCAATGAAATCAAAGTTGGAAAGATTAAACCACTCGCTTGGTGGTTGCAAGTGATGCTCGATAAACTGAGGTCCTACTTCTGTGTAACCTAAACTAGCAAGATACTCTAACTGCTTTTGATGTTCATTCATAGTAGCTAAAGTCCATTCAAAAGTCACAACACCATAAGATCTAGTCATTCCTTTTAAAACGTTCCATTCAGCGCCTTCAACATCTATTTTTATAAGATCAGGATGTCCATACTTATATGCAAGGTAATCAATTGTAATTGTACTTGCATAAGTTGTTCTGTAAAATTTTCCGTTATAAGGCATTTCATCTGAAGTTAGCCAGTTTTTGTTTAGAGTACTTAAGCCGTCTTCTTCTGCTTCGTAAAACTCAACTAACTCATCATTTGTATTAGATACTGCATACCTTAGCGGTATAACACTAGAGTTGTAGACAAAGTTCTTAACAAGTTGGCCAAAAATGCGGGAAGGTTCAATTGCAATAACTTTATAACCTTGTTTAAGACCTGCAATCACGGCATCGCCACGATTGGCGCCGATATCAAATAGAATCAAGATTTAACTCAATTGCTTTTTTATAGTGCGGTAATAAATCTTTGCGTTTAAGCAAAGATTGAAACAGTTCTTTTGACTCTTCAGCACGGCCAATCCACCAACCACTTACAGCTTTTTCAAACTGGAGCCGGTAGTCTTTAGGATCTAGTCCAAGACCAATTGCTGCAAAAGTATAACACTCTTGCCAGTTCTTTTGTCTTTCATGGAATTCGGACAAAAGAAAATATGCTTCTGCCTTGTGAGGTTGATAAGCTACAGCTTGCAAAAGTGAATTTGACACAGTGGCAAGTCTGTCATTTTGATCGTTAAAGCAGGAGGCAAGTCTTAACAGCGAAAGGTAAACTAGATCTTGGTGTGATTCGTAACCATACTCTGCTGTTCGCAAGTAAAATGAAACAGCACTTGCAGTTTGTCCAAGTTTTTCATACTCAGTTGCTGCTTGAAAGTTAAGTTCTGGGTTAAATGGATCACGCGATATGCTGACTATGAGAGACTCAATTAGCATCGAGTGCCTCAACAATCATGTCTTCAACTACAGCTTTTGGTGTCCGCAGTATAAAGGCCGCGTTGTCCTGAAAGCCAAACGAAATGAGCAGGTCGCCCTCAAAGACTGCAGCGCCAGCACAAAACTCAATGTTTCCATTTAAGAAACTAAACGGTTGACCAAGACCCACAAGATTAAGTTGATTGTCCCATACGCATAAGCGGTGGCGGTACAGACCGTCTTTTTGTTCTAGATAGTTCTTAAACAAGTCAACTTCGTGCGTAACGCTAATGTAGACGTTGCCCCACTTAATAACTTGTGAGCCACCTCTTTGATCTTTGTTTGGCTTTATACCTTGTTTGACCGCAAGTTGAATACACTTATTGCCTTGCAATTCAACGACTTCAACTGGACTAGTCCATTTAATAAACTGATTTGGTCTTTCTACAACTGGCATCCAGTTTTTTTCACAATATGACTCATTTGGATCTGGAGCTGGAATGCGCGTGCGCTTGACCTCTTTGGCACTCCACTTGGATTTGTCAAGCTTGATGATTGACTTCTCCATGCGGCCGACGCCGTTTGTGGTCGTGTCTCTGCGAACTCCGATGATGGAGTATTCTCCGTCCCACTGCACTAGTCTAGCGTCCTCAAGTCCCACGAACTCCCAAATCGGAGTGTGCAACTCGAGCATCTCAACTCTTGCGTGGTCTGTTATTTCAAGGTCTGAGTTCAACCTGCAAACGTAATTCTCTGTGACCAGTCGCTGGTCTTTTTCTGGGTGCAGGTACCCAAGTGGGCCCCACCGAGACGGGAATCGCTGAGTGCTCTCTGCGTGATAAAGCGTGTAGTTCACATGGCGCAGATTGACGAGTATGTCGCCATCGTTATCTATAAAAACTGACGGATTCATTAAACCAGTTCCAGAGGTAAGACCTTCTGAAATAACTAGTGGTGCTAATTTACCACCAAACTTTACTGCTTTTTTAACTAGATTCATTAGTCCCCCGACTTTTTTATTTTATTATAGTTCAACCCAGGAAAGACTTGCTTCATTCCAAGTGTATAATTTGCCATCAGTAGGCATTACAGTTGGTGCTTGCCAAATATAAGTTTCTGAGTTTAAAGTCCAAGAAGAATATGGCTGTGGTGCAGCAAATCCTGTACCATCCCATGTATATCCAACGCCTGCATAGTTTTTGTTTAATGGTGTTCCACCTAAAGAATGAACTCCGCCGTGTGTATTATAAGAAGTCTTGATCCAAGTGCCTGTGTATCGATCAGGATTGGCATAAAGAAACTCATCTTCAACTACATTAACCTGTGTGACTACACCATCTTCTACTTTTGCCCAATGTGACATTTATTTATCCTTATCTTCGCCGTAAAGCGTTACTGTGTTTACTAACTTAACATCACGCTTGGTAACAATTCCGCCTTTTTCATCTAATTGAGACTTAGCTGTTTCCTCATTGTCTGCAATAACATGAACCAGCATACTGATCTCGTATGAAAAGCATTGTGTTGTTTTGCTTTCTTTAATCTTTGTTACATTGTTTTTCATATTGCCCCCTATTTAGATTGCGTATCGAATAATAACAATGCCAGAACCACCATTACCGGGTGTTGCATTATTTGCTAGTCCGCCTCCGCCCGAACCTGTATTAACGGTTCCAGATACCGCGCCAACAGTGTCGTAAAGTTGGCCTCTTCCTCCGCCACCAGAACCACCAGCAGGAGCAGTTCCACCACCTTCTCCTGAACCACCACCACCTCCAGCGTAATAACCAGAAACACCAGTACTAGTTGCGGATGCCCAAGTTGACCAATCATTTTTACCTGCTCCACCCGCGCCGCCCTGTCCTGCAACCGCTGACGTGCCTACTGATCCTGAACCGCCGCCGCCGCCGCCAAAATAAGTGCTACCACTACCGCGAAGGCCGCCGCCGCCATTGTTTCCATAGCCAGTTGCTCCGCCTGAGGAACCTTGATTTGCAGTGCCGCCTGATGTTGTATTTCCAGAGCTAGTTCCCATAGATCCTCCACCACCAGAACCGCCAGCAAGACCGTTAGTTCCTGTGCTTGCTATCCATGCGCCACCGCCACCACCTCCGTTTGAAGTAATGGTATCAAATACAGAGTTATTTCCATTGCCGCCATTGCCAGTAGTTCCAGGTGCAGTTCCACCACCACCAACGGTTACTGTTTTGGCACCAGTAGTTACTGATCTTCCAGTTTGATAAGAAACTCCACCAGCTCCACCGCCTCCTCCGTACAAATATGCACCAGCTCCGCCGCCTGCAATAACAAGCACGTCACAAGTCAATGTTGATGATGCAGGTGTAAATGTTCCATCTGATAAAAATGTGTGATAAAAATAACCACCAGAAAGTACAACAGTACCGCCTGATGCTTTTGCAGCTGAAGCTAAAGTTACAAAATTGCCATCAGAAGTAAACTTATGATACGTATAGCCACCAGATGCAGTTACAATTCCACCATTGGCAGCTTGTGCTCCTGAATAGCGAGTAATCACGATTCCTGATCCTCCAGCCGCGCCAAGGTGCTTCGGAGAATAAGAATCCCAATAGCCACCGCCGCCGCCGCCGCCAGTATTGACTGTTCCTGCGATTGGAGCGGCTGATGTTCCACCACCGTTACCACCACCACCTGCACCACCCGCACCGCCGTTAGCACTTCCGCTTGCTCCACCGCCGCCACCACCACCACCTGCATAATATCCACTTACACCTGATGATGTTGCACTTGCCCAGGTTGAATATGTATTTGTACCATTACCAGCAGCACCGCCGTTATAGCTACCGCTATTAGTAGATCCAGCGGCGTCCGCACCACCGCCGCCTCCGCCGTTTTGGTACGGTGTACCGTACCCAGCCGCGCCATTATTGCCTTGCCCTGAAGTTCCAGTTCCAAAATTGCCACTAGCACGGGAACCACCGCCACCTGAACCGCCGTTTAATCCGACCGTTAAGTATGAATCTCCTTGGCCAGCTCCACCACCAACGGCAGCAGTTAAAGACAATCCAGTTCCAGTAACATTAGAGTTTGTGCCAGCAGTTCCACTTGGCCCACCGCTTGATGCTCCTGCACCGCCAGGTCCTACTGTTACTGTATAGGAAGTGTTAAAAGAAAGTTTCTGTGCTGCGGTATAAACAAGCCCACCAGCACCACCGCCACCTGCAAGATTTCCACCACCGCCACCGCCGCCTGCAATAACAAGAAAGTCTGTTACAAGATTAAGGTGGCCAGAAATCTGACTAGCTACAATTCCTAAAATTGGCATTAGGCAATGTCACCAATAATAGTAAACACGTTTGCAGCTGTACAAATAACACTGCATGCTGAATACTGAGTCCTAGTTTTTGGTGCCGCACTAGTTGCTCCATTTGAAGTAATTGTTACACCAGAGCCAGCCGCAAAAGTTATCTGTCCTGTGCCAATCTGTTGAATATTGATTACATCATTTGCTGAGTAAACTGATGGTGGAACTGTAATTGTATTTGCAATTGATGCTGTAACTAATTTATTTAGATCTCCAAGAACAAGAGTATAGGTTGAACCAGATTGTGCGTTAAATCCTGCAATTCCACCGCCAGTAGTGCCAGTGATGCCTTGTATTCCTTGCGTTCCTTGAATGCCTTGAGTTCCAGTAGTGCCTTGAGATCCACTTGTGCCTTGTAAGCCTGTTGTACCTTGTATTCCTTGTGTTCCCTGTATACCTTGCGTTCCGGTAATACCTTGCGTTCCGGTAGTGCCTTGAAAACCAGTAGTGCCTTGTAAGCCTGTTGTACCTTGTATTCCTTGCGCGCCAGTTAAACCTTGAGTGCCGGTAGTGCCCTGCGCACCCGCTGTGTACGCGTACGCAAGTGAAGTCCAAGCTGTTGATCCATTGCCCATCTTAAACTTTGCTGTATCAGTTTCAAGCCCAATCTCACCAGCAGCAAGTGTTGGATTATTAGCGGTCCAGTTTGCAGCTGTATCGCGGCGATTTTGTAAGCGTGATGTCATATTTTTGTCCTTTAGCCGTAGTTAGAATGAAACCGTTGCGCCACCTGCGTCAATGGTGTAAGTCCATGTTAAGGTGGTTGAAACACCAGAATCATAAATAATGTCTGGAATTATTGGTGAAGAACCGCCATCTAAGAAGTCAACGATATAAGCATTGCCGTTTTCACCAGTTGTGCCTTGTACTCCACCAACGCCTTGAGTTCCAAAGAATCCTTGTAGTCCAGTTGTACCTTGCAAACCAAGCGTACCTTGAATGCCTTGAGTGCCTTGATTACCTGTTATACCATCAGTTCCTTGCGTACCTACTGATCCTTGGGTACCTATTAAGCCTTGAGTGCCGTTTACGCCAGTAGTACCTTGAAAACCTGTAACACCTTGTTGTCCAATAGTTCCTTGATTTCCAACAAGACCCTGGGTTCCAGTAGTTCCTTGTGCACCATTTGTACCATTAGTTCCAGAATTTCCTTGCAAACCAATTAAACCTTGTAGACCAGTTTCTCCAGTAGTTCCTTGTGCTCCAGTAGTACCTTGAAGACCTGTATTACCGGTTGTGCCAGTAATTCCTTGAACACCGATAATACCTTGAGTGCCTGTAGAACCTTGTGTTCCTAAAGTTCCTTGTGTTCCGTTAAAACCTTGTAAACCAGTAACACCTTGAGTTCCAGTGTTACCTTGCAGACCAAGAGATCCTTGTAATCCAGTCACGCCTTGTGTGCCAGTAGAACCTTGCAGTCCTGTAGTACCTTGCGCGCCAAGTGTTCCTTGATTTCCAAGAGTTCCCTGAACACCTTGAATACCGACTGCGCCGTCAAGGTTTACAGCCCAAGAGGAGTAAAGGCCAGTACCGTTGGTGCGAGTGACTGAGACGCTGAGCGCTCCAGTGCTGACGTTGTAGCTGACGACGTCGCCAATAAAATAGAGGGCAACGGTGTTTGCAACAGAAACGGTTTGACCAGTTGAGTAAGAAAGATTAGCACCTACAATTAAAGCCACAACACCAGATGCTGGAAGTGTAATAGAAGTAGTAGACGTTGTTTGGTATCTATCGCCTAAACCTTGTAGTCCTTGTATTCCTTGAATTCCTTGGGTACCAGTTAAACCTTGAGATCCAACTGTGCCTTGAATACCGACAGATCCTTGAATTCCAGTTAAACCTTGCGTGCCAGTTAAACCTTGCGCACCGGTAGTTCCCTGTAAACCGGTTGTTCCTTGTGTGCCAATAGTTCCTTGATTACCAACTGTACCTTGGCGACCTTGCAATCCTTGAGTTCCAGTAGTGCCTTGAGTTCCAGTAGTGCCTTGAGTTCCAAGAGTTCCTTGAGTACCTGTTGCTCCTTGTAAACCAGTAAGACCTTGAGTGCCTTGAATCCCAGTTAAACCTTGTAAGCCAACTACACCTTGCGTTCCTTGATTACCTTGTAAACCTTGTGTACCTTGAATGCCGGTAATTCCTTGAACACCGTTTACACCTTGTGTACCTTGCAAACCTTGAGATCCAACAAGTCCTTGTGTGCCAACAACGCCTTGAACGCCTTGCGCACCTTGTATACCTTGTATTCCTTGAGAACCTGTTATGCCTTGAGCACCTGAAGGACCTTGAGTACCAGCATCAGCAATAGTTACTGTGTTAATATCTTTAACAATAGTGACTTGATTATCAGACACGCGTCACCTCTGGAGCAACGGTTAATTGCCCTTGCATCATACGGTCCTTAAAAGTTCCTGATGTAAGTTCAACATCGTATACATAAAAACCTTCTGATAAAGAAAGTGTTTGTGTAGCTGACATTGTAATGACAATAACTCCCGTTAACGGCGTAATTACAATTCCGCCACTTGGACTGGTCAATGTTAGATCTGCATCTGTAGAACTATATTGCTGACGGACTTGCATTGCTGCTGTATAACCAGTTAAGTTAATTGGCGCACCATTTGAATCTTTATATGTGACCGTAACGCTCCACGTAGCACCTTGATCTATGGTTGCGTTATAAATTCCAGCTGTCATCAGTTAGCCTTTTCTGTAGCCCAAATAAGAAATCCACCCACCGTAATAAAAGAAAGTGGAACAGAGAACATAGCGACCCCAATTGCGACAAGAATTACTCCTGCCAATTCTGTTAATAAAGCAAAGTCAAGTTTTTTCATGATGCTCCTCATACTTGTATTGAGAAATACCTGGCAACAGGTTCTTTGGGTTCGGGTGGTTGTGTTGCTCGGTCATAACCAAAGATCGAAGCAACCGCAGCATCTACTTTTCTTCGAGAAGAAGCTTTAGCAACCATGACACCACGTGATGATTGCTTTGTCACACAGTTAGCTACATGTCTTGCAAGACGTTCATCACCATCGTGTGTAAATGATTGATTTACTACTGCTTCATAAAACTTTTGTGTTGCGGGAACCATACGTTCTGCTGAGTTTGGATATGAAACACATGGCAAACCATCTTCATCTAAAACCATAAAAGTTCTATTCCATCGTGCAGGATCAAAAACGATCTCTTTTACGTTAAATCTGCCATCTCTACAGGCATCAATAATAGTCTTTTCAACCTCTGCAACAGGCACGTGCCAAGACTGATCAGCATCAATCGGTCTTTCCCATAGTCCTACAACCATTAAATGTGGTTTTTCAGAACCAATAAGCCACGCAACTAGAGCTGTAGAGTCATTAGAGAAAGCTCCATCAAATGCAAGAATTACATTTTCGCCTTGCATTGGCACTCTGTCTTTGTCAATCAACGCGTCCCAGCTTCCGGTAGGAAGCCATGCGGTAGATGTTGAAACAAAGCAGTTAGTTCGCTTAGTTCGAAATTCTGCTTCTGGTGTTCTAAGTACAGAAGACTCAAAATCTTCAGAGTCAACAATGTCGTTAAAACCTGGATTTGATTCTTCCCACATAAATCGTTCTCGATGATCCGCTTCTACATTTTTGGGTTCCCACCAAGCAAAGAAGAATGACGGATCTTCTAATTCTTTTTTAACTAGCTGCTGACCGTACTGATAAAGTGAATAACACAAAGAATCTTGACCATCAGTCTGCGTTTTTACACCAGCAGTAGTAATACCAAACAGTAAAGAATCGGCTCTTGCGCCTCCGGCAAGAGACATTACATCCCAAAGTTCGCGATTTGGCTGCGCGTGGACTTCATCGAAGATCACAAGAGGTGACGGATTGAGACCTTCTTTTGTGTAAGCCTCTGCCGAGAGGACTTTATAGACAGAACCTGTATCTTTATATTCAATTGCATCACGGTAAAGAGTAAACATTTTAGATAGTTCTTCGTCTAATTCAACCATTCGCTTAGCAGTACCAAACACAATTCGTGCTTGATCTCGATCCGCTGCGCATGAATAGATCTCAGAACCTTGTCCGCCTAGCGTTAAACCTGCTAGACCGACCGAAGCACCAAGAGCAGACTTACCATTTTTACGTGCCATGCCAATCAAGGCAATGCGATGTTTAAATCTACCGTTTTCTTTTCTTGCTAAAGCGTGATTAAGAAGATTCTCTTGCCAACTGCGAAAACGAATTAACTCTCCAGCTTGACCACCTAATGAGTCTTTGGTAACGCGACAAACTGTTTCAGCAAACTGTTTAAAGACAGGACCGTCGCCTCGTTGTTGATCCTCTTCAGATACAGGTGTAAGCCACTTGGGCGGCCACGAATTACTTGGCTCGTTTGGTAGCAATAAGTTGTTCGAGAGCTGTGACACGCTTAACCTCCGCTACGCCTAATTGCGAGCGAGATGTAGGTGTAAATCCTAATGAAGCCAAAGCTTCATGAAAAGACTTACTTAGTGCAACCACAAGCCGCCCGTCTTGTGAGTCATGCGTCGTATTGTAAACTGTTCTCGCTAAATTAAGATCATCTGCAACTCTGCAAGCGTGATGAACTTGTGTTAAATCACTTACGGGAGAAAGCCAGGTAATAGCTCGATCCCATGCTTTTCCCCAAAGCTCTCTACCTTCTAAACCTAGATCCATAGGAGGAGTCGGAATACCATCGGCCATCGGCAATACTGTGATCTTCTGAACATCAGGAAGTTTGCGACCTCCTGAATCCGTTGTAGGAGTTCGACCCGTTTTGCGCTTTTGTTCGATGGGTTTGCGTGGACGACCCGCCGTCATCAAATTCCTCCAGTTTTGTCAATTTCATAATTTTGATACTTTGCGCGCTATCGGGGCTGCGGGGTAACTGGGGCAGCTTGTACACGTACTTTTAGCCCGTACCATGTCTGCCCGTGGGCGTTCTATAAGATTTAGTATAACAAATCGTTATCTAGGAAGAAGAAGTTCCTTTACTGCTGTTGCATCGTCTACATAAGACTTGAAGATTGGATTGGACCGTGAGACCACCACCTGATAAAGGGATTATGTGATCCACGGTCAAATCGTTAGTTGCTTTACAAATAG
>Ga0209401_1001165_pt1 | contig 17584 bp, 14 predicted proteins | sample M_140807_MF_Meta_FD_187318 | JGI IMG/M metagenome (GOLD analysis project Ga0209401, IMG submission 187318) | Freshwater microbial communities from Lake Montjoie, Canada to study carbon cycling - M_140807_MF_MetaG (SPAdes) (version 2) | ecosystem: Environmental > Aquatic > Freshwater > Lake...
CCGCTTCTTTGGCTTCTTTTGTATTAGCTGGAGGCGCAGGGGGAGGCGGGGGCGTAGTCCCAGTGGTAACAACAGGAGCGGCGGGAGGCGCAGGGGGAGGCGTAGTCCCGGTAGTAACAGTCGGAGGCGTAGCGGGTGGAGGAGTTTGTTGCTGTTGCTGTTGCCGCTCTCTTTCAGCTTGTTCTTTTGCGGCTTTGGCAAATTGATTGCTGAAGTGGTTTCTAGCCCCACCAACTGTGCCGGGGAGAACCGCCATACCAAACGAAGCAGCGGCGGTATTGATGTACTCTTTTAGCGCTTCCGCATCGGCAACCGACAGATCTGCACCAAAGCGCTCTGCTACCGACTGAATTTCTTCGGGAAGAATCTCTTTGCCGCCAGTAACGGCAATACGTTTAGCGACTTCGGCAATTAATGAATTAGCAGCTTTGTCACCAACTTTGAGCGCATTAACCCCAATCTTGTTTACAAAGTAATCTGCAACGGAGTGAACGATTGCAGCAGGGACAAGCCGTCCAAGATTGATATCTTCGGGGGTCTGATTGTTGCGTTGTGCTTCCTGAACCGCCCGACTTGTAGTTTCGCCAGCGCCATGTAGAACCGCTTGGCCCCCCATGCCCGCCGCGCTACCCATAGTGAGTAGTTGCTTTTTGGCTTCTTTGAGGATTAGCTTTTCAGCCTCTTCTTTACTTAATTTTTCGGCGGCTTCAAGAATTCCTTTCTTGACCAAACTTTTTGCTACTGCGCCAGAGATAGCACCGGGAAGCGCACCAACCCCCGCACCAGCAGCCGCACCAACGCCAGCCCCAACCGCCATCATGCCAAGTGTTTCGGCCAAGTTAGCCGCGCCGGACCCAATCTGATACGGAAGCCAGTCAGTTACAAGGGGGATGATCCCTTCCTTGAGGGCTTCCATGAACTCATCTGACTTCTTAGTGACCGTTTTTGATTCCGCGCTGTGCAGATTCTCAACGCCGCGCTTAATCCAATCACTACCAGTCTCTTCAGCGCCAGCCTTCTGCGCAAGGCGTCCTGCTAGGACTTGAAAACCACCGAAAGTTTCTTGTAACTGAGGACCGTAGTTGGTAAATCCACGGAAAAGATCGCTAGAGGTATCTTCTGGCGGGAGTACGCGAGGCCCCTGCTGCTCCACAACAACCGGTTTGGGGGCGTAACCAATCTTCTGATTGAATTCCGCAATTGGAATATCAGAATAAAATTTCTTGTGGAGACTTGTGGTTAGTTGTTCATCCGACAGTTCATTGTACTGTGGGTATTTTCCACGAAATTCCTGAAGATTCATTTAAAAAGCTCTAAAGGATCTTTGCTAGAAGATTTATCTGTACCACCTACCGGTATACCAGTAGATTTGGTGTACATAGCTTTTGCCGTAGTGTACATTTCTTGAGCTTGTCTTAAACGCTTATTAGCATCTTCCTCATGTTTGTCGAGTTCAGATCTAGCATCTTCTACAGCTTTTATCTTCGTTTGATTTTTAGGATCATTCTGTAACATCAATTGAGCTTGATCCAATTTCAGCTTACTGATTTGGTAATCTTTACCGTTCCTAATATTTTCGACGTTCTTCTGTGTAAGCTCAACAGCATTGTAAGCAGTAGAAAGCGCGCCTTGAATTCTTGCAAAATTAGTTGATTCCCTTTGCGCTGCGGCGATTTCTCTACTTGCTGCGGCTGTAGCTTCGTGCGCCCTAAGATTCATTTGAGCGGTATAGACAGACGTATCCATCTGCCCTCGCCCTTGCGCGTTAGAAGTAGCAACTTGTGTGAGATTCTGATCTCGCTGACCAGCATAACGAAGCGCGATCTCATTGATTTTCATACCGCGCTCAGCAAGTTTATTTTTTTCTTCTCCAGCAGCGTCCCAGTTACCTTTCTTCTCAAGCCTTTCAGTTTGCCCAAGGTCATAGATAAGCTTGTCAGTTTCGCGTAAAACTTTTTTCCGTTCTTTTTCGTCTTCAATCAGGGTAGGAACGGTTTTTCTAAACGCGGTCATTCCAGCCACAAGCGTAGCGCCGGGGGTTGAACCCCAAGTAGCGAAGAACTCGGCAAGGCGAAGATTCTTTTGACGTTTGGCGTCGTCATCCAAATTGGCTCGCTCGGCCATGATTTTACTGCGGTAATCAATCAGGTCTTGATTTGACCCTAAACCAATAGCCTCTCGATCTTTTTGTTGACGGTCGTAGATTGCTTTCTGTGTTTCAGAAGGTTTAGTAGCTTCCGCCCGAAGCGTCGCAATCATCGGGTCTTCAGGGGGCGCAACCGCATTTACGTATCCGGGCGTTTTAATGCCAGCAGAAACAGGAGCAGCAGGACGAGGAACAGCGGGTGGCGCAGCTTGAGTGATAGCGCCGGGAGCAGGAGCACCGGTAGGTGCCGCAGCTAAAGCAGAGGGGTTAGTTAGAGCCGCAGGCGCGGGGGTAGTGGGCGGCGGTGTAGGAATAGCGGGGGCGGCGGTCATTGGAAACCCAGCCGCGCCGGTTGTTGGTTTGATTGACCTTTCTGACGTTAATGTTTGAAAAGCCGTGGGAGCAGGAGCACCCGGTCTTTGAGGGTAAACATAATCTTTTGTCCGCTCAACCATTTTATCGTAGCCACTACGATCCATGAACGGGGTTTGCGTATCCCACATTTCCTTACCCGTGGGCGCTCTGTATTGAACGTCCATAGCAGCTAACCCGTCTGGACTAGCTAATCCCTCTTCATTTGCCGCAGCAAGTTCATCTACTTTGTCGCCTCTGGCAAACGCAAGGATACCGCCTCGCGCCATGCGAGGAACTGGCATCGATTTCTCTTGAATCAGACGCGCAGCCATCTGTTTAATTGATGGACTAGAAGATTCTTTGGCGTACTTTTTGAGTTCATCCACATCCATCTTTTCGAGCGTGCTTTCAATCTCGCCGCCCACATCGTAGGACATGATGCCGCCTTTTGCGGCGTGGATAACCCCACCTTCTTTTCTGCCGGTCGTACCACCGAACGCACCGTTCAACGCACCGTACGCACCAACTGCACCGATACCCTGAGTGATGGCATTAGGCGCGGCCTGATACATATTGGTGGTCGAAGCTTGCATCGGAAGACCGCGCAGCATGTTCGACATAGTACCTAACTGCATCAGCGGATACTGCTGTGCGTTGGCGTAGTCCTGCATGGACTGATTAATGATCTGCTGTTGCAGTTGCTGTTGCTGACCACCGATCTGGTTCTGGAGTCCGTAGATTCCTTGTTGGGCAGATAGCTGTTGCCCTCCTATACCAGCCAATTGTTGCGCCGCAGCAAGTTGCTGAGCGTTCATCTGTTGACCGTAATTAGCACCAAATTGCCTAGACTGCTCGATAGCCTGTTGGTTAGCCAGCATCGCCTGTTGGTTTGCTAACTGAGCCTGCATGTTCTGCCCAGAGCCAAGCTGCTGGACACCGAGGTTTGCTTGAAGGTTTTGCAGATTGGTGTTGTATCCCATCTGCTGGTTAGCAAGATTAGCTGCTTGCAGTTGCTGAGCATTGAACTGATTGTTCGCTTGGCTCATGGTCCCTTGTTGTAGACCATACTGCCCTTGCAAAGCTTGATTAGCCAACCCAACCTGTTGTCGGTTAGCAGTGTTAGCCATCATGTTTTGTTGCTGATTGGCAAGGTTAGCCATTGCCATCTGCTGCTGATTGGCGACGTTACCCATCGCCATCTGCTGGTTAAACTGACCTTGAGTCAGCCCAAACTGCCCCAGAAGAGCTTGGTCTGCCAGATTGATTTGGTTTTGAGCAGCTTGATTAGCGGCGTTAGCAGCTTGAGTCAGTTGGGCTTGTTGTATACCGTACTGACCAGAAAGCGCTTGATTATTAGCCGCAGCCTGTTGTTGATTAGCAAGATTAGCCATAGCCATCTGCTGATCCATCGAACCTTGCTGCAACCCGAACTGATTCAACGCACCTTGGTTAGCCGCATTAGCTGCTTGACGTTGAGCAGCATTCTGCAACTGAATCGCTTGATTCATCTGGCCTTGTTGTAGACCATACTGACCTTGCATCGATTGATTGGCAAGCTGCTGCTGTTGCAGCATCTGCGCGTTCTGCAACGCCGTGTTGTACTGCTGACCTTGATTAAACTTGCTTGTATCAATACCCGCTGCTTGGTTGGCAAGCATTGCTTGCAGCCCAGTCTGTTGATTTAATTGTTGAGCAGTCAGTCCAGTCTGTGCGCCAAGACCCTGCGTCTGGAGCAGCGCGCTCAGATTTTGTACACCAGTCTGCTGCTGAACCTGTTGGTTAGCCAACTCCGCTTGAAGTCGCGCTTGTTGTTCGGTATTAAACTGTTGTTGAGCTTGTTGATAGGCAGACTGCAACCCCGTAGCTTGAATGTCACCTTTTTGCGTAGCCAGATTACGAGCAGCTTCAGCATTCTCAATAGCTTGACGCGACCCACCAAAAGCACCGGCTTGAGCAAACTGAGAACCACGTTTGGTCCCTGCAATATCTGCTTGGCGTTGTGCTTCGCGTTGCTGAATGTCCACCACATTCTGCATGTAGGGGGACATGTACGCTTGGGCTGATCCGGGCTGAGTAAATGATGAAGTCCCAACATCTGCCGCCGCTTGCATCTGCAGACGTTCAAGCGGCAGCGCACTAACCCGTTCAGCGGCTGCACGATCAAACCGAATGTCCTGTGGTGTGTAGCTAAGCTGCTGACCCCTATACATAGGAATTTCACCAAGCTGAGTAATCCCAGCTTGTTCAGCTTTCATTGTGGCAGCATCGCCCAACCGAGCAGCTTCGCCTAGTGCTGCATCCATTGTTGGAGCATTACCAAGCCGAGCCGCATCCATTCTTTCGGCAGTGCCAACCGTGTATGGATTGTCACCAAATTGCGCCGCCGAACCAGTTTGTGCCGTGCCTGTCTGCGCCCTACCTTGTTCTGCAAAAGCGGTAGGGGCGCTACCTAAGTTGTAACCACCAGCTTGTTGCCCAACAATATCTGTGGGCTGGTTCATCTGATAATAAGTTACATCAGGAGCGGTGGCTTGCCCCATTGTAAATTGGCCGGGATTGTATCCAGCGTTGGCAGCACGCTGCATTGCGTCAGCGGTGTACTGGCTGGCGGCATTGAATTGCCCCGGCATTTGCAGATTGTAGATACCATTCTGCGCCATCTGCTGCATTGGCGTGAACCCAGCGACTGCTGCGCTAGGATCATAGGAAGTCATATTTCCGTTCGGGTCGTACGTCCCACCGTACGCTTGATACGGTCTGAGCGGTCCTAATTCGGTCTCACCAGTAGTGGGATTTGTAGTGGTATTGAACAACTGATTCTGGGTCGCGCCCAGCATGTTCTCTACATATCCACGAGCGTACTCAGGGATATTAGTATTCGTTACCGTCGAAGTAGTTTGACCACCGCCACCGCCGCCCTTACCCATGATTCACTCCTTCGAGGGGCAGTTCAAATGTTGCCCATAGGCTTTTATGCCCGTCGTTTTGAAATATTTTAGCCCAACCGCGCCTAGCAGTAGCTTCGATTCCGTCGCATCCCATGTCTTTTGCATACCGACGTAGCAGATCAAGCATGGGGTCTTTCCATTTGCTGAGTTCCACACCACCACAAAAAGTCAGAGACAGAACTTTTCGTTTTGGGTAGTTTATAAAATTAGTAACCACTGCGCCTTTGATCTCACTATCTTCAAACGCAACCCATAGATCATGTTCGTAATCTACTATTGCGGTATGGATGTCGTCTACAGTGTATCTACCATAAGTATATCGCGCCGCCCGATCCAGAAATGGCCCAACAGTTCCCCAGCAAGTATGTATTAACTCTTTAGGGACCATTGAAACTTGAATCATCGTGGCATGTACTTACGGGGATTTATTTGCTTACCTTGGTGGGGGTTGCCGGTGCGCTCTTGCCGCACTTTGGTCATCATCTGATGAAGTACTTTAGCCCCCGCGTCAGTTGAGCCATTCCCAAGATGGGAGACCACATCAGCAGGGATCACAAATTCCCCGTCAGCTAAACGAGCCGGTTGGCGTCCATTGATGGTAGCCGGGATGTTGTCCGACATGCCATCCCCCGGTCCTTTTAGCAAACGTGGGTTTCCACCAGCAGCGTACCCTCCAAGATCACTAAGCCCCATGATACCGCCCTTTGCCGCTTCTAGGTATTGAGTACTATCAGCTTTAGCTCCGGGTGGATTAAGATTTAGTTGACCCATCGGGGTTGGGGCGGGGAATGATGGAGCAGCCACGTAAGCACGTTTATTAGTCTTGGCTAGACGGACCCGCGCCGCAGAGTAAGGGTCAAGGCTGCGAGTATCAGGATCGGTGTCGGTATAGATACCCGCATCGGTTGGATGCTGCGCTGGGATCTTAGGCTTTTCGCCTTCCATCATCTTGGTGTAGTAGTCCAATGAACTAGACAAGTTGCCTGTAGAACCCCCACGGGCAAACCTTTGTGGTTGATTCTGGTCTTGGCTAACATCGGCTGGCCCACCTACGTTAATAGGAGCCGACTGACCATCGGGTTTGAGTTGCTGCAATGACTGCATCAAGTCTGGAGTGCTCGCTTGCTGACCTAAAATGCTAGGTTGTTGCATCTGCGGGCTTGGCGAAGCACCGACTTGAGTATTGTTTTGCCCAAAGAACCCGGTGTTAGCACCTGAATTTACGTTGCCAAACGCATAGTTAGGGGTAGATTGCGTGCTGTTCTGGTCCCCACCGAAACCGATAGGTACGTTTAAAGTCAGGTTCCCACTAGCCGTAACTCCTCCGTCAGCCATTTGCATGATGCCGCCTTGGGCATATCGGGGGGCGTATTGATACTGGGACGGATTAGCAATCGTCGCCTTGTAGTTTGGCGAGAGTTTATATTTGCTCAACGGGCCGTCATACGGAGCATTGTTAAAGTCGCCGTAATTTGGACGAGTAAGCCCGAGCATCGACGCGCCAGTGTATGCAATACCAGCAGCCGTAAGCGGATTCTTCTGAGCAAAAGCCATCGCTTTATCTAGGCCGCGCTCAAATGCAGAAGTAGGTTGTGCTGGCGCTGCCGTTGCTTCAGCCATACCCGAAAAAGTTCCCCTACCGGCGTTAGCAGCATACTGGTCCCCTAAACTAACTGAAGGGTTAGTAAAATTATATGTGTCACCTAGACGAGACATATAAGGATTAGAAGCGGGGGGTTTAGATAGAGCGTACGGGTCAGGGGAAGGCACGGAAGTAATGCCGGGAGGAGGGGAAGCGACAGGAGGAGCGACTGTGGGGGGCGCAGCGGGCATTGGTGGAGAAGGTGGTATACCGGCACCGGTTGTTGACTCAAAAGCTGAACTAAATGAACTGGGTAAGCCCGTCGCTGGGTTAATGTTAGTAATAGCTGGTGGTGAAACAGCGGAAGTTATAGCTGGGCTAGGCGTAGCCGAAATAGGTGGCGTAGGAGCTTGTGACGCCGCGTAATTAAAATCAGCTAAATTTGTTCCCTCTGGGCCGGGAGGAAAAGTATAACCATTAGTTGAGGGTAATGTTCCTTTTGCCGCTAATTCTTCTAGTACTGGTGGAGGTTGCAACGCCCCTTGTTGCATTGCAGCAGTTGCTTGTTCTAATCCTGCGGGGGGCATACCTGAAGCTGCGCCCATCCCACCTTGTGCGGCTTGTGCTGCCATAGCACTTTCTGGTCCGACAGCAGCGGCGGCTGTAGGGGCGGCAGACATGATCCCAGAGCCAGCAGTAGCACCCGCTTGGGCAGCAGTAGTAGCGGCGGCAGCTTGGGCGGCTTGTTGAGCGGCGGCGGTTTCAGCGGCAGTTGCGGCAGCGGTAGCTTCGGCAGCGGCGGTGGCAGCGGCGGCGGCTTCGGCGGCAGCGGCAGCTTCGATTGCTGTTTCTATCGCAAAAATTGACATCATTGCCATGATTTGACCTCTTTAATCTCTGGTTGGGCCAGATCCGTGCCGCGAAGATTATGTAGACAACAGACAACCACGTTGTCCGTCAGTGCTAGGAATGCGTGCTTTTTACCAGCAGGTATTTTAACAATAGACGGTGCATTAAATACACCGATACTTTTACCGTCCTGCCACGCTTCGATTGACCCACTTGATACCAACGTGATGTGGTCGTGGGTGTGTACATGTTGGGACATGACAGTATTAGCTTTGGCTACGCTGTACGCCCGAATCCAGATGTCATCGGCTTCAGCAAACTCTACGTAGTTTGGATCAATCTGCTTCATCCGACTTTCCAATTCGTACCGTCTGAATATACAGGCACTTTAGTTGACCCGCCACCAGCTACCGTGGAGCCAAATGTAGACACAGAGGAATCAATAACAAACCCCCTAGCGCCTACACCGGATACAACCGCGCTTGATAACTGAGCTACCGTTAAGGGAGTACTTGGTCGATTAACCGCGCTATCAACTTGGTTGAAGTACAACCGTAAGATGTTGGTAAGCTCGTTAATATAGTTTTGGTCGTACTCAACCGTTGAGTTGGGTAGGCGCGGAGCTACGATATTACTCATCTGCGACCATCATTACGAATGTCCATACGGGGAGCGCCAAGCTGCCATTGAAGGCCAAGCTGGTTTCCTTCAATCTTAAACGCCATCTGTCGCCCACGCACGCGGGTGTAAATCTGTCCGGTGTACTGCTCAATTGGGTACGTGGATGTACGGGTGGACGTAGCGTAAGCGTTACCACCAACAGATAGGGGTGAGTTGTATCCCGAACCTGAGTTCTGCATGGGATACAGCGTCATGGTTACTTGAGGCGATGCGGCAGTAGACCCATTAAATTTAAGGTCTGGCAACATACGCCACACAAAACCAAAGTTATGCCCGTCGTCGATATCAAACTCAGATGACAAAATGTACGATGCAATTGGCAAACCCGTAATAGAGTCTGTACAGTCGTTTACACCATTCTCATGCCAGACAAGGTTGCGTGAATATGTAGCGGCAATTGGGTAATTATTTAGACCACTATCAAGCCATGCCGTACGGCCCATTGTGCCGTAGTACCAGATGTTTTCCAAATAGTTATAGATGACGTATTGATCTACAACATTACTATTCAATGAACAATAGAACCACCAGACTTCATTAAAGCCTTCGTTAGTGCTACAGAAAACTTGGTCAAATTGACTTTTGTTAATGTTCTCAAACACAAATTGGCGAAGGTCACAATTAAGCGTTTGAACTCGCCCGTCATACTTGTAGAACTTGTCTGTACCCAACCAATATACAACCCCAGAGGCTAACGTAATAGCGTTTGGCCCAGCGATTGAAATACCATCACCAAGAAGTTGTGAACTCCACACTATTGGCGGGCCAAGATACTGCAAAGAGTATAGAGACGAATCAGTAAAAACAACGATCTCTTGCCGACTTTGCACAGTCGTAACAATTTCAGAACCGTGCGATAACCGCAAACTGCCAGCTTGGTTAGTAATTGCAGGGAACCAAGTAGTCAAAGATTCTTGGTCAGACCACCGGATAAGCATGGGGTCAAGAATCGTGCTGCCGTAGTCGTTAGTGCCAAACACCAAGATAAACCGACTAGCATCCGATACAGTGAATGTGTTCTGGTACAGCGGTGCATAACCATCCGATCCGCCCACGCTTGCAAGTGGATAGCCCCGAGCAGCAATATACTGCGTACCAGACTGCGTACCAGAAGTGTTAATAGCCGAGCCGCCCAAAGTGGCAGAAAGATTGCACGTAGACCCGCTGGAGTTGATGACGTAGTAGACCGTCCCCGGCACCAGCCCTGTAGGTAACCAACCAGTCGTAGTCAGCGTTACTGCGGTTCCGTTGTCTAAGGGATATCCAAGTGTAAGAACACCGGGGTTAGCAATCGTTACAGAGAAAGCCGTGTTTCGATACCCAGTGTTTGCATCCCAGTAATAGAGCGGACCACCGCGTGGACCGTAGAGTAAGTTTTGCCCATAATTTATTTGGTTCCAAAGCTGCAAAGCAATTGAGGAAGTGACCCCGTTACCCCACGTGCCTAGTCCCCAAGGACCAGCGCCCCAACCAGTAAGGGGCAGGGCGTATTCAGGACCGTCGTTGACTTGGTACGAAATGTAGACCGTGCCGCCACCAGTTGTGCTTGATGACGCCGTGCCAGAAACCGTGATGCTGTATGTACTGGCGCTCAGATACGTGATGACGTATTCACCAACAGGGATAGTCACTCCCCCCACAGTGGGCACTGCTCCAGAGTAATAAATGGTGATGTACGCACCATTTATAGCACCGTGATTGGCGTCGGTGATTGTCACCGTAGTGTTACCACCAGAATTGGTTGCGGTATCAGTAGCAAACGGGTTGGTCAGCGTGCTGGTCTTGCGGATTGGGGTAACGTCGTAGTAAGCCCCACCATTCTCAATGTAGAACTTCAGGTTTGTACCAACACCCGTCAGGTTCTGAGCGCCGAGCGTTACCCAAGACCAGAGTGATCGGCAAATACCAAGAAATGTATTACCCGAGATCTGTAGCCAACCGCCGATCTTCTCAGGCGTACCTTGGCGAAAACGGATTTTTTCCGACTCGTAGAAACCCCCTTCGTTGGTGTACCGCGTGTTTTCGCGGTTAACACCTGCTTTGAATAAAAGTTTCTTGAGTGGCATTACTTGCTCGCTACACCCTTGTGCTTCTCAAAGGAACGCATTCCACCAAACCCAAGCAGACCGGCTAGCAGCGTCATCAACTGCTCAACGTCAAGGTCCGGGGGTGGGTTCAAGCCTTTAGGAATTATGTCATAGCCCTGACCAAAAGCCCAGAGCCACTGCATTAGGGGGTATCCCAGAAACTGATAAGCCAGCCCAAGAACGCCCACCCACCCCACAGCAGGGCGCCACCCAGCGACAAAAAAGCTAGAACTTGCCGCTTCAATCTTATTGACCTCAACCTGTGCCAAGTCAGTGGCTTGGTCAATTTTCTTTTCCTCCAGATCGAGTTTGCGCTCTTCAAGCGCCATCTGGAGTTTCTCTTTATCGGTGGTAATGAGGTCACCGGCAACCTTACCCACGCCTTCAATTATCGACCCTATTCCAATCAGATCCATTATTTGAGTCCTTGCAGGGTGCGGTTGATCCATCCGAGCAAGAACTTGGATTGGGATCGGTCTTTGTTGCAGATGGCGGCGTATCTTTGGATTTTTGCGAGTGCGTAAGTTGGAACAAACTTCTCCGCCGTGCAGACGTTAAGTCGTTCAACCGTCTTAGCACCGATAGCACCATCTGGAGCAACTCCTACAATTACTTGGGCGAGCTTGGATGCGACCCCGACTCCGGTGTTGACGGCGAAGTTGAAGATTGTTTCGGCAACAGCTTGGTCCTTAATCTCATCCCCTCGGACACGATCCCAAAAATTTGTTTTATAGAACTCTCGGACCAAAGGCGTAGCCGACCCAAAGTCTTTGCGGTCGATGTGCTGCCATCCTGCCCAGTCGGGGTTTGGTTTTCTTGCGATCCCTGCATACGTTTGTCCTCCCCGGTCACCGGGAATGTCCGTCAGTTGGTATCCACCTTCATCGTGGATCATTTTCTCAAAGGCGGGGGCGAAGTCAGCCATTGTGTGGCCTCTTATTGATGAGGTCGAACAGGGTTTTGACTTTCTCTTCCAACACGGCAACGCGCAGGTCGAGTTTGGCAAGAACAACAATCAGCGTGATCAACGCGAGGATTGCCGGAGATGCCTTGAGAATGATCTCAAATGTTTCCATCACTTGACCTTTTGTTCAAGGATGACAATGCGTTCTCGATTCAGGTGAATCAGTTCCCGGTTCTCATGGATTTGCTTTTCTAGATCTTGGCGCAACTTTTCCCGCGCCAGTTCAGCCCCGGAGTTGGCGGCTTGCTTGTTGTCTGATGTGACCACCAGACTGATTTTTGCGTTCAGGACCGTCACATCGTGGCTAAGTTTATCCAGCGACGACATCAGATACACCACGCATGTGAAGAGAATTGGAAGAACGGCAAAAGCCGTTTTCTCGATAAGCTGAGATTTGGCTTCCAATTTCTCCGTCATGTTAGCTCCACTTGATGATTACGATTCCAGAGCCGCCGTTGCCGGCTTTTGTGTTGGCAAATGGGGTTGAAGGGGCACCGCCGCCACCACCGCCAGTGTTGGCGGTGCCAGAAGTTGGCACCGTGGGATTATTTCCACCATTCCCACCGCCGCCATTGCCTCCCGGCCCAACAGTCGCAACGTATACCGCACCGCCGCCGCCCCCAGCGTAGTAAACAGTTGAGCCGCTTAAAGCAGACGTACTTCCAATCCCTCCAGCGCCGCCATTAGAACTTGTTCCATCCGCTCCAATTCCACCGGCACCTCCGCCGCCGCCACCACCACCGGATGCGCCACCAGATCCACCAGCGTTACCTTGCCCAGCAGTTCCAGAACCGGGAACTCGATTTGGGGCAGAACCGTAGGCTTCTCCTCCGCCACCGGAACCACCAGAATTTCCGGGGTAATAACCTACGGCATAATTACTACCCCCACCAAAGCCCCCGCCAAGGGCACCCGTTGATCCGTTGACCAAAGATCCAATTGCTGATCCACCACCATTTGTAGAAATAGTTGGACCAGCATTCCCAACGCCACCTGCCCCTACAGAAACCGCATAAGTAGTTCCTGCGGTAACAGATACCCCAGACCCCGCTAAAAATCCACCGGCACCGCCGCCGCCGCCTTCACCATAATTAGGATTTTGCGCCCCGCCACCCCCACCACCACCAACCACAAGATATTCAATCTGTGTAGCGCCAACAGGAGCAGTCCAAACACCGGAAGAATAAAAAATTGCTGTGTTAGCCGGTGTGCTTGTTCTTAGTTGAGTTGGCGTTGTGGGTGCCAAAGTTCCAGAAGACGTAAACGTGTGAACAACGTAGTTGTTGCTTGAATTGGTGCCGTCACCAATTCCACCAGTAAGCGTTACCGTGCCGCCAGTAAAATATTGAACAGAACCGGGATAGCGGACTACTACGATGCCTGAACCGCCATTTGCGCCATATCCAAAACCGGGGAAGCCGCCACCCCCGCCGCCACCACCACCACCAGAATTTGTAGCGCCGGTGGACAAACCTGAAGTTTGGCTGTCTTGACCACCAGCGCCGCCACCGCCAACCCCGCCGACACAACCAATTTGACCGTTGTTTCCACCGCCACCGCCACCGCCAGCATAAACAACTCTAGTGCCGGTGATATCAGATGCAATTCCCGCCCCACCTACTCCTGTCCCAACGGCAGCCGTTGTTAATTCTGAGCCGCCAATTGTTCCAGCGCCACCACCGCCAGCGCCACAATAGAAAGAACCACTAGAAACTCCAGACCCGCCAGCATTTCCTTGCCCCGATGATCCAGAACCACCAATCCCAGAGGAGTAGTTTCCACCACCACCAGAACCGCCAGACAAACCATCTTGGACACTAGCGGTTTGATGTGAACCGCCACCGCCACCGCCTGTAGCAACAATTCGTCCAGTAAATACCCCAGAGGACGTAGCATCAAAAACAGAAGCGTCACCATTAACGCCTCGATTGGCAAGCACTGTAGAACCTGTTCCACCACTACCAACAGTTACAAAGTACGAACTACCGGGGGAAATCCCGGCGTACCCTTGAAGCAAACCACCAGCACCACCCCCGCCACCACCAATACACCCACCTCCGCCACCCCCGGCAACAATCAAATACTCAACAACAGTCGGTGGGGCTATCCACTGGCCGTTGGTTATTGCTTGGGACACCTGCGATAGTGTCCAGATACCGGAGAGTGCTGGCATGGTTTAGACCGCTGGGGTTTCTTCGACTACAGGCAGAACAAACTCAACCCAAGACTTAGAGTCTTCGTTCCACTGGAACATCTTGCCTTCTTCAACCGGCATTGGCGTTGGCGCACCCCACAGGCAAGTGTCTTCATCCAGCACCCAACTGGGGAATGGACGCGGGGGCAGGAACGCATCCCGGTTGGCATCGTAAGTGAACCCGATACCTGCGTAGTTCTTACGCAGTGGTGTGCCACCAAGCAAGTGCTTGCCGCCTTGAGTGTTGTACGAAGTCTGAACCCAAAGGGATGGGTCACCCCAGTGCCCTGTGTTCAGCGTGTCCTGATCAATGACGATGACTTGCGTCACCACACCGTTTTCAACTTTGGCAAAGTGAGCCATTGTTACTCCTTAAAAAGTAATAGTTCCAGACGAAGTCCAGATATAAATCTGGTATCCGTTATTGTATAAAACCTGTGGGTTGCCCGTGGTGCTTGCAGGAGGCGCGGTGTTTGCAGGCCAGCGAACGATAACTATGCCGGAGCCACCAAGACCTCCACCGTCTGCGGCACAGCCCCCGCCGCCACCACCTGAGTTTGAAGCACCAAAACCTCCTTTGCTACCGGAAATTCCGTCTCCTCCAGCGGTTGACCCTACTCTAGTGATTCCGCCTTTACCTGCCCCGTTGTTGTTAGTACCACCGCCCCCACCACCAGCGCCACCTTGCCCCCCATTGCTTGTGGAGCCGCCAACATTGCCACAGTACCAACCACCGGCACCCCCACCTGCATAAAATACAGAAGCGCCTGTTATCGTTGAACAAAATCCTGTTCCGCCCGGAGTTCCGTATAGAGATAAACCACTAGCAGCGGCGGAATCACCTATGGCACCGGCCCCGCCTCCACCCCCACCAACAAGCGGTTGTGAGTTGGGATTGTAATTAGCAGTATTTCCGCGCCCACCGGCATTGCCTTGTCCGGCTGTCCCTGCGCCACCAGCACCCCCACCAGCAGAGTATCCACCCCCACCGCCTCCTCCGCATCCACCAGAATTACCAGCAGTATCGTCATTCCCACCTGCTCCGCCACCTAGCGTGGTAATTGTTGAAAACACCGAATTAGAACCGTTTGTGCTGGCCGCGCCTCCGCCTCCAACCGTCACGGTAATGCTCGATCCCGGAGTAACAGCAAAGCCGGTGGCGGTCAAAACACCACCGCCTCCGCCGCCAGACCTAGTTGCACCACCTCCACCAGCGACGACAAGGTACTCGACCGTGCTGGTCTTCTGGTCAGTCAGTGGGTTGAATGTTGCGGAGATGAACCCGCCAAGATTTTGTTGGCTCATTTCAACTCCACCTGATAATTACAATGCCAGAGCCGCCGTTGCCGCCAGCGCCTTTGTTATTACCACCCCCGCCACCGCCCGATCCGGTATTTGCCGTTCCGGGCGATCCATTAGTGAAATTAGAACCAGCGCCACCAACTCCGCTAGAACCACCAGATCCAGCAGTACCAGTAATTAGTCCACCACCACCACCAGCGGTATAAGTAACAGCAGTGCCACTTAATGAACTGGAAGTTCCATTTCCGCCATTCCCAGACAGATTTGTAGTCCCGTTACTACCATTTGCATTAGACCCGCCACCACCACCAGAAGCCCCACCTGAACCTGAACCGGCGCTGTCACCGCCATTGTTGCCAGCCCCGCTTGGAGTCGCAAAACCTCCAGAGGTAGCAGAACTGCCAGTGCCACCCCCACCCCCGCCAGAGCCACCATTTCGGCCAGCCGCGCCCGGATTGCCGCCGCCGCCACCGCCAGAGGAAGTGATGCCATTAAAAACAGAATCTATTCCGTTTCCACCGTAGTTACTGTATCCGCCATTACCGCCAGCGGAAGCACCGCCGTTGCCGCCAGCGCCAACCGTCACCGCATATGAAGTTCCTGCTGTAACGGAAAGACCAGTTGCGGTTTTAAACTGCGCCGCACCGCCTCCACCACCGTAATCGGGACCACCACCCCCGCCGCCGCCGATAACCAAGTATTGAACTTGTGTAGCACCAGCAGGAGCAATCCATGTTCCAGATGAGAAAAATACAACCGTATTAGCCGCAAGTAAATCTGTAGGCGTGGCTGGCGCTAAAGTGCCCGAACTAGTAAATGTGTGGATAACATAATTATTCACATACGAAACAGTTCCGCCAGTGTAAAACTGCACAGAACCGGGGTATCTGACTACTACGATGCCCGAGCCGCCTGTTCCGCCTGTGCCCGAAACACCGTATCCTCCGCCACCCCCACCTGTGTTTGTACTGCCTGTTACGCCGTTTATAGTTCCAGAACCACCGGTGGCCCCGCGACTAATTCCGCCGGCTCCGCCACCACCAACACCGCCAGAACCACCTATCCCGCTCGTATCCGCTGGGCCTGCGCCTCCGCCAGAATATGTAGTTACTGTTCCATTAATTGCTGATGCTATTCCTGCGCCGCCATTACCAGCGGCATTAACATTACCATTTAAACCAACTGTTCCTGCACCACCTCCGCCTCCGCCGGTATAGTTTGTACCTCCATAAGATAACCCACCTGCATTGCCTTGGCCAACAATACCTTGACCAGAAACGCCACCAACAAGATAACCGCTAGAAGCATATGCACCGCCACCGGAACCGCCTGATAACCCCGGACTTGCACTACTGTTAGCACCGCCTCCACCACCACCTGTAGAAGATATAGCGCCAAAAACACTGTTGGTTCCAGACGCCCCTGCCGCACCACCTGTACCACCGGCGCCCCCACTGCCAACAGTAACCGTGATTGCAGAACCTGCGGCGACAGGAACTGATCCTTGTAATAGCCCACCAGCACCACCACCGCCACCAATATAACCACCACCACCGCCACCGGCAACTACAAGGTACTCAACCGATTTTGGCGGAATGAACGGCGACCATGCGCCGCTTTGAACACCCTGCAACTGCTGTTTTAGTGTGAATAGTCCCCGTGGCATACGTTCCTCAGAATGTGATTGTGCCGCTGGATACCCATACATACACGCGCCAATCGCCAGCAATGTATGTCTGTGGGCTTCCAGTCGTTGATGTTGCCGGGGCTAAGTACGAAGGGTAACGGATGACTACGATGCCACTGCCGCCAGAGCCTCCAGCGCCAGCAACGCCTCCATTGCCTGTATAGTCAGTGCTAGTAGAACCGCCGCCACCGCCAGTATTGGCAAGGCCAGCATTCCCAGTACCCCCTATAGCAAGGCTTCCATCACCGCCGCCCCCTGCTCCACCCTGCCCTGCAACAGTACCGCCAAAGCCTCGATAAAATCCAGCACCTCCCCCACCAGCGTAAAACACCCGTGAGCCAGTAATTGAAGATACCAAACCTGTACCACCGCTTGCGGCATATGGGGCGCCTGAATTTACTGCCGCCGAACCGGCCCCACCACCGCCACCACATGAAAAACCCACACCGCTAGGCCCAGCAGAGCCTGCGTTACCCTGCCCAGAGGTCCCTGACCCGCCAACACTTTGGCCCCCACCACCAGAGCCGCCAGAACCACCACCGCCCGAAATAGTTCCACCACCGCCGCCTGTAGCGGTTATAGAACCAAAAACAGAGTTCTGCCCGATTGTTCCATTGGCCGAAACCACCCCTGCGCCACCTGCGCCTACAGTAACAGTAATAGAAGAGCCTGCGGTTACGGCATATCCAGTAGCCGTAAGAAGACCACCTGCACCGCCTCCACCAGCGGCGTGACTACCCGGGGCAGCCCCACCAGCACTACCTCCACCAGCAACTACTAAATATTCTAC